>ERZ1292625.2240-Hain-H41-01um-R1-2240-length-18680-cov-13_pt2 | contig 11834 bp, 20 predicted proteins | sample MGYA00564400_ERZ1292625 | MGnify/ENA primary metagenome ERZ1292625 (study PRJEB36523, sample SAMEA6512639) | groundwater metagenome | collected 2019-01-08 | study: AquaDiva: Metagenomics assemblies of 32 groundwater samples
GGGCGTGGAATCGCTCAACTGATGGCAGCCTGGGAAAGGGCATCGAGCGGATTGACCGCGACGCGCGCGTCTTCGAGCAGGATGGCGGCCGACATGCCATCGAGCGGGCGCGGCTCACCGACTTCGCGGATGTAGTTCGCAACACCGCCGTGCGTGTACGACGCCATGAGCGTCGGGCGTCCCTCGGCCGCGATCGAGAACCAGGCGTCTTTCTCGAACTCGAAGACGGCGTGCTTGCCGAGCGTGAACTGCATGAAGGCGTTGTCGTAGAGGCCGCCGTACACGCTCACGATGAGGAGCCCGTGCAGCACCTCGAACGCGCCGGCTTCGTGCGCGCGCACGGGCTTGTCGTTGCCGCCGCTCGGGAACAGCCGCGAGATGACGATGTCGCCGCCGTCGGTGATCTCGGCTGCCCGCCACATCAGCTCCATCATCATGCCGCCACGTGTCGAGAGGTGCGTCTGCCAGCCTTCCATGCTCTGCGTCCAGCGCGGCAAGAGCATCGAGCCCGCCGTCAACCACTTCTTCATGCCCATGTTGCTGTTGCTGTTGTTGCTCGGTTCGCTCATGACTTTTTTCCCTCTTGTTGCATCGACAAGGACAGCCGCCCCATCGGCGCTTCCGCCGACGGTGCCGACGCGGCGCCCTTCTTCTTACGTACGCGCTTGGGTGTTGGCAAGGCCGGCGTCGTGCGCGGTCGAAGCTTCAAACACGACTTGCACGACACCATCGCCCAGTCGTGCGTCATGCGGTTGGGTTCTTCGGTCGCACATGCCGCAGTCTTGCAGTCGCGCGCTGGCCAATGCCAGCCGACAGGACGCCAGCATTCCCCTAACGCCTTGTGCGTACGGTAGCTCACGCGACGCTCCTACACGTCGACGCAGTGCGCGCGATCGAGCGGCCGACAGCCTACGAGCTTGCGCGACTTCGGGCACCACGAGCCCTTGCCGAACTTGCTGCCCAGATGCGCACCGTACGTGGCCATGTCGTAGTTGAGTGAACCCGTGAGTAGATTCTCGATCACCCCGCCTGACTTGCAGAACGACAACGCGAAGGCTTTGGCAGCCATCCCGAGGGTCGTGCCAGTGTCGTTGATCTGGCGTCGCGAGAGACATTGCACAGAGCTTGATGCGCACGTGCCGTCGTCGAAAAACGTGAAGAGGGCGCTCGCACGTGCGAGAGCGGCTTGCTCCATGATCGCGCCGCCGGTGCCGAAGAGGAGGCCGATGAGGTCCATGACGTTGCGCGCGCTCTCCTCCTCACGCTCGCTGTCCTGCTTGTCGTCGGCGTCGGCGTCGTCGGCGTCGTCATCGCCCGCATCAGCATCGGTCGAACCGTCACTGCCGTCGCGGTAGCCCCACGCGCTCGCCCAACTGTTCCGCCACACGGAACCGCCGGAGAACGGCATGGCGTGCCCTTCGCTGAACGTCTTGTCGGGCACAGGCCCGATCTTCCTCTTCTTGCTACGCCCCGACATCGCGCCCTCCGTCGTTTCACACGCGCCCATTCCCTGGCGCCGCTCACCGACCATCTTCCCCGCGCTACGAGCCTTCTGCGTAGGCGCCGCCGATGAGACCTGCAGCGAGCGCCATCGACCCGAGCCCAATGGCCCCCTTCCAGAAGAGAAGCCCGCCGACGACCGCGCCGGCGGCGAAGTAGATGTAGCCGGCAGCGGGGCCTTTGGTCTCGACGCCGACCATGGCGCCGCCCACGCTCGCGCCGACGCGAGGCGCGTACGGCACGAGCGACGAAGGCTTCTGCCGCGTCGGATGATAGAACACGCGGGCGGGGCGGTAGGCGGTGTCGAAGAGGGCCATGGGCTTACTATACCACCGTCGCAGCTTAGAGACCGCGCGCGTGGGCTACGTAGTCGGCAAGCTCGTTTTTGCAGTCTTCGAGCTGTCTCTTGAGACTCGCGATGGTCTCCTCGGAGTCGCACTCGTCGTCGTTGACGGCACGCCAGCAGAACACTTTCGGCAGCTTCTTCTTGCAGTCCGGACATCGAGGCCCCTCGGCCTCCAGCGCCTCCGCAGGCGCCTGCGACTCTGGCAACCACCGACACCCAGCGCCATCGATAACGACGGGCGCTGCGAATGCCGCGCGCGTGACTTCCTCGATCACTTCCGCAGCAAGCAGACCGCCTCGGCCCGAATGCAGCAAGAGGTGCTCGCGCACGCGCCGGAGCCCTGCGAGATGACGGTCGTTGATGACGAACTCGCTCATGGTTGCACCGCCGCCTCCGTTCCCAGACGGCGCCACACCACGTCCATGAGGTCGCGCAAGCCGTCGGCGATGCGCTCGTCTTCCACGTCGCCCGTCCCGTCGAGCGTCTTCATGGCATCGGTCATGTGCAGGTAGACGGAGCGCATCACGGAGGCTCGCGATTTGGGCGCGCTGAACGAGCACACCTTCGTGCCGTTGCAGCCAGGACAAGGTCGCGGGGCTAAGCCGGCGTCGTCGTAGCCTGCGAGGCCAGTCCCTGCACAGTTGATGCACTTGGTCACGATTCTTTTCCCGGCCGGCGACGAAGCCGTCATCTCTGCAGCCAGTGCCTCGCCCCTCGCGGTCTCTTCGTGTGTGAGCGCCCGCGTGTCGTAGAACCCAGGCGGAAGGTCTTCTTCGTAGACAATGCGCGCCTCGACGGTCGTGCCGTTGACGAGGGTTTTCTTGTCGCCGTCACGCAGGTAGGCAGCCTCCGACACGATGAGGCGCATCGCGTGAGCGATGGGCTCCTTGTAGCGAACCTGCACTCGAATGGTCAACGGGCCTTGCTCGCTCATGATGCACTCCCATGTCGGTCGTTGCTCAGAATCTCGATGAGCTTGTCGGCGTGTTCGTCTTGCAGTCCTGTCGCGAATTCAGTGCACACGAAGTACGGCGCGTTGCCGAGGCCGGCTTCGTAGTTGTCGTCGACGATCGCGTACGACGTGATGTCGAAGTCGCGCTCCTCCTGCGCGTCGTTCGCCCACTTCAAGATCTCCAAGTGGCGCCCGTCCATGCCATTGCGGAGGTTCGGGGTCACGTCCAGCACTTGGCCCACGAACCCGCGCTCGGCGAGGAGCCCGCGCAGGGCGCTGCGAGGGGTCTTGCCCATGGCGATGCGCCATGCTGACGTCACCACGATGAGCGCGCTCGTCGCCTCGACGACGCGGTTCAAGCGCGCGATGGCGGCGGGGTCGAGCTGACGTTGGTCGTAGGCAGCGATCGAGCGGCCGTCGAGTCGCCCATAGTTCTCGTAGAAGTACTGAGACGAATTCAGCACGCCATCGAAGTCGAGGAACAGGACGCGGATGCTTTTCATGGGTTCGTCTTTTCCGGTTCGAATTCGACGGTGATGCGATAGCGGCCGCGTACGCCCTTGTACTCGGCACGTGACTCAGGGGGAAGAAGCGTTTGCGGGTAGATGCGCGCCTCATCTTGTCGGCGCATGCGCTCTTCCATGTTCGCGTCGCTCCAGAAGTCGCCGTCGAGGCCGATGGCGCTATCTTGTTCGTGTTGCGTAGGCGGTCGCTTGTCGAAACAGAAGCACTCGCCATCGCCCGAGGCTTCCCCGACGAACTCGGTCACCTTTCTGAACACGGTCGCACGCGCGCGCGCCGGCTGCGGGGGCGCCACGAAGGGGGCGTCCATGGCGATGATGGGCTCGAACGGTGCACACGCGTCGCCCATGAACAGGCCCAAGAACACGGCGCCGCGATAGCCAGCGGCCACGAGTGCCTGCTCGGCGATGCGCTCGGCGTTCTTGGTCTTGTCGGGATGGTCCCACGCGCCGTATACCTTCACGCGCACGAGCTGGTTGCGATGGCGCCAGAGCGTGAAGACCTCGGCGAGCTGGTCGGCGCGGAACGCGTCTCTTTGCGCACGCAGCGGCATCTCACTTCCCCGACTTCGGCTTCGGCTTCGGCTTCGTGAGCGCGCTCTTACTCTCGGGCGGGTCGATGATGTCGAGCGCCTTCTGCAAAGCGTCCTTGGCCGACGCTGCACGCTCGTTCGACGCACAGCCGACGGCGATCACGAGGCGGAGCGCCAGCTCCATCGCGCTCCCCTGCTTTGCGTTGCCGTCCTCGTGCGAGTCGAACTCCATCGTTCCGCCAGCGGGCGTTCGCACCCAGACGAGGAATTGCCACGTGCCTTTTTTCCAGAACTTCTCCAGCGGCTTTCCCATCACGATCTCTCTTTCTTCAGGGCGTCATTCAGCTCTTGCTCGGCCGCCGCAAGCTCTTCTTCGGTGTACGGCCCGTCGACCTTCTTCAGCGCCTTGCCCACGAACTTACCGCCCGCGTCGCGGCGCATGACGGCGTCGGCGGCGATGCGCACCGTGCGCGCCGCTTTCTTCTTCGCGCGCTCCGCTCGCTCAGGACGAGACGGCGAAGGAGATGGGCCAATGTAGATTGTGGTTGTCGAGACCCCGTCCTTGCTCGTCGTCTCTGTCCGCTTGTATCCGTATCTGTGCCGCTTCAACATCTTGAAGACGTCGATGTCGAACAGCAGCCAGAGAATCATCAGCAGCCAGAACACCTCGAACACGAGCGCGCTGAGCTTGCCGACCATGGAGATGGGCCAGTCCATGTCCCCTCAGCGCGCCCTCAGCGCGCAACGATGATGAGTTCGGTGATCTTGCCGCGCTTGTCGCCCTTGCTGTTGATGGCGCGTGCGGCCTGGACCTCGTGAATCTCGAAGCTCTTCTTCATGTCGCCGGCGGCGTACAGCTCGTAGACCATGGGCGCGGCGCTGTTACTCAAGATGACGTGGGCGCCGCGTTTGCGGAGGGCGAGGGCGGTGTCGCGCAGCGCGAGCTGTTCGTCGTAGCCGAATCCCTCTTTCTGATAGGCCGTGAAGTTCGAGGTGACCGACAAGGGCGCGTAGGGCGAATCGTAATAGACAAGATCACCTTTGCGCACGTACGCGGCTGATACTGTGAAAGGGCCCTGACGAATATCGGTCCACTGAAGGGCCTTGCTGCCTGCGCGAAGCTTGTCGGCATCGCAGATGACCATGTCGGCTTTATATGAGCCAATGGGCGCGTTGAACGCTCCGCTCTTGTTGACACGGTAGAGACCATTGAAGCAGGTTTTAGAGATGTAGAGGAACCACGCAGCGCTCGACGTGGTTTCAGCAAGCGCTTCCTTGTGCATCGTCGCCTGCGCGCCACCGTGACCATGCCCGCGCCCGCCGAGCGCGCGTGTCGCGTAGTAGTAGGCTTTGGGGTCTGCACGATGCGCGGCCTCGTGGGACTTCAGTTTGGCGATGACGCCCGCGACGTCGTCGCGAAGGCCCACGAGCGTGTCGATGATATGGTGATTGGTGTCGGAGAGATGAACGGTGTGGAGCTTGGGGTCCAAGCGACCAGCGTCGTAGAGCCCAAGCCACATCGCGCCGCCGCCGACGAAAGGTTCATGGTACGCGCCAAAGTGTGCAGGCACGTGCTTCATTAGCTCTGGCACAAGCTTGCGCTTACCGCCGACGCACTTGAAAAAAGGAACGGTCATCCGTCAGACCACGTGTCGCCACTGGAGTACCACGAGAATGTTCGCAAGGGGCGACGCATACCACCGGAAGATTTGGGTATCGTCGTCGACGGATTTCGTATTCGCGCCGCGTATCATGAAGAAGACCGCCAGCGAACTGAGCCCGACGCTCGTCTTGAGCGAGATGGCCTCTGCGTGAAAGCCCGGGACGATGAACCACGCCCACACGGTCTTCACCGCGTAACCGTTCGTCAGGGTTGCGATGGTCAGGAGCCCGATGAAAACCGCGAAGCGAACCATGTTCACTTCCCACGGCACCTTCTCTTTCTCTTTCTCAGCAAGCTGCTTCACGAGGGCGGCACGCTCCTCGGCGGACAGGCTCGCCAACCACCCTGCACGTTCCTTGACGTTCATCGCCGCGCACGCACGCTCTTCATCCGATTTCAGGTCCATGGTCAGACCACCAGTCCGAGCTTCTCGCGGCGCATGCGGAAGTGGCGGAACGTCGGATGCGCGAGCGGCTCGGTCTCAGCCGACTTGATGAAGAGCGACGAGAGTTCTTCGCCCTTGAGATGCGCGTGGATGGCGCGCATGGTGATCAGCGCGAGCGCCTGCTTCTTCCAGGTGGTGTTGCTCGGTGTGAGCTTGTCGACGGCGCGCTCGAACGCGGCCATCGTAGGCGACATGTTGATGCGCGACGCGACGATCTTGCCCCACTCCTCGATGCGCTCGCGGTCGCACGGCAGCGCGTACGCGAAGCCCGCGTGAATGGCGGACTGCCGAAGTTTTCCCGTGCCGAGCGAGAGCTGCGCAACGCGCAGATCGAACTCGAAGAGGTCGAGTTTTTCGAACACCTCGGACGCGTTCCAGATGCGCTTCTCTTCGTAGCCGTCCATGAGCGCCGCGATGACCTTCACGCCCGCGACGGCCTGCGCCGACCGCGGCGTGCCGCGGATCATCTTCGCGGTGTCGGCGATCGAACGCGGTCGCAGGCCGACGTCGATCTGATGAATCGCCTCCGGCGGGACGTTGTAGCTGACCATCATCTTCACGGTGCATCCGGACTGGATGATCGCCAGGAGCCGGTGCTGACCGTCGAGCAGGCGCGACTCGCTATCGACGGCGATGCCCTGATGGGTGAGCTTCCACTTGCCCGCCTTCATGTCACGGGCGAACCCGGAAATGCGCGCAGGGGACCGTTCGCGGTTCAGCACGTTGCCCGTCATGAAGATGTCGGCCAGCTCCGGCGTGATGTCCTCGATCACGCTGTATTGCTTACCGCTGGTGTTGCCGTGCGTGATCACGAGTGAGGACGGCGGCGGCGTCGGCATCGCCAACGGAAGCGCGCCGCGCTTGACGTCAGGCTTCTTCGCGGCCGCGCTCTTGGGCGCCACGATGCGCCGGCGCTTGGCGGTCGCGGGCGCAGGTGTAGACTCTTCGGACGAACTGTTGTTCTTGCTCTTCATGTCGAGGACCATCCTTGTCTCCTATCGTTTGATCACGCTCACGGTGACGCGATGCCGAAAGTCAGCGGTCTTCAGCCACTCGCCGAGGTCTCGATCGTTGACCTTGATGGTCACTCCGCGCTCGGCCGCGAAGTGTTGAAGCAAGTCATGCATCGCGACGTTCGCGCGACCGTACGCTTCCGCCGCCGCCGCACGACCCGTCTCTCCGTGCTTGTCGGCGTCTTCTGGCGACGCAAGTGGGCTGTATGGCATGAAGCGGTACAGGTACAGCTCCACGATGTTGTAGCTGTCCGGCCGACGCTCGGCGTCGTGCAGACTGCTCCACAGCGACAGCGCCTGCCGCATGCTCAGGTCGATCACTTGCCATCTCCGTAGTCGTCCATCTCGGTCATCTCCTCGCGAAGCCCGTGGTCCGGACACCGCGCACGAAGGTGCCCCTCTTGCTCGATGATCATGCCGGGCTTCCAGCACCTGCCTTCGTAGGCCACGTGCTCGTGACACGGAAACTCTTGACCGATGCGACTGTCGTCGCCGCTCCCGTTGTCGCTGTCACACGTTGGAAGATGGAACCATTGGTTCTTTTCGAGCCATGCGAAGTGCTTTTCGAGGTCACCTGGCTGCGATGGCCGCATCATGCGGGCCTTGACGAGGCCCAGCGGCGCGCCGGGCAGGCGGAGCTGCTCTTGGCGATCGTTACCGACGGCGATGCGTGCCGCTTCCCATGAAGGCACGCCCGCGAATCGCATGAGCGTGTCGGCCGATGCGCAGTCGTAGCAACACTTGCCCGACCGGTCGACCGCGAGCGGCGCGAACTGCTCGGGGAACGGTTGCACCATCTCCGTGCGCAGCTTGGCTTGCTTTGCGAGCCCCAGGCACCGCGGACACGGCGTGGCGTTCGTGATGGGCGGCGGCGTTGGCGGCGGCTGCTTGTTCTTCGCGCAAGACAGCCGATGCCTTCGAGCATTGGCGCCGTTGGAGCCGATTGTGCGGCCGCATGAACATTTGACAGTCGAGTATGTGCGCGTGCTCATGACTTCTTCTCCGCGGCCGCGATGAGACCTGGAAGGCACGGGCACCAGTCGCCGCGCCCCTTGCGGACGGCGGTGTTTGCAGCCGACGCACCGCCAGACCGCGTACAGCTCTTCGGCGAGCCACTTGCAGAACCCTGCCCTCGCGCGTTCGTCGGGGTACATCACGACTTCTTCTCCCGCACACGACGTGATCGCTCTTGATCGTCAGCGGCGAACTTGGCCTCCACACGCGCCAGCTCTTCGGGAGAGTCCTTGAGAAGCTCCCGAATCTCTGCGCGCGTACGCTCTTGCTTCTCGGCCGGCGTTTCGCCATCGCGGTATCGCAGATACCGCTCGACCGCTTCGTCGGCCGCGACCTTCAGGCTGTCCTCGTCGTACCCAGAAATGGTCCGCGTCAACGGTGCCTCGCCCGCGCGCTTGGCCTTCTTCACGATGATCGTGATCGCGACGTCCCAGCCGAACCCGCCATCGGAGCGAGAGAATCGAATCGCCACGCACGAAGACGAAATGCCCACACGCGCAGCAACCTCCTCGATGGCGTGGCGCATGGTGTCGCGCAGGGCCTTGTCCGCGTTCGCGCTCACGGCAGCCCCGCATCCGCGCGCGCCGCCACTTCGACCGCGACGTCCCAGGCCACGTGATTGGAGTCGAGCGTCGCACCGCCATCGGCGCACGCGACGTCCCACTCCTCGACGAGCGAGGTGCAGTTCACCTCGCCGGTCGTCCGGTCGCGGTGGTCGTCGAGATGCTCGCGCATCCAGCGCGCGATCTCGAATTTGGAAGCGGACTTGGAAGAGGCCATCTGAGGTTCTCCTGGGGTTCTCCTGGTGCGCGGTGCGCGGCGCGCGGTCAGCGTCTGTGCTGCTCGCGCGAGTGTAATGCACTCCGTTCGTACTGTCAACCATCACTCCGCCGCCGACTGCATCTCGACGTCGCTCACGTCCGCGTCCGCGTCGGCGTCGCCGAGCAGCGCGTCGAGGATGATGTGCGCGGCCTTGACGATGCGTGCACCGGACTCCTGCACCATCTTGGTCGCAGAGGAGCCGCCACTCGCGCGCTGTGCCCACGTGGCGACGTAGGGGAACGACATGTTGCCGCTGTCGAGACCGAGCGCATGACACACGATGTACGCGACCGACTCGGCCTCGACCTCGCGCTCGGGGCTGCTGTGGGCGTTGCCGACGGGGTGGAGCAGCGCATGCGCGACCTCATGACAGGCCGTGTGGAACTGCGTCGTCCGATTGTGATCGGCGACGATCACGATGCCGCGCGTCGATTGCGAGTACCATCCGAGCGCGCCGGGGCACGACATCGCGCCCTCTGCGCGCAGCTCGGCGCTGGTCTTGAAGACCATCGAGCTGACGGGCTTGGTCGCCTGGCCCGCTTGGACCTCGATCGCGAGCGCGACGTCGGCGATCTTCTCTTGGTACGCATGGAAGGCCGCGTCGTCGTCGATGTCGAGCTTGAGCGCGGGCGGCTCGGGGAGGTCCGCGCCTTCGGTCTGACTCACGTCGAAGACGTAGACCGTTTGGAAGTAAATCCCGCCGACTTCCTTGACCTCACCGCTCGCGAGCGTGTGCTCCTTGCGGAAGATGCGCGGGCTCAGAATGGCGATGCCCTTCTCGCCCTTCTTGACGTTCCGGCCCACGCCCTTCCAGGCCTGGAAGCCCGCGACGCTCGTCGCGCAGGGCTTCTGCATCGCAACCAGGATCTGGTTGCGGAACGAGTACCGGCTCACGGAGAGGCGACGGCGCGCGTTCGTGGCGATGCTGGTCAGCATCGCCTTCCACTCCGCGGAGGTCTGGAGAGCACCGAGACCTGCTTCGAGCATCTCTTTGGCGGCATCGATCTTCGACGCCTTCGACGCCTTGTTGGCGAGCCATGCGGCCTTGGCGGCGGCGTCGAACTTCTTGCCGGCGGGCTTCGCGGACTTGGACGACTTGGCCATGCTGAGGCTCCTGGTGAGGCGCGGGGGCTGTCCCACGCCGGTAGAAAGAGTCTAAGCTTGAGCGGCTTCCGTGTCAAGTGTCCGACAAGTCTTTCGATACGGCGCGATCAGAGGAAGGGGTCCGCGTCGGCACCGGCAAGAGCGCCATCCCGGACTGCGCCAAGGTCTTGCTGCCCTTACGATGGCCACATCGTCGACACGCGCACACGAGGTTGTCTAGCTCCGGGGCCCCGCCGAGGGCCAGGGGGAGCACGTGGTCAAGGTGGTCGGCTTGGGCGCCGCAGTAGCGGCACCTGCAGCCGTCGCGAGCCCACACTTCGTCGCGCAGGGACTTGCAGCCGTACCAAGCTTCTTTCTGGGCTTTGAGCGTCGAGACGCAGCCGCACTTCACGCACGACCGCTGTCCAAACCCGAGTTCAGGCACCCACTGATAGGTCGTCGGGCAGCCGCAGACGATGCAACCGGGGCCGCACTTTCGTACGCGCGTTCTGCGTACGCCCTGCCCCGCGTACCGCGCCTCACGACTCGCGTACACCATCACACGACTCGGAAGCACGAGCTTTGGCGGCTCGACGAGCGGCATGCCGGGCTCGGGTGGCGACTGCGGCGCGGGCGCGGTCCGCGTCGGTGAGCACGTACGCGCGCGGGGAAGCTTGGGCGGCGAGGCCTGCGCGATGGGCGACCTCGCTTTGCTTTTCTTTGGGCCATGCACGGAAGCCTGGCTTGCTCGCGCGTCCGCCCTTACTGCCGGCGACCTTGGCTTCGGCGGGCGTGTAGCGATGTGCCTTGCCGCTCGCCTTCGAGGCTGCCGAGGCTTTGCGAGCGACCTCGGTACGCTTCTGTTTGCTGAAGCCGCGGAAGCCAGCGCCGGCCGAGTGCGCGAAGAACTCGGCGAGCTGCAGTCGCTCATGTTCCGCCAGCTCGGGCGCCTGCGCCCCTTCCGCTTCCGTCGCAAAGCCTCCGCTCACTAGGGGCTTCGGCGCTTCGCTGGCTCTGTTCTGATATGACTTCATCTGATCTCCAGTGCTTACGACTCGACTTCTTCAGTCGTCCTCGATGTATTCGCGCTCCGCGACGGCATCGAAGTTGTCGTAGTCATCGTCTTCCAAGGTTTGCCCGCACGGACAAGCGACAACGTCGTCACCGCCGCAGGCGTCTGACAAGGAGATGCACGGCTTGCTTACAGGCACGGCGCGCCACAGTTGCCGCAGCCGCCGTTCATGCCGCGCTGTTCGTTGTTGCAGCACGCGCCGAGCGGCTTCTTCGGGTCGCTGCGCGCTTCCTTGGCGGCGACACCTGTCAATCGAGGGCGGTATTCATCGTAGACGGGCGAGGGCTTGTTCTCGCCCGCGAGCGCTTTCATGATGCGCCCGACTCGCTGACACGCCGCAGCGATGTCATCACGATCGGCTCCTTCCACGCGGCCGGACACTGTGAATTCGATCTCCGTCAGCTCGGCGCGCACGTACTCCGCGATCGTCTCCGCGAATCCGCCGCGCACGTCGTCGTCGACGAGCGCGAGGGCTTCTGCAGAACCAATGACGCGATCGAGGCGATCGACGTGCCGAGCCCACTCGTTTTTCCATGCTTGCCAAACTTCTGGCGGAGACATGACAGTCGGACGCGGTCTCACGACTTCTCCCAGACGCAGACGAGCACGACGCCGATCGCTCCGCTCGGCGCGACGTACTGGTCGACGAGCGTGAATGTGCCGTTGGCGCGCGGCTCACGGCCATAGCAGAAGTCGTACTCTTTGCACTGGCCGGTGCCGAGGCAGGTTTGTATCGGGACGACCGTGTAGAAGTGATGGCCTGCGCGCAGCTTCAACGATGATTGTGCAGGCGTCGGATCTGGCAGCGGCGGTGCTGGCGATGCGGGAGACGACGGAGGCAACGTTCGCGACTCGGACGTCGAGCCGCGT
>ERZ1292625.3789-Hain-H41-01um-R1-3789-length-11833-cov-7_pt1 | contig 11833 bp, 10 predicted proteins | sample MGYA00564400_ERZ1292625 | MGnify/ENA primary metagenome ERZ1292625 (study PRJEB36523, sample SAMEA6512639) | groundwater metagenome | collected 2019-01-08 | study: AquaDiva: Metagenomics assemblies of 32 groundwater samples
ACATCAAAAAGAAGCTTATAGAAACTGGGAAAAATACCGCTAAATTAAAGAATTTTTTCCACCACTCACTAAAGTGATTAGATGCACCTGGTATGCCTATTCCAGGCATTGCAGAACTTACCCAAACCAAGGGTGAAACTATTATATATATCCATAACTTTATTAACCGCGAAATCATTACTCCGGCATACGCCAGCAAAACAAAAGCAATAACTACGTACATTATAAGCTGGCCAATAGACGCCATTATTAGCGATGTTACAGGCGAATTACCACTTACGTTGTTTCTTAATTGAGCAATAGTACCTGCACGCAGAGAACTTAAAATAGAAGTGCTAACGTCTAGCTCTTTGCTGGTGTTGCCACCTGTAATAAAAAATCTGGAAACAGTGTTGCCAAAATCAATTACAGCGGCGCAGATTATTAAACTAAAATTAATTAACAAAGCCGCGGTTACAAGTTTTGGTATAAGTTTTTTATAGCTATAGGTATCCATACGTAAGACTGTACCAAAAGCTATAAGCAACATTATTAATATAAAAAACATATTGGCGAGGTCTCGGCTTATCGTCCAGCCAATTTGAACCACTGGCACTGTAGCAAAAGATTGAAAACTAAAAACATAGTTTACTATGGAACCCGCTAGGGTTATTAAGAACGAACCAAAAAAATCTACCACCATAGAAACCAAACCCAACACAATATCCCAAACGGAATCCAATGCTAAACTTACTAAACTGAATCCTTCCGCAAAAGCTTGTTTTGGAACCAACAAAAACAAACCAACAAAAGTTAGTAGTTTAAACGAATGTTTTTTAATTAGATTAGGTAGTTTGAACATTTTTAATCTTATGGATTATTACTATCGCAGAATTTACTTACAAAATGATTTTTATAAAAATCATATATAAAGGCCGAATAAATTAATTGGAAGCGGTTTTTATAGTATTTCTCCCACTCGCTATCGCCACCTTCAATAGATGCACGTTTTCTTTCTTCTGGATCTGGAATAACTACACCTAATTTATTGGAAACATCGGTTTGTTGTTGCCCAATTTTTAACTGGCGTTCTTCCATTTCTGTTCTTATAGAATCAACGTTTATATCCATAGCTTGAGCTACAGCATCAGCTACACTAAGTCCTAGTTGTGTAGGGTCTATTTTTTCTCCAGTTTGCAGATTTGCTTGTATGTTGTCGTCGTCCCTTAAACTATTATCTATTTCTTCTAGGGAGGTAGCTACTAAACTTATAGCTTTTGTTATTCCTTTATCGCCATTTTCAGGATCTTCCAATCCGTGAATTTTTTGTTTAGCTCGTACTTGTTCGTCGGCTGTACCACTAGCTAGTAAGTCTTGTTGAGTTTTTAACCAAGCATTCCTAGTGTCTCGTTGAGCTACTCTTAGTTCTCCGTACGCATTTTTTAATAAGTTGTCGTTGTCTTTTTTACTGCTAGATAGCGCATCGTTATAAATTTTTATTTTTTTAACTAAATCAAATACTCTTCCGGCTCGGTCGTAATCTAGTAATACAGAAGTATATAAGGCGATTTTGGGTTGGTTTGTTTTAACAAAATTTGCATCATTTTCTAGTCCGTCAATTATTCCTGCTGCATTTTGAACTAAAGAATCATAAGAATCTGCGATCTGCTGGAATTCTTCGCTTCTGGTATTGGCTCTATATGCTTTATCTACGGCGTTGTTACCCTTATAATCTTCTATCGAAACTCTAGGACTTGATCCAAATACACCTGTTAATCCTGCTGCGTAACTATGTTGTCCAAGCCAACCAACAGTAGCTCCATCAGGGTCATTAAATGGTAGATAGTTGATTAGTGCCGTACCCCCATTAATAATTTTTGGTTCTAAAGTATAATCAATGATTTTGCATGAATTTTTTCCAGTATAAAGATTATTATTCCCAGATAAGTCGTCAAAGATTATTCTAATGGCTTTCCAAATATCGCTTAGTTTTTGATTTACGGCTTTATTTGCTAAATATATCCCAGGGTTCTTATCTTCTTTATGAAAATCAATTCTATCTCCATAACGTGAATAAAAAAGAGAATCCATTTCGTCTGATAATTTTTCATAGCTGTCTTTGCCTCTTAGTGTTTCGTTAACAATTCCACCTGTATAGTTTTTCTTTTCGCTGTCGCTAAATTTCCCCGCTATAAGATCTAAACGGTTCTCAAGTTTTTCCAAATTACCACTTCTATTTGTAGTTAATTTGGCCGTGTCAGATTTTAATTTTTCAGCAGCACTACGCAAATCAATCATTTGGTTCTGTAGACTTATTGCGCTAGGGCTTTCTAGGCCAACCAACTGTTGGACGGATCCACTACTTGTATTTGATGGATTAAAAGGTTGAGTATACGAACCTCTCCCGCTTTTCATATAGGATAATCCATCACGAGCGGCGCGGTTTACAGCGGCATCTAAAACTGCATCTAATATAGAAGCTATGTCGTTAGCGCCTATCAAGCTATCTATACCTAATTTTTCTAAACCACCACCAACCCATTCGCCTACAATGCTTCCTGGTGTAATAATTTCTTCTTTACCGCAGGTTGCGCCATGTGGTGTTTTTCCTGGTGGGTCTATTGGTTCTGTTATAAATTCTCCTGTTGAGGTAAGTCTTACACTGTTTATGTCTAACTGATCCATAGAAAAACCCACCTCCCCAGAAATTTGGGGCCAAATAGTTTTCCAGTCGTATTCAAAATTTGCACTCCTTATTATATTTCTAGCTCCAAGTATTTCATCTAGAGCCACTTCGTAAAAAGTTCCATCTTTTAAATAAAATCCTAAATTATATTTTTCATATCTTGCCACAGAACATTTTTTTTGATCTAAAAAACCTTTACCCGCAGAAATTTTTGCTGTTGCTGTATTTCCTGCAATAGCAGTTTCCGCACTTATAAGTTGCGAAGATACTAAATATGTTCCTGGTAATGTGTTTCTGGTTTCGTGTAATTTTAACCAAGTGGTCCAGCCACCATTTTCAAAATTTTCTGCAAAGTTAGATAAGTTATCTTTAATATCTCCCAAACTACAACGTAATTGATCCTCTTGTAATAATTTAGTTTTGTTTACTAAAAGTTGAACGTTGGCTTTAAACGGGGAACAAATATCTGTACCACGTTCGGTAAAAAATTTATCTATACCAGACACAGCTGCATATTTAGTATTATCTCTAATAAATTTACCTGTATCTTTAATAAATCTAGGTTCGCCCCCATTTTGCACCCAGTTAACTAAATCATTTTGTATCTGGGTTAACATTCTTTTTTTTAATTTCCTTAATCCTGCTTCAACTAACTTTGTTCCTATTTGGTAAAGAACTCTAGGTATATCTCCTAGTGTGGTATTAAAGCTAACATCAGCAATACCCAAAAAAGCATCTACTTTATTTACTGTAAAAGGCGAAACAAAATAAAAGCCAACAAGGCTTACTAAAACAAAAGAGGAAATTATTTTTTTAAACTTGTTAGACACTATTTTATTTTTGAAAGTTTATCGTATTCAAGTAAGGCACTTTTCCAAAATTCTCCAATAGTTTCTGTGTCATTAAAAACCATTAGGGTTTTTAATGGATCGTTATCGCTATCTACCAGCGATTCAAAAATTTTCTGAAGCGAATAGGCTGTGACCAACATTTTTTTGTGAGTTTCTAACAACCCCTCGGGTGTTTTTGTTCTGGAAAGGTTTTCAAACGTTGGTACCAGTTTTGATATTTGGATTTTTAAGTTACTAAAATCAGCGCCGTCTTCTGCAAGTTTGTCTGGATTAGTTTTTGAAAATTCTTTAAGTGCATTAAAAATTGTTATAGCGTCTTTGTTGGTGTCTTTAAAATATTGAGTTCTAGCTAGTTTGGAATCTTTAGCTATTTTTAAAACGGAATTGGGAATTTCGGGAAACAAATTTAAGTTGTTGCCTCTTAAGTAAGGAAGTACTGTTTCAGCCAAAAAATCGCTACTAGCTATTTTTTCTGCAGTTCCTTGGTTAATTCCACCACTAGCCGAAACCACTGTTTTTAAAAAATCATCAGTAAGGTTTTTATCTTCGGGTGCTACATAGGCGTTTTGGCTTTCTTTTTCTTGTTCATTAAGTTTTAAAAGCTCGCCTAAAAGCTCGTCACTCGATTTTCCTGCAGATAATGGTGTAGAAGCTTCGTCTATTCCATAACTAACAGTTGTTTTTAGAATTAAGTAAGCACCACCAAAAATACCTAGCAAGAAAACCAAAATCAAGCCAAGCCAAAAGTATTTTCTGGGGTGATTAATCATTAGATAAATTTTAACACTATTGACGAGTTTTTACGTCGTCGAATATATCAATGTTTTCCACAGAAAAATAGCAAAAACATTAATAAACTATTATAAGAAATGTCTAATTTCTAATTACTAATGCCAAATCAATTTCAAATGCTTAAATGTCTAATGTCAAAATTATTTTGTTATTTAATCATTAGACATTAGGTTTTGATTAGAAATTTGGATTTAGTCATTTGTCATTATTTTTTCATATAATACCTTAAGTGTTTTGATATCTAGGTTCTGGGCTCTAATTTTTTTATCAAATTTAAGCTGGTTAAAAATGTTTTCTAGCTCTTCTTGTTTAGCAGCGTTTGTTTTTTTAAGATTGTTAAAAAGTGTCTGGCGAGGCTGTTTAAATGCTTTTCTTAGAAATTCTATAAATTCGCTAAATTCTTTGTCCTTAAGTTCATTGTTTTTAGTTCCAACTCTAAACGTGTCATGAGCATACGATCGTGAGCTCGGGACACATAAGTAAGGAGTCAGCCTGATTATCACAGAGTCTACTTTTGGTTGGGGCCAGAAGTTTTCTTTGCCTACTTTAAACAGAATTTCGGTTTCAGCCATAAATTGTATTAACGAAGAAAGATAGTTCGCCTTTGGTGGCTGGGCCGTAATCCGCTCGCCTACCTCTTTTTGAACCATAAGTATCAATTCCGAAGGCTTATTAGTGGAAAGCAGGAATTTTTGGATCAGTTTGCCCGTTAAATAGTAAGGAATATTGGCAATTATCCGATACGGAGATTTGAGAATTTTTTCGTCAAATTTTAAAATATCCCCCTCAATAATTTTTAATTTGCTTGCCCCGAGCTTGGTCGAGGGGTAATTTTGAGATTTTAATTTCAACAATTCGGTCAAATTATCATCTTTCTCTATCGCTATTATATTTGCTCCAGCTTCCAATAACGCCATAGTCAGATTTCCTGTGCCTGGTCCAACTTCTAAAATATTCTCACCACTTTTAATTTTAGCTTCTATAATTATGCGTTTTATTATTTCTTCGGAAACTAAAAAATTTTGACCAAAATGCTTTATTGGTTGTAAGTTTTTTTGTTTTAATTTGGATTTAGTTTCTTTAACTAGTTTCATATTTTAAATAGTCTGGATATAAAAAATCAAAGTGTAAAATGAAAAATGGCAGATCAAGATTTAAAAATTATTTTTCTATCTTTAATATGTCATTTTTATATTTAATTTTTAATGTTTTATATCTCCAATATTTCCTCTCCCATTTCGTATTCTTCAAACTCCACCAACCTTACTGGTATATCACCCAAAAAACGCGAAGGCAAGGCGGGTTCACTTTTACCATAAATAGTTCTGCGGCGAGTAAATACAAAATAAGTCTTTTCTTTGGCCCGGGTTATGCCAACATAGGCGAGTCGTCTTTCCTCTTCCATTTGGGCAGGTTCAAACATACTTCGGGAATGTGGCAGTAAGCCTTCTTCGGCGCCAATAATAAACACTATAGGAAATTCTAAGCCTTTGGCCGAATGAAGTGTCATTAAGTTTAATGTGCCGTTTTCTTCGGAGATATCGTCGGCCGAAGTGGTTAGGGTTATTTCTTCTAAAAAAGAATAAAGCCCTTCTTGTGGTTCTAACGAATCAAATTTAGTGGCTACTGTGGTAAGTTCTAAAATATTTTCCCAACGAGCCGCGCCTTCTTCGGTGCCATCTAAACAATAATTTTTATAATTTATTTTTTCTAGTAAAGATTTTATTAGTTCGGAAACCTTTTTATTCTCGGATTCTTTTTTAATTTCGTTAATTAAACTTAAAAAGTTTTCAAACTTAGTGTGTTTAAAATCAAAAATATTTTCGGTAAAAAGCACTTGGCTTAATGTGGTCTTACCAATACCGCGCGGTGGCACATTAACAATTCTTTTTAAACTAATAGAATCTTTTTGGTTTTGAATAAATCTTAAATAAGCAATAATATCTTTAACTTCACGGCGTTCGTAAAATTTTATGGCGCCTACCATTCGGTACGGCCAACCTGCCCTAATAATGGCCTCTTCTATGGCGCGCGATTGCGCATTGGTGCGGTAAAGAATAACAAAATCGTTAAGATCTCGGGCTATTTCTGGTTTGGCTCTTAATATTTTTTTAATTTCTTCGGTTACAAAAAAACCTTCCTCCATTTCGTTGGCGGTTTGAACTATCTTAATTTTTTCGCCTGCGCCACGCTCGGTCCATAATTTTTTTTCTGTTTTAAAAACATTTTTGGCAATAACCGCATGAGCCGCGTCTAAAACATTTTGGGAGCTTCTATAATTTTCTTCTAAAAATATTATTTTTGTGCCAGAGTAATCTTTTTCAAAGTTAAGCATATTTCTAAAATCGGAACCGCGAAAAAGATAAATTGATTGCCAATCGTCGCCCACCACACAAATATTTTTATGTTTTTCGGCCAGCATTTTTAACAAGGTATATTGAACATGGTTGGTGTCTTGGTATTCGTCTACCAAAATATATTTAAATTTATTTTGATATTTGGCTAATACTTCTGGATTATTTTTAAAAACTTTAACCAAAAGAAAAAGTAAATCATCAAAATCTAAAGCATTAGCTTCTTTTAATTTACTTTCATATTTTTCGAAAACTTTAGCTATTATTTTTTCTCTAAAGCTACCAGCCCTTTCTGAATAAATCGTGGCATCAACCAACTCATTTTTTTGACGTGATATTGTTGAATATATTCCAGTGGCTTTAAATTGATCTGAATCTAGGCCAAGCTCGGCAATAATTTCTTTTAATAAAGAAATTACGTCGCTGACATCGTATATAACAAAATTTTTGCCGTAACCTATATTATGTATTTCGTGCCTCAAAAGCCTGGCGGCAAAAGAATGAAACGTGCCCAAAAAAACAGACATATTTTTGTCGGCGCCTAAAAGATTTTGAACACGATTTTTCATTTCGCCGGCAGCCTTATTGGTAAAAGTTAAAGCTAGAATATTTTCGGGAGCAATTCCTTGTTCTATTAAATAAGCAATTCTGTGTGTAAGAGCTTTTGTTTTTCCGCTGCCTGCACCAGCAATTATTAAAACTGGACCATTTATAGTGGTTACCGCTTCTTGTTGTTCTTTATTTAAATTTTTTAAGATGTCGGACATCGGATTATTATATCAGAAACTCAAAAGTACGACCCCACAAGGTCGAACCTTGGGGAAAATTTTTACTTGTCCCTCCGAAGCTTCTGAGCGAAGGGGGAAGGTTCGACCTTTAATTTTAAATTAGTCGTTGATTAGATATTAGTAATTAGACATTTTTCTAACTCGCAGTTTGATTATAGTCTGTGGAGTAAACTGATTGACCCAATGTCTCAAAAAAGCTATCATTTACCTATAACCTTGCCTTGCAGGGTTTTGTGCTTAAATAAGCTTTCTAAGCCAATATTCAGCTATTTTGGGGCTAGAGTAATTATCTAGCCAGATTAGTTTAGTAGAGGTCAATATCCGATTAGTATTTGGTATAAAATTTTATCTTTTTACGAAAACATTCTCGCTTCTTTAAAGAGTAAGCGAGTTTTGTTCTTAAGCTTTTCATTATCTAGAAAACTGATATACACATCAGTTTTTTTGTTTGTCCTATCTTTTGGATCAATTTTATTTTTTTTTGGTAATAATTCTGCTAGTTTAGATTCGGATAATAAGAGTATAGTAGAAGAAATAGATACTGGGGATGAAAGTTTTTTAAAAAAGATAATACCTCAAGAATCTCCGGTAACCTCGGCTATTTTATTTGCTGGTAATTTAGAAAGTAGAATTAGCGGAGTATTTCGTGGAACAAATTCAAATGGGGTTTTGGGTGGTCCAGAGGATAGTGCGAGTAATTTAGAAACAGCCGGCAATGCTTTAGTAGCACAGGGTTCGATATTGGCTATAATTCCAGCAAACACAGATAGTTTTGTATCAGACGGAAACATATTTACCTACGAAATTGAAACTGGAGACAGTTTGGAATCAATCGCTAACGATTTTGGTGTTTCAGTTGATACATTACTTAGCGCTAATAACTTACCCAAAGGAACTAAACTAAAAGTTGGCGATAAACTTTCAGTTTTACCGGTTGATGGTGTTAGACACACTGTAAAATCTGGAGACACTATTAAATCTATCGCTATTAAATATAATGCCGATGAAGTTAGAATAATTGCTTTTAATGATTTACCCGACGATGGCAAAATTGTTACAGGACAAATTTTAACAATTCCTGGTGGCGAATACCACGTACCAATAAGTATAAGGTATGCGCCGTCTCAAAATCCATCTGCCGAAAGTTTGCCGATTATTACAGGTTACTATGGTCGTCCATCTAATGGGCGAATAACATTTGGTTTACACAGGTTCAACGCTGTAGATATTGGTGGACACGAATGGTGCAATACCCCTCTCTACGCTTCAGCCGCAGGCATTATTATTACTGCCGATGCTCAAGGTTGGAATGGTGGTTATGGTAAATATATAAAAATTTCGCACGATAATGGCACTATTACTTTGTATGCCCACGCTTCGCAACTTTTAGTAAGCGAGGGCCAGAGTGTTAAAAAAAGCCAAACCATAGCTTTGATGGGTTCTACCGGCAATACTACCGGTTGCCATGTTCACTTTGAAGTCCGTGGCGCTAAAAACCCTTTCGCGAACTAGTTTGTAAAATATATTTATTGAACAAACATAAATGGAGGTTAAAATTTTTGACGATAATTTAGAAAAGTTCATAAAGTCGCTGGAAAAACCAACTATAGCCAAAGTGCTGCGCATAATTGATCTCTTGGAACTTTTTGGAAATAAATTGAATATGCCCCACAGCAAAAAAGTAGCTGTTCATCTTTTTGAATTAAGGGTAAGAGGCATTCAAGATGTGAGAATTTTATATGCTTTTAATAAAGGAGAAGTAGTATTACTCCACGGCTTTATAAAAAAGAGCAGTCGTATTCCTAAAAAAGAAATAGATATTGCCTTGAGTAAGTTGAATCGCTTGACTCGTGTATAACGTATAAGTTATAGTGGAATTATGAAAAAATACTCTGTATTAAAAAAACAACTTCTTAAAGATAAAATTGTAAAAAAGGTCTACGATGATTTAGGGTCGGAATTTAAGGTTATAGCTCTGTTCATTAAAAAGCGGTTAGAAAAAGGTTTAACTCAACAGGAACTAGCCCGTCGGATTGGCACTAAACAATCGGCTATTGCCCGCTTTGAATCTGGCACTTATAATCCCACTATAGATTTTTTAAATAAAGTTGCCTTAGGCTTAAACACTCGCATTAAGATTTCAATAGATTCTAAATAAATATCTTTGTAATCCGTGGCGCTAAAAACCCTTTCGCGAACTAAATAAATTTAATTAAAAAAACCGCCCCGATCCTATATCGGGGCGGTTTTTTGTTTACCGATACAAATGGCTGTGACTATTAACAGCTACAAAAATAGCCACGTCTTTTGTATCTTGTTTATATATAGCTCTTAAATCGCCGCTTATGTTTATGCTTCTATAGCTAGCATATTTACCCTCAAGAGGGTGATTATTTAGAATGGGGTTAAATATGTCTAAAAGAAAAATCGTCAATCTTTCTTTTAGCTTAGATTGCTCGTTCGCTTTTAGTTTCTGAAATTGCTTTTCAAAGTTTCTATGAAAACGAATAATCATAAAGTATTAAGATACTTTATGGCTTTGTCGGCCGAATCAAAAGATGGCGACAAATTCTTTTTTGTTTGAATGTCTTTTTCTATGCCACCTAAAAGACGCTCAAATTCAGGCGTCATTTGAGGAATACTAGAGAAATAAACTTCACGACTGCGAATGAAGTTTCTTAAAGCCGCGTTTATTACATCGCTTAAAGATAAGCCTAAATCCTTAGCTAGTTTCTGAACCGTATTTTTTATTTCTTTTTCGGTTTTAATGTTTATTATAGTTTTTGACATATAACTAAAGTATATACAACAGTTAGGTATGAGTCAATCTTTAATTTTGCGGTCTATATTGCAACGCTTCGTTAATATGATCGGGCGCAATATTTTCCGATGCTGAAAGATCAGCAATAGTGCGGGCGAGTTTTAAAACTCGGTGGTAACCGCGGGCCGAAAGATTATATTTATAAACCGCGGTTTTAATAAGTTCTTGGCATTTTTCGTCTAGCCGGCAAAATAGTTTTATATCTTTTAACCGCATTTCGCTATTAGTAGCAAAGCCAAAATTTTTAAATCTTTCACGTTGGATTTTTCTGGCACTTTCCACCCGTTCTCTAATCTTATTTGATGCTTCGGCTACACTTTCCGAGGCTAATTTTTCGTATTGTACTCTGGGCACCTCCACGTGAAGGTCTATCCTGTCTAAAAGAGGTCCAGAGATTTTTCTTTTATATTTTTGAACTTGAAAAGGTGTGCAAACACATTCTTTTTGTGGGTCGTTTAAAAAACCACAAGGGCAGGGGTTCATAGTGGCGGTTAAAATAAATTTAGCGGGGAAAGTTAAACTACCTTTTACACGCGAAACTGTAACAGTGCCGTCTTCTAAGGGTTGGCGCAAACTTTCTAAAACATCGCGGTTAAATTCGGGAAATTCGTCTAAAAATAAAACACCTCGGTGCGATAAAGTTATTTCACCTGGTTTAGGCACACTGCCCCCGCCAACTAAGGCCGCGGCCGAAGACGTATGATGTGGCGATCTAAATGGCCGTGTTCTTATTAACGGTTCTTTGTGGCTGATTAAACCAGCTACCGAAAAAATTCTAGTGCTCTCTAAAATTTCTTCTTTTTCCATAGCAGGTAATATAGAAATTAAAGCTCGAGCTAGCAATGTTTTGCCGGATCCCGGGGGCCCGCTCATTAGTATGTTGTGATTTCCTGCCGCAGTAACTTCTAGGGCGCGCTTGGCAAAATCTTGGTCTTTAATATAGGCAAAATCGTGTTCGTATTCTTGCTTAATTGGCGCGAGAATAACTGGTTCTATGGGTTTTATTATTTTTCTTTTAGAAAAATGTTCGCAGGCTTCGGCTAGGTTTTTTAGTGGAAAAATATCTATACCATCAACTAGTCCAGCTTCCTTAGCGTTTTCTTCGGGTACATAAAGTTCTTTTGTGCCAAATGTTCTTGCCATAATAGCAATTGGCATAACACCAAAAACAGGTCTAATAGAACCGTCTAATGCGAGTTCGCCTATGAATATTTTACCTTCGGGGTCAAAATTAATCTGCCTAGAAACTAAAAGATAAGCCAAGGCTATCGGGAGGTCATATTTTGGGCCTTCTTTTTTTAGATCAGCTGGAGCCAAATTAACAATTACTCGCTTATTAGATTGATTTGGTGGAATTAAACCCGTATTTTTTATAGCAGCCGAAACCCTATCTTTAGCTTCTTCTATGGCTTTATCTGGTAAGCCTACAATATTAAAAACATGTAGACCTCGGGCAAGGTCTACCTCAACTTCTACAGGTTGAGCATCTAAGCCAACCAAAGCCGCAGAATATATTTTACTAGGCACACATATATATCAAATATCAAAGATTAAAAATCAAA
>ERZ1292625.1644-Hain-H41-01um-R1-1644-length-25076-cov-16_pt2 | contig 11832 bp, 14 predicted proteins | sample MGYA00564400_ERZ1292625 | MGnify/ENA primary metagenome ERZ1292625 (study PRJEB36523, sample SAMEA6512639) | groundwater metagenome | collected 2019-01-08 | study: AquaDiva: Metagenomics assemblies of 32 groundwater samples
AGGTAGCCTAGCGACTGCGCCGTCAAGAATCCAAGACATCCCCGATCCCGTCCTGTGCTGGACGGAGTCGGAGGTCGGCGAAGCGGTCGCCGTGGCGCGAACGTTGGAGTTCCTTGAGCGCGCGAGCGAACAGGACGCGGATCTCGGCGTCGGCGGCGTCCGAACAGCGAGCTTGCAGCATGTACCGCCACTGCCGCACGCTCGCCGAGAACACCACCTCGGTGTAGAGCGCGTTGCCGAGTAAGCCGCGCGCCGCGCCGCGAGCCTGCTTGCGCGTAGCGCCCGCAAAGTCCAGCGCGTCACGTACATCGACGTAGCCACATCGCGCGAAGTGTTGGACACTCCCGTACCCCACGATCGCGGGATGTTTCTGCGACTCACCGTCAATCGGCGGACGCAACTTCTGCGTCACGAGCGGGTGCTCGACCCACGGGCTCTCGCTCTCATCCACGTAGCGCGTGCTGCGCTGGCTGATCGCCGTGAAGTCACCGTGCCGAACCAGCTCGTGTGACATGCCACGCGAGCCGCACATCAGCAGCGTGATCCACCGCTCATCGTCGTCCTCCGGCTCCATTGCGCGAGAGGTCATACGGTAGTCGTCCTCACAGCCGTCCTCCAACGCGGCGCGCAACGTCGGCACGAACGGATAGAACGCCTCGACAAGAACGCCATGACAAACGTACCCGTACAAATAGCGCTTCCACTCCAGCAGCGCGCGTAGATTCAATGTCACACGCAACGCTGATCCAGAGGATTCACGCACGAAGACCCCAGGCCGGTTCAAGAAGCTCATCAGCACCGGAACGACGTCGAACGCGGACACCTCTGATAACTCGACGGTACGAACGCAGTGCTCGTACACGCTGAGGTGTTTCACCTCGCGGATGTGTTCGTGGTAATCCGCAGAGCTACGCCCCTTGCCCAGCGAGTCGTAGCACACGCGACCCGCCAGCTCGGCCAGCTTCTCCAGCGGCGTGCCTTGCATCTGATCCGCACGGGGGGTGCCGAGGCGCTCCGGGACGTGAACCACGTCACCACCGTCGTAGACCAGCTCGGCGTGGATGTTGAGATCGAAGTCAGTCATTTGGTTCGGATGTTGGCGTACACACGTTCCATCTTCGCGCTCAAATGGAACAGTTGGTCGATCGACTGCTCACGCGCGAGATCGTGAGAGTAGTAGGTCCCGTCACGATTTCTCGAACACGTCGCGACGATCACGGCGCGAGCCTCCTCCTCCGTGTCGGTGGAGAAGACGGGCAGGAAGCCCTGCGGAACCGCGCCACGACCGTAGCGCACTTGCACTGCTCACCAGATTTTGACGGGGCGCGAGTACCAGTCACGCCTCGTCGTCGAGCCCGACGTCGTCGTCGGCTTCTTCGGCGGCTTCTTCGTCCCCGTCTTCTTCATCTTCGCCATCTTCTTCACCACCAGAGTCGAGATCGAGACGCTGTCCGATCTCCAGAGAGTTCAGGTTGAAACGGGCCGCATACGAGATTTCAGTCTCGCCCGGGCCTGCATGCTTCGCGAAGTAATCAGCCAGCGGTCCTTCCGCGATTGATAGTGTCAAGGCCGGGTGCTGCGACACGAGCACGTACGGAGCATCCCGAGACGGCACGCTGACCTCCATCGGCACGAGCGCGGTCGGCGAAACCACCACGACGAACACACCCGTGGCCTCAACGTCGAGGCGCTCGACGATGCGTAACGCGTGCAAGTTCACGCTGCCGTTCATCGAAATCATCCCGCACCACGAGTTCACGTAGTCCAGCACCGACAGCCCGGTCCACAACGCGCCCTGCCAAAGGGTAGACGGCGCATTCAGGTGCCAGGTGGCGATGAACCCGGGCTGATCGCAACGACTCGGTGCGCGTTCTAACCGGGCCAGCGTGAAGTTGGAGCCAACCGGGCACTGGAACGTCAGGGTGGCCCAGCGAAAACGCTGCGTCGGATCCGGGCGTGGCCGTCCCACCGGCATCTTCAACCAGTCGGCCACGATCTCCAACGCCTCAGCCGGAGTCTGCGCCAGCAGCGGCGCGTCCGGTGGAACGAGCACCAGCGCGCCGTCATGGATCCGGACGATGCTGACGCCTTGGCCAGGTTCGAGCTGCATCAGGCCCATCATGGCGCTGACTCTGCGCCAGGAACAGCACGGCGCGTCACCAGCACGTAGGTCCGGAACGGGTTCCTGACGCGGCTGCGAGCGTGGGCCATGAACGCAGTGACCAACACCGCGGTGAGCGCCAGCACTTTCCATAGCGTCGTCCACTGGAACCAGACGAGCAAGGGGGCGACCGTCAACGCGAGATACAAGGCCCACGGCAGCTCCCACACGACCCACGCTAGAAGCTGGCCCCAACGCGGCATCATGTTCGACGCACGCAGTCGCTCGACCTCCTCGGGGTCGTAGTTGTCGGGGTCCTCCACCATGCGCACTTCTTCGAGCTTCTCAGCCACAGCGAACGCTCCCCTCACCCGTCCGCAGATGGTGCCTGGCTCGCCGCGCTTCGGCGATGCGCTCTTCAATCCAACGGTCTCCGCACACCTCGCAGTGTACCGAACTCTTCCGGCCGCGTCCCACCCCTTCGCACACCAGCAGCCGCCGGGTCAAAGGAGGGTCACCACAGGTGGAGCACGCCAGCCGCATGCTCTTCTTCACAGCCTGCACCTCGACCCGGCGTGGACCATGCCACAACCCGGGCTTGCGGATCCCCACGCTACGTCCGCTCCTGAATCTTAGCGGTGTACGAACCCTTGCCCGCGGGAGTGAGGTCGAGCACGCGCTGCTGGTACAGCTTCGCATCGAACTCGGTCTCGATGTAGTCCGCGTACTCCTTGGCACGAGCCGTGGCCTCGTCCTTCCACGCCACGTTGCGCTTGCCCTTCTGGAACTCGAACACGACCTGGAGAGGTCCGGACTCGAACGTTCCATTGGTCGTGCGCAGCTTCTCGGCCGTCGCGTCGAACGCCTTGCAGATGCGACTCAGCGTCTCTTGCCCTCGTTCGGCGGCGTGCGCGAGCGACACCAGGGCTTGCGACATCTCGCCGCCGTCGGCGATCGAGCTACACGAGGCGAGACAGAACGTCTCGGCTATTTGCAGCGTCGCGATAGCTGCTGCCACACGCGCAAGATCGAGCTTGTTCGGTACCTCACGAACATTCGGCACATGCGAAGACGTACGCCCGGTTTCCACGTCGAGCGCGCTGCGCAACGCCTTTCCAGCCTCGGTCCGCAGCGGGATGTTCTGCAACGCAGGCTTACCAAGCGTCCGCCCCGTGGGTGACATCTTCGCCGCTTTCGTCTTCGCCTTCTTCATCTCATCCGCCTTCTTCGTCACGTGTGAAAGACCTCCAGCACCGATGGCCTATCGGGCCCGGCGCGGCATCAGACCACCGCACCACCCGGAAGAACGCCACCGCTTCTTCACTAGCCCGTCCCCCACTTGCTACTGATTCGATGTCGATTGCGGTCTGAACGCGCTCGACACCTACAAGCAGTACCGCTGTTCAGTTGCGACTATCAGGCGAGGTATTGGGCGTGCTGGAGGTGAACTACTTTCGACTCTCGCGCGCGTCGGTCGCGCGCTCCTCGATCTTGCCATCGGGCTCGCGCGTCTCGACGCTGCCATCGGTGCGTCCGACGAGCGTCTCATCCTCGACGAGGGCCCCGCGCTTCGGAGGCTGGCTCGGGTTTGGGCGGGTAGCGTCCACACGGCGGCTGACCGGCAGCGCCCGGTCATCATCGCGTGCGGCGCGCCCCGGGACACCGCCCACTCCTCCGGACACTTCGGCCTTCGCGTTGGCGTCATTGCTCATGGTTGGATTCTCCGCTGGAGACCTATCCAGTGTAACCGGGCTCACTCCGGGCGGCGCAACCGAGCGGGAAAATCCCCACGCCGCTTGATCTCCAGGAGGTTCCGGACGTGCTGCTCGCGGGTGAACGTGGAGTTCTGGAGCGCGTCGATCGCGGCTCGGCTGTCCACAACGCGCACCAGTAGGCGGTCCCGGCAGTTGGTCAGGCAGATCGTCAGACCAGCACGCGGCACGGTCGGAAGAATCTTCTTGTGGTAGGGGTTGTGCTGCTTGAGGTACCGGCAGCTCGCGCACACCTTCTTGTCGTGCTGCCCCGTCCAGCGGAAGAGCGAAGTCGCGGGCATGCCGATCACACGGGCCGAGTCGTAGAAGCTCTCCAGAGCATCGACGTACATCTGGGTACGACGATCGAGCGGCATGCGATACGTCTTCGCCGTCACGGCCCCGGCAAACCGGTTGAGGAACCGCATCTCGTGCGCGACCGCGCTCTTGAACCACGCCTCATCATCAGGTCCAAGCTCAACCCCGGAGACGCCATGACCGCGACCCGGTAGTCCAGCCGCGCGAACACCCGCTAGGAAAGCGTCGCGCCACGCCCGCTTCATCACCTTCGCGATCTCGCGCTTGAACTCACGAGGCTCGGTCATGCGGCGATCGTGGCGCAGCACCTCAGAATACAGATCGTCGAACACGCGGTCCTGTAGCTCGCGCAGCCGTCGCTTGCCGACCGTGCCACCGACCTTCCGTTCCTTCGCGTACTTCTCCGGGTGCAGGAAGGCTTCGATCGTGCGATCTTGATCCAGGAAGACGAGATCGACCTCACGAGCCGTACCGACGTACTTGCCTTCGAGGAGTTGGCCGTCCGCGCTCAATTCCTCCCACAGCGCGAACGACGGTGCGTAGATGAAGCAGTCGTCGTACTGAACCGGGTACCGATTTGACACGGTGTCAATCCCCGGCCATCTGCGCCTTGATAGTCGCGCGGATCTCCTGCATGGCCTTGAACGGGCGCGACGTCACCTTGAAGTTGACCGAGTTGTGCTTGTGCCCCCACTTGGCCAGCGCATCGTTCCCGCGGGTCGAGACCGGTGCGCACAACGCCACCTGATGCCGCCAGCCCGCGTGCGGCGCGAAACGAGGACGCATCTTGCGACCGGAACGCGGCTGGTAGATGAGACAGGATGCGAACTTACCGAACCCGGGGATCGTCACCACACCGCCACGCGCGACGTGGTCGGCGAGCGTCTCGATGAAGTGGCTCATGTAGAAGGCCATCTGGTCATCGGTAACCCCGGCGTTGCGCGCGGCGGTGTCGATCACGTCGCCCAATCCGTGATCCCGTACGTTCGCCAGTCGGATCTTCACTGCCGCGCCAGCACTTCCTCGACCAGCTCGATCGACCTGGGCTTCTTCGTTTCTTCGGCCGCCGCCTGCACACGCTCCGCGCGTTCCTTGGAGCGCGCTGGGTCACGCAGCACCTCGATGTCCTCCATCAGCATCTTGATCTTCGAGTCCTCGGCGTAGCTGTCGAGCAACGCGGGACCCGTCAACCCGGTCACCGGCAACAGCGCCGGGTCGGTCTGCTGCAATACCGCGCGCGTGACCGCGCCGTCCTCTTCATCAGCCAGCTCGGCGAAGTTCGCCAACGACTTGCGCAACTTGGGCGAGGTGCTGACGAGCCGACCGATCGCGGCTTTCTCGCTCTCGTTCAACTGATAGTACCCGTGTTTCTGACGTCCAGTGGAGTCGAAGACTTGGTCGCGCGGGGACCCATCGCCCTCAGTCGGAGGCGTCGGAGGTCCGCCGCCCGCACCAGGCTCGGGCGGCGTCTGCGAGATCAAGCGCAACACGACCGCCTCCGGCAGCTTCGCGAAGTTCGTCAACAGGTACGCGGCCCACACGCGCGCGTCGATCTTCATGGTATCGGCCATCCCAGCCATGCCCTGCAAGATCGAGTTACGCATCTGGATCAGCTCCAACCGCTCGAACTCGTCGAGGTAGCTGATCGGACTCATCTGCACGAGGTACTCGTTCGGCTTGCGCGCGAAGTCGAACTTCTCGTTCCCCTCCGGCGCAGCGCGCATGAGCGTGAAATGTACGTCGAGGATCTGACGCAGTCCGAAGACCCCGGCACGCTGGACGCGCTTGCAAGTGCGAGCGAAACGTACGTCCTGCTGCTGGAGCGTGGCCTTGGCATTGATCTCACCCTCGAACCCGAAGTACGCCTTCGGAGCCGACGCGGCCCCGAAGAAAGCGTCGCGGAAGTGCTCAAGGTCGTACACCTCGCCGATGTTGCCGCTTCCGCTCAGAGGCTCGATCCGCGTGTTGGTGTCCTGTCGCACCGGGATGAACACGTCTTCGAGCGGCGTCAGCGGGTTGTATTGCTTCTTGTAGTCGGGCGTGGACGGATCGACCAGCTCGTACTTGCGCAGGCGCTTCCGCCACTGGTTCACATACCGCATCGCCTCGTGATCTTCGAGGCTACCGACGTCGATCAGCACGAGGTTGCGATCCGGCGCGCGCCGCAGCCGGTACATGAGGAGCGAATCCTCGGTGAGGGTCATGTACCGCCACTCACGGAAGAATCGCTCCGGCAAGCCCGTCCCGTACCCATCTTGTTCGTGCTTCCCGAGCAGACGGAAATGGACGTAGTCCCAGGGGAAGCTGGTATCGACACCACCGGTGTGCATGCCCTTGCGGAACGACTGCCCAGCCTCGCGGAAACCTACCAGGCGACCGAACTTGTCTTCGACCCGCTCGACGTCGTGTTGCCGCGCGTACCGCCAACCGAGCACTCCCTTGCCCGAACTGTAGAGGAGGCGTTGGAACGCATCGCCGTACTTGCACATCCGGCGGATAGCCGGAACGATGCGGTCCTCGGTCTGGAGGTTGCGCAGGCAATCCTCCCCGGACTTGACCATGTGCGACGCCTTCGACTCGATCCACACGCGCACGCCCTTGTCGTAGTCGGGCTGCGTCGCCTCCTCGGCATAGACATCGAGGATCGAGCTGACGAGTCCGAAGTTGTCCATCTCGTCGAAGATGTCGTACCGACGGAGTCGGTCGGCACCGCCGAGGGTCATGGACCGCCCCTGATAGGCAGCGGCGCTCAGTTCGGAGATGTCATCGCCGAACGCTTGGTCGAAGATGATCGGACGCGTCTGCGCCTGGTGCAGACCGAACAAGCGCCAGAAACTCGGCGCGGTGTGCGGCTGCACGGCCAGGCGCGGATCCCGCATCTGAAACCGCGTGGCGTCCGTTCGGGCGGGTCCTGACAATAGCGGCATACCGAGCAGGATACAGGAGCCGGGCGCGCGGCTCTAGCCCCCGAGGCTGTCTTTCAGCTCGGCCCACGGCACGCGGGTGCCGCCCACGAGGTTCCGCCGGGGGCTGGACGTGGTCATGTCGGCAGCGGCCCGCTTGTTGCCCCCGGTCCGGTCGAACTCGACGTCCGCCACCGTGGAGTGCAGCGCGCGCTCGTCGTTCATGCACAACCAGATCACCCCGGCGACCGCATCCGCAATGTCCTTAGAGCCCTTACCGCCGCTCGTCGCGCGCATCGGGTGATCGACCTTACGGTGCTTCATGTCGCGTTGCAGATCCAGCACCTCGTCCTGGAACGGTCGGTAGTCGTACGTGGCCACCCGACGATCGAAGAAGGCGCTGCGCAACGACAGGTACGCGGTGTCGTCACGGTCAACGGACTGGTGTCCGGCGTCGAAGCGCTCCTTCTTGAGAATCTGGATCGAGTCACTGGACTGGAATTGGTCGAAGGTCACGCGCGCGATCGGGAACCCGATGTTGCGCAGGTACAGGATGAACGCCCGCACCTTCGACAGATCCACCTCGCTCCCCGGCTTCGCCCGAACGCGAACCATCAGGTCGATCACGATGTACGGGTTCACGACCAACGACAACGTCCCGTCCGGGTTCACCCTCTCGTTCTTCACCCGTCCCGCGACGTGCCCCATCGCCAGCCCAAGGCAGTCAGACGTCAAGCCGATGTCAACGTGTAGGTAACGCGGAGCCTGCGGGTTCAGCTTAGGGCCCCACTTCGACGCCTGGATCCGGCACATCGCCTTGAGCAAGAAGTAGTCCTCGATCAGGGTCGGATCCTCCAAGTCGATCACGACCGGATCGGACGAGAACGGGTGCGCTAGATCCGCAGAAACGGCTTCGAACACGCTCGTTCGGTCCGAGATCAACGGCGACAGGTTGAAGGTCGCGACGCCCGCAATGTCGCGCAGCGCTTGATCCACGTCCTCGGTGAACGGCTTGTGGTACTCCCACGGCACCTCGACGAGCCGCGCGCCTTTACGCGGTACATCACCTTCACGGAGCAAGCGGGACTTGGCCACGCGGTCGCCGACCTCGACCTTGAAGCCGGGCCAGGTGAACGACTTGTTCTTGACCTCCCAGAGTGCGTAGTCGCTGATGTGGGTGGAGTGCGCGTGCTCGCTGACCTTCACCTTGCGCAAGTGCTCTTCGAGGAAGCTCGTCTCGGCGTTGCGCGAGGAGAGCAGGAACATCATGCCCGGTAGTGTCCCGCCCACGCGGGTGAACCGCGACAGAAGGCGCGTGTACGTTGCCTTGTAGAGATCGTACGCCTGCCCTTTCAGGACACCCGCATCCTTGTCGTCCTTCACACGCATGAAGTTCACCTCGTCCATCTGGAAGGCAAACAGGTTCAATCCGAGTGCGTGTAGTTCTGTCGAACCTGGAATCACCTGGATGCGGCGCTTCGTGTGCGGCTCGAAGTCGATCTTGCTGTCGATCTTGGTCGAGCGCGGGAACTGCTGCGCAAAGTACGGGCTCGTGTCGATGTAACCACGGATGTTGGTGTAGCCGGTGTCCGCAACCTGTCGCTTGGTGATCGAGTAAACCCCGAAGATGATGAGCGAGCCCGGGAGCAGTCCGTAGTATTTCGCCGGGTCGCGCAGACAACTAATCTGGTACAGCTTATACGCCATTCCGATACCGGCGAGCGTTGTCTTGCCTATCCCGATACTGCCGGTGTTTCCTGAGAAAACTCCTCGACGGTTCCCGAGGTCCAGCGCGAAGTTCTCGTACTTCGGCACCGTCAGACAATAAACAGGCTCGACCCCGTCAGGCGTGATTGAAACGATGCGGTGGTTCCGGTACCCGCGCTTCACATCTTCGACCGTCAGCCCAGCGTCGCGAAGAACACGCACAACCGCGTTTCTCGACGCCCCCAAAGCGACGTACGCCTCCGACAACGTCCCTAGCTGTTCGAATGCTTCATATATCCGAGAGACTGTCAGATCGTTTCGGTTGCACTTGCGCAACCGCCCCCAGGTGTTGCCTGCGCTGCGTTTGCGGCAGCGCACAGCCGCTCGCTTATGTTCCGCCGGATCTGACCATCGCACCCTAGAACCGTTCACACCGCGTCGTACGTAGTCGTCGGCGGTCAGATTTGCTTTCGACAGGTTAGCACGCGCCAATTCTCGCCCGGCGTCAGAAGCCATGAAGGCGGCGTGGCCACGCCGTATAGGTGAGTTCGGATCGCTGCACGCCTTCGACTGGCGGCGTGACACAGCCGCGCGCTTCTCAGGACTGTGACCGTAGCGTTGATGCCACGCCATATGGGCTTCCCAGCCCATCCATTCCAGATTCTCCGGGCGATTGTCCCGGTGTTTCACGTTGCGATGGTGCAACGTCGGACGTTGACCGTTCACGTCGGTCGGCTTAGACCCGCCCGAAACGAAACGCCCGACAATCTGGTGAGTGAACTCGTATCGTTGAACTCCTGGATGGTAAACCTGCTCGTAAGGTACGGAGGTATCCGAGCCCATCACCTGTTCGCGGGTGTGGAACGGCATCATCCGGTCTCCCGCCTTCAAGTCCCGCAACTTGCGCTTCATACCATCCCGACACACGAACTCGTGATCGGCGTTGGCTCGCATTGAAGTCCCGTCGTCCAGCGTGACTTTGTATAGCTGGTCGGGCTTGAACTTAGTCACGCGCGTGCATTCACCCGGGACCACCCAGCCGTGCTTGCTGTAGGAGTAGACCCAGAACGGGGTGCCTGTGCGCTCGAAGTCGGCGTGAAGCTCGGCAAGTGACTTCGAAGTTCCGTCCAACAACGGCACGAGCGTGTCGCCTGATAAGCACATCACCCATTCGAAAATAGGACTACCGGGCGCGAACACTTTGTATAGATCCTCTTTCCACTTCTTGTGCAGATCACGCGCGATGCGTCCGAAGTAAAAGTCATCGTGGATGAAGTGCTCGATATCCACGGGCTTGCGGACGTAGTCGATCTCCCACAGCACGTCATGCAACGCCGTCTCGGCCTTCCCCTCAACAATGGCCTCGGTCAGCCACTCGACGACGACGCGTCGCTCATGCGGCGTCAGCGAGTCGAACAACTCACGGTCGCCGTGTAGCACCTCCTCGGCCACACGCGTGAACAGCCGGGCCGACTGCTCTTGGAGCATCTCGGAGCCCGCCTCGATCGAGCCGTGACCCTTCCGCTCAAACCTGGGTCGCCGAGGTCTAACCTGCTTTCGTGCCACGTCGCTTCTTGCGCTTGATCTTCGCGACGGTCGTCTCGGTCGCCGGGTCCAAGCCCAGGCCACGCTTCACCACGGATCGGGCGGCTATCAGACGGGGAGCCAGACGTTCGATGGCAGTGCGCATCCGCTCGCGCGTGAGCGCTTTCTGCTCTTCCGTGCTGTGCTCGGGATCGTCCTCGATCTCGACCGCACGCTCGTCCGAGATCGAAAACAGCAGCTTCAAACTCGGATCGGTCGCGGCGTCGCCACGGATACGGTGGTCACGCACACCCGAACTCTCCAGCACCAACTCGGCCGCGCGTAGTTGTGTCGGGGTGATCTCGGCCGTGACCAACAAGGGGGTGCCACGCGGATCCGTGACGACATTTCCGCGCTCGTCACGTCGGTACTCGGGACCGGCCAGTGCTTGTGCCACGACCGCGCTGGCCGGGTCAATCATGCGGAACAGGTTCCGCAATGCCGCGTGTTTGGCCCGTGCGCGCAGCCCCTCGTGGATGTCGAACTCCCGCTTGAGGAGCTTCCACACATCCAGGACGTCCTGGCGCGATATGAACGCGGCGATCGCGTCCGGGGACCAGCCTTCCTCGATGAGGGCGGCCGGGCCCAGGTACGACGACAGAACGGCCAGACGGTGTTCTTGATCGGTCAGCACGGCCTCAAGTAGTAGCGGCCGGAGGGGTGTCGGTCGTCACGAGGCTGGGATCGTTCCCGGCCGACACCGCAGGGTTGGACTGCGCGGCTTCGATCGCCTGGCACAGGTCCGCGATCATGCGCGGGTCGGACTGCATCGACGCGAACCCGTTGGCGATCGCCTGACGGGCCAGCAGGGCGAGGTTTCGGACGGTCTGGATCTGCGGTTGGGTCAACATCCCGGGCTCCGGGTCAGGGGTTGCTATGGAATCGGACAGGACACGAGATCGGTCAAGAAGGCTACGACCAGAGGTTGTGACTCGGCCATCGGCACTTCCATACACGGCACGGGCTTGAAGCCAAGCCACTTGCAATCGACGCGGCGCAACATCACGTAGTTCTCGCGACGCTTGCGAGAAAAGATGAGCAGTGGGCGACCGCGGTTCTGAGCGGCCTGCGACGCGCACTGTGACCACCAAGACGCGATGTCACTGGCCCGCCCCTCGAACAGGGCGTCCAGGCTCCAATCTTCCACGTTCTTGCATTCGACGGTGAACGGGAACCGAATGCCCGGGGCGCAGACCACGTCACCCTTGACGGCCCAGCCATCGAGAGGCTCGACGATGGTCGGGCGCAGCCTGAATGACCCACGGCTCGACTTTGTCCAGCGATCCAGCACGAGGCACACGGCACGCGTGTAGCGCTGACCCTTGAGGTATCCGTTCGTCATGTGAGAAGGGCAGGATACCGCACGACCCGGCTTTGACACCGTGTCAAACCGTACTTTTTGTCCGGACCCCAGCCCGGCGCGGTGCAGACCCGACAGCCGACACACCATCTTGGTGAACGACGCGGA
>ERZ1292625.3790-Hain-H41-01um-R1-3790-length-11832-cov-25_pt1 | contig 11832 bp, 11 predicted proteins | sample MGYA00564400_ERZ1292625 | MGnify/ENA primary metagenome ERZ1292625 (study PRJEB36523, sample SAMEA6512639) | groundwater metagenome | collected 2019-01-08 | study: AquaDiva: Metagenomics assemblies of 32 groundwater samples
GCCCGAATCGAAGTAGATCGCCCGGTAATGCCTCTTGCCGTCATTCGCTTTGTAAATGACCGCAGCGAGACGGTGCTTGCAGTTCACTTCCACCTCCCAGTTTTTCGCTTTCGCCATGGCGCCGGCGTCCGGAAGGTTCAGTTCATCAAAGCTGCAAGGCCAGGCGCCCTTCGTCACCTGGTACTGCTGTGCAGCCGAGGCCATCTCTTTAAGCGAGCCGTCCATGACGACCTTTTCCGCCCGGGCCTTGAACGTCATGAACTGCGGTATGGCAATGGCCGCCAGGATCGCGATGATCATCACCAGCATCAGGGGGCCCGCACCGGCCGGGGAGCCCATGGCAAGCATGGGCGCCAAAGGATAGGCGAGGGGATGTCCCCCACGGAGGGCACCGTGCCGGGGTTCTTGTAATTCACGAGCGCCGCGACGCGCTTCGGCAGGAAGGGGTGGCTCGCGTTCAGCTCATATACCGATGTCCAGAAGCCCCTCGTGTCCTCGGCCTGTTTTACAAAAGCGTCGAGGTTCACCTGCCGGCCGTATTTTCCTCCGGCAGCGAGGATGGCAAGCCCTTTTGCCGCAGGACCGAACTCGCCCGCCACCTCGTACCCGCAGCGATCGCAGGAATACTCGCGCGCCTTTGAGTACGCGGGCCAGAGCCAGGGGATGACCCGCGCGGGAATAAGGAACCACACGGATTTCAGGTGCCCCAGGGCCAGGTGGCCGATCTCGTGGCCGATGATCATGTCCATCTCTTTTCCGTTCTCCTCGCATGCTTCGAGGAGGTCGGAATAGAGGACGATAAAGTTTCTGCCGATGAACTTCGTGGCAAAGGCGTTCAGCGCGCCGCCCGCCTGCATCACGTACGCGTCGGGTACTTTTTCAAGCCCGAGCTTCCGCGAAGCTTCCAGGACCTTTTTATGGAGCCCCGGGAACTGGACTTCCGAGATCTTGACCGCGCCGCCCTTGATGTGCGCGATCATGAGCGCATGGGCCACAAAGAGGAAGAACCCGATGAAGAGACCGTAGATGAGGCCCACGATGGTGATGGTGATAACCAGCCATGCCACGAGGGAAAAGAAGAAACTGATGCCGTACAGGACCCGTTCCGATCCTACCCGCAATTCCTGTGCTTTCATATATTTCATCCTCCCGCAAAGAGATAGAGTCCTTATTCGACGAATGTAGCAGGAGTGCCGAGACTTGTCAATTGATAATAAGGGTCTGCAGGCCCCCGAGGCAGGTCTTTGCCGGAGAAGTGAAGCAGCCCGCATCTTCAAGAAATCAACGGGTTAGACGATTTCTTTTCCGCAGGGAATGACGGGAACGGCGCTTTCAATCGCCTGACAGGATAGGCCTGAATTATATTGAGAAGATAGGCCGCGCCGGTTTTTTCCCTTGACAAGTCCACAAGTTACATGGTATTTTATGCCTCTTTCAAAGAGACGAAAGGTTTTATTCGCGAGGAGGGGTCCGGTCATGTATGCTGTTATTCAAACCGGCGGGAAGCAGTACAAGGTTTCCCCCGGAGACGTAGTGAAGGTTGAGAAGCTCGCGGCAAAGGCCGGCGAGACGGTCGAGATAAAGGACGTTTACCTCGTGTCCGACGGCGACACGATGAGTGTGGGCAAACCGATGCTCGCGTCCGCCAAAGTCACGGCCGAAGTGCTGGACGAAAGCAAGGGCGAGAAGGTCCTCATCTTCAAGCACAAGCGCCGCAAGGGCTTTCGCAAGACCATCGGCCACCGGCAGCACTTCACCACCCTGAAGGTGAAAGAAATTAAAGCTTAGAAACAATTTCTAAATCCGAAAACCTAAGCTCTCAATAATGTCTAAATTCCAAATTCGAATGTTTGGAGTTTAGTCATTGTACTTTGGATATTATTTAGGATTTAGCGCTTGGGATTTAGAGTTTGTATTTCCGGAGGAAATAGATATGGCTCATAAAAAAGGCGTCGGCAGTTCAAGGAACGGAAGAGACAGTAATCCGCAGTATTTGGGCGTGAAGCGCTTCGGCGGCGAGAACGTTCACGCGGGCACGATCATCGTGCGCCAGCGCGGGACCAAGATCCACCCCGGTGCGAACGTGGGCAAGGGAAGCGATGATACGCTCTTCGCCATGATCAGCGGCGTGGTGAAGTTCGAGCGCAAGGACAAGACCCGCAAAAAGGTGAGCGTGTACGCGACAGCGTAGCCGGTTATCACGAGTCATCCAAAAAAGAGGGCATGCACCGTGCCTGACAATGCTTCGGGGAAGGCGACATAGATATTCTATGCCGCCTTTTTGTTTGTGCGACAGTATAATCCCAAAGGTATAAAAATTCCGCACTGGCTGACACTCGCACTCGATTCAAATCATGCTTGACAATGCATAGAGGGTGCAATATTCTTGTCCTATATGGGCGTACTATTGTCCGCATGAGGAGAAAAAGCAGGGTAAGGGGGCAAGCGGGGGGTCGCATGAACAATAAAAGGCTTTTCGAAATCCTCATCATCACCCAATGGATCACGGTCATCGCGGGCATTGTCATCGGTCTCATCGAGGAGCGCTCTTTGCCCGATACGCTGCGGGCCTATGTGCTGGAGGCCGGGAGCCGTGATCTGTCATCGTCCGAGAAGATTGCCTACTCTTTTGGGACGTTCCTGCTGGTAGCTTATTTCATCTCCACGATCGGCCTGTTGCGGTTTAAAAACTGGGCACGATGGCTTTATCTCGGCGTCAATGCGGCCGGCCTGATCGCGGCGCTCTTCTTCGGGCCCCGGATTATTACCCCGGTTTCCGGCGTCTTGAGCGACCTGTCCATGGCGCTGATCGGGTTGACGATCGGAGTTGTCTCTGTGTCGGAGGTCCGCAAGGAATTTGTGAAGACGAGTTGATCGTGAGCGGGGCGCTGAAAACAATCATGAACAAGAGATTGAACAAAGAGTGGCATGCGAAAAACAGGATGCCGAAGAACGCGACACTTGATGAGCGCGTGCAGTATCATCTTGAACATTCGAAAAAATGCGGCTGCAGGCCCGTGCCTGAAAGCGTGCTTGCCTACGTGAGATCAAAGGGCAGGCGCTCCCTATAACCACAACAGAGAATCGTCTCATGAAGATCCTTCTTATCGGCTCTTCCCGGTCCACTTTTCCGCCTTGCATTTCCCGTCCAACATCTGTATATTTCTCAGGGAGTTATATTGAATGTCCAATTTCATCGACAGAGTCAAAATTTACGTAAAGGGCGGCCACGGCGGCCCGGGGTGCGTCGCCTTCCGGCGCGAGGCCTTTGTCCCGCGCGGCGGGCCCAGCGGCGGCGACGGGGGCAAGGGCGGCGACGTCATCATCACGGCCGATAAGCAGCTCGGCACCCTCATCGACCTCAAGTACCAGCAGAACTACTGGGCCAAGGACGGCGAACAGGGCCGCGGCAAGGAGCAATCGGGCGCCGACGCTGAAACGATTCTCGTCCGCGTTCCCGTGGGCACCCTTGTGTATGAAGCCGAAACCAGGGAAGTGCTTGTGGACCTCGACGAAGAGGGCAAGGAATTCATTGCCGCCAGGGGCGGCCGCGGTGGAAAAGGGAACGCTTTTTTCAAGTCCGCCACGAACCAGGCGCCGCGGCACGCCCAGCCGGGAGAGCCGGGCGGGGAGTATACTCTGTTCCTGGAGCTGAAGCTCCTGGCGGATGTGGGTCTTGTAGGACTGCCCAACGCGGGAAAATCCACGCTCATCTCGCGCATCTCGTCGGCGAAACCGAAAATTGCGGATTATCCCTTCACCACGCTCACGCCGGTCCTCGGCGTGGTGAAGCCGCAAGGCCGGAGGGGCTTCGTCGTCGCCGACATCCCGGGCCTTATCGAGAACGCGCACAAGGGCGTGGGCCTCGGGTTCGAGTTCCTCCGGCACGTGGAGCGGACGTCCATCCTCCTCCACATGGTGGACGTGTCGGGCATGGTGCCGGGAAACCCGGCGGAGAACTTCAGGAACATCAACAAAGAGCTGAAGCTCTATAGTGAAGATTTAATGAAGAAGTACATGGCCGTTGCTGCTACGAAGATCGATGCAGTTGACCCGGAGAAGCTCGAGGAGTTGGAGAAGCATTGCCGCAAGGAAGGGTATGCGTTCTTCCCCATCTCCGCGGTGACCGGCGCCGGGCTTGAGACGCTCGTGAACTTCCTCGCAGGCAAGGTGGAGGAGGGGAGCGTCGTGAAAGAGGGAACGGGAGAGCCGGTGAAGGGGTGAGGAAGTGCGGAATGCGGAATCACACCTTACCCCGAAGGAAGTGAGGAGAAGGATGGACGATCTTTGATTGTTCCATGATCATCCCTGTCCGGATAGTATGATTTTTCGTAACTACCCAGGTCAGCCACTTCGCTTCGGCGCAAGGCGCGCCAGAGTGCTGGGTGACGATTTCAGCGCTGCGGCGCAGCACCCGCAACGCTTTCGCTTCGCACGCGTTGTTTTGGCAGCGGCGGCGTACCGGTGTTGATCTTGGGCGCGCTTCGTTGCGCCTGTGCTCAGCGGCAGACCTGAGTAGTTATGATTTTTCTATGCAGAAAAATTTCAATATAGAGAGAAAAGCGATCATCACCCAGGCCCGCCGGATCGTCATCAAGGTCGGCAGCGCGGTGCTGGCCTCGTCCGGGGAGGGGCTCGATCAGGCGCGCATGGAACATCTCGCCGCGGAGATTGCTTCCATCATGGCGAATGGCCGCGAGGTGATCCTCGTCTCCTCGGGCGCCATTGTGGCCGGGCTTGCGAAGCTCGGCATGACCAGGACCAAGGGCATGCCCCTTTCGCTGAAGCAGGCGGCCGCGGCCATCGGCCAGTCGAGCCTCATGTGGATGTATGAGAAGGCCTTCGGAAGCCACGGCAGGAAGGTGGCCCAGGTGCTCCTCACCCGCGAGGACCTTTCGAACCGGACGCGGTTCCTGAACGCCCGGAACACGCTCCACACCCTGCTGGAGTTCGGCGTTGTCCCCATCATCAACGAGAACGACACGGTGTCCGTGGACGAGATCAAGTTCGGCGACAACGACAACCTCTCGGGCATGGTCGTGCACCTTGTAGACGCCGATTGTCTCGTCGTCCTTTCCGACATTGACGGCCTCTACACAGCCGATCCCAAGGTGCGGCCCACGGCAGAGCTCATTCCCGTTGTGGAGAAGATCACCGCCGAGATGGAGCGCGGGGCCGGCGATGCCCAGTCGAGCGAGGGCACGGGAGGCATGCGCTCCAAGATCATGACGGCGAAAAAGGTGGGCGCCTACGGCGTCCCCATGGTCATCGTGAACGGAAAGAAGCAGGGAGTGCTCCAGGCGCTCTTTGACGGGAAAGAGGTGGGCACGCTGTTCCTGCCCAAGGCCGACAAAAACCGCAGCAGGAAGCACTGGATCGCCTACACCGCCTGCTCCACCGGCAGGGTCGTGGTGGACGATGGAGGCCGCGAGGCGCTCGTGAAAAAGGGCAAGAGCCTCCTGCCGGGCGGGATCGTGAAGGCGGACGGGAATTTCAAGGTGGGCGACTGCGTGAGCTGCATTGATCTTAAGGGGAATGAATTCGCCCGTGGGCTGACAAAGTATTCATCTGATGACCTGGACAGAATCAAGGGCCTCAAGACCTCGGAGATCGAACGCGTCCTGGGACACAAGGACTACGATGAGGTGATCCATCGAGACGACCTTGTCATATTGTAAATTGAAGATTGAAAATTGGAAATTGTAAAATGGAAAGCGAGAGATGAAGATGGACATCAAGCAGTATGTAACTGATAAAGCAAAAAAGGCCAAGGCCGCATCGCGGGCGCTGGCGAACATCTCCACGGAGATCAAGAACAATGCCCTGTTCAAGATGGCGGCCGGGCTCGAGAAGGAATCCGCCAGGCTCATGGCGGAGAACATGAAGGACCTTGTCGAGGCGGAGAAAAAGGGCCTGTCCAGGGCCATGATCGACCGGTTGACGCTGAATGCCGACCGGATCAAGGCCATGGCCGACGGCCTGCGCGAGGTGGCGGCCCTTCCCGATCCCGTCGGTGAGATCATTAAAATGCGGCGCCGGCCCAACGGCATGGAAGTGGGCAGGATGCGCGTGCCCATCGGGCTCATCGGCATCATCTACGAGTCCCGGCCGAACGTGACGGCCGATTCCGCCGCGCTCTGCATCAAGTCCGGCAACGGGGTGCTGCTCCGGGGAGGCTCCGAGGCCGTTGCATCCAATACGGCCATCGCCGATGTGCTCAATCGGGCAGGCGCCGAGGCAGGCATACCGGAAGGGGCCGTCTCATTCATCGAGAACCCCGACCGGGCCTGCGTCATGGAGATGCTCAAGGCGAACCGGTATATCGACCTCATCATCCCCCGCGGCGGCGAGGGGCTCATCCGCATGGTCTCGGAGAACTCCACCATTCCCGTGATCAAGCACGACAAGGGCGTCTGCCACGTGTACGTGGACTGCAAGGCGGACCTTCCCATGGCCGCGGAGATCTGCTTCAACGCCAAGGTCCAGCGGCCGGGGACGTGCAACGCCATGGAGACCATGCTGGTGCACAGGGACCTGTCCTCATCGTTCCTGCCGGAGATGGTCAAACGGTTCATGAAGGCGGGGGTGGAGATCCGGGGCTGCGCCAAGACCAGGGCGCTTGTGCCCGACGTGAAGGAAGCGACGGACAAGGACTGGGACAGCGAGTACAACGACCTTATCCTGAACGTGAAGGTCGTGGCGAGCATGGAAGACGCCATGGAGCACATCGCCGCCCACGGGTCGCAGCACTCCGAGGCCATTGTTACCACTGATTACGAGAACAGCCGCCGGTTCCTGCGCGAGGTGGACGCTTCGGCGGTCTTTGTGAACGCCTCGACGCGGCTGAATGACGGATACGAGTTCGGCCTGGGCGCCGAGATCGGCATTTCCACGACGCGGATCCATGCACGGGGGCCCATGGGGCTGGAAGAGCTCACCTCTACGAAGTTCATCGTGCTCGGGAGCGGGCAGATAAGAAGATAAATTGCGGATTTCGGATTGCGGAATAAAAGCAGGCGCGGGCCCTGAAAACAAAAATCCGCAATCCGCAATCCGAAATTGAAACCGGAGGCATCTTGGCACAGAAACTGGGCATCCTCGGCGGGACGTTCAACCCCGTACATTACGGCCACCTGGCTGCGGCAGAAGAGATACGGGACCGGCTGAAGCTTGACCGGGTGCTTTTTATTCCTTCCTTTCTCCCTCCGCACAAGCACGAGGAGGACGTGCCGTCGGCCGCGCAGCGGCTGGAGATGGTGAGGCTCGCCATCGCGGGAAACCCCAATTTCAAGCTTTCCGATATCGAAGTCCGGCGGGGCGGCAAATCCTATACCATAGACACCATCGAGGCCCTGCTCCAGCAGTATCCCGGCACGGAGCTCTCCTTCATCACCGGCCTTGATTCATTCCTGGAGATACAGACCTGGAAAGACTGGGAGCGGCTCCTGAGTCTCTGCTCTTTTGTCGTGCTCTCGCGGCCGGGATATACGTTCGCCGACCTGGCGAAGATCGGGTTTATGAAACAGGCTGAGCAGGACCTCAGGGCGCTGGACACCGGGCAGGTGGTGCAGGCCGTTGTGGGGTGCGGCGGGTTCAAGGTCTATCTCGAGCTGATCCCGTTTTACGAAATCTCGTCCACCGATATCCGTGCGCGGGTGCACGGGGGCAGGACCATTAAATACCACTTGCCTGAAACAGTGGAACACTATATAATTGAAAATAAATTATACGCTTAGTTCGTGCACTGGAAATCTATGTTGAGCTCACGGGAAACGGCCCTCTTGTCCGCCGAGGCGGCGGACGCCAAAAAGGCATTCGATATTCTGATCCTCGACCTCCGGGGGCTTACCTATATCACCGATTATTTTGTGATCTGTTCGGGCGGCAGCACCACGCAGGCTGGCGCGGTCGCCGATTGGATCGGCCAGACCATGGCGCAGGCCGGCATCCGCCCCGATCATATTGAAGGACAGGCCGAGGCCCATTGGGTGCTCATGGACTACGGAGATGTGGTGGTGCACATCTTTGAGGTGCAGACGCGGGCATACTACGCCCTGGAGAAAATCTGGGGAGACGCTCCCCGCGTCCCGGCGCCCGAGAAGGCGGGACTGCCCGCCCTATGAAGCTCAGCATCATCTGCATGGGCAAGACCAGGGAACGGTTCGTGCAGGAAGGGTTGGCGAAGTACCTGCGGTTCCTCAAGCCCTACGCGGATGTGGAGATCAGGGAACTCAAGGAAGAGAAGATCCATGACCTCAAGGACGCGCCGGCCGTCCGAAAGAAGGAGGCCGAGAAGATATTCAAGGCCGTGCGCGCAGGAGCGCTGCTGGTCGCACTGGACGAGCGGGGGCAGGAATTCACCTCCCACGATTTTGCCCGGTTCATGAACAGCGCCCTCGAGAACGGCGTCCGGGAAATGGCCTTTGTGCTCGGAGGCGCCATGGGCCTCGATGAAGCGGTGACCGGGAAGGCGAACAGGGTGATCGCCATGTCCCGCTGGACGCTGACCCATGAAATGGCCCGGCTCGCGCTCCTGGAGCAGCTGTACCGGGCGTTCACGATCATCACGGGCAAGACGTACCACTATTGAACCAATGGTAAATTGAAGATTGAAAATTGGAAACTGAATAGTCAACCAAATTTCATTTTTCAATTTAAAATCTCCAATTTTCAGTTTTCAATAGATGGTTCTTAGGAGAAAGGAAGAGGGATGCGATACGTTGTGACTGTTCTGGTAATCCTGGCGGCGGTGTTCGTGGTGCTGCTCGTGGAGTTTAATCAAGCGCTGATCACGGTGAACATCAGCCCCACGAAGGCGTACGAGCTGTCGAAGTCGTCATTTTTCCTCATCTCGCTGTCCCTCGGCGCGGGAGCGGTCCTCCTCCTCTACCTCATCCGCGACATCAAGCGACTGCTCCGCAGCCTCAAGGTGCAGCGTGATCAGAAGCGCCAGACAAGGATCCAGGAGCTCTATACGAAGGGCCTCAACTCCCTGATCGCCAAACGGAACCCCGATGCGACCACCTTTTTCCAAAAGGTGCTGACCATCGACCCGAACCACGTGGACACGCTCCTCCGGATGGGCATTACCCAGCTCCGGCAGAAGAACCCTCAGGAGGCCATCCGCCTTCACCAGAAGGCGCTGACCCTGGACAGCAGCAACCAGGAGGTCATGTTCTCGCTGGCCGCGGATTACGAAGAGGCCAAGCGCTACGAGGAGGCCATCAAGGTCTACAAAGAGGCCATTGCCAGGGACCCGTCGAACCTCACGGCGCTCATCAAGCTGCGGGACCTCTACCAGAAGCTCAACCACTGGGAGGAGCTGTACGAGACCCAGAGCAAGCTGCTCGCCAATGCGCTCGCGCCGTCGGAGCAGGACGTGGAACACCGCAGGCTTGTGGGCTTCAAATACGAGTTCGGCCGCTCCCTCCTTGAAGCAGGCGACCTGGAGCGCGCGCGGAAGATATTCCGCGGCGTTATCAAGCTCGACAAGGACTTCATTCCCGCCTATCTGGGGCTCGGCGAGGTCTTCCTGGAAGAAGGCAAGGCGAAGGAGGCGGCGGAGCTCTGGGAAAAGGCGTACAAGATGACCTCGTCGGTACTGCTTCTTTATCGGCTTGAGGACCTCTATCTCAAGCAGGGAGAACCGGGCAAGGCCATCGAGATCTATAACCAGGCCGTGAGCTGGAAACCCCAGGACATCACGCTCAAGTTCTTTCTGGGCAAGCTCTACTACCGCCTCGAGATGATCGATGAGGCCTTTGACATTCTCTCCTCCGTGGACTGGGGGGACAAGGAACTTCCCGACGTGCACAAGCTTCTGGGGAACATTTATCTGCGGAGAGGCTCCCTGGGGCTGGCCGCGTCGGAGTTCAAGAAAGCCCTCGGCTTCCGCAAGCAGATCATCATTCCCTACGTGTGCTCGAACTGCGAACACAAGACCATGGAGTGGGCCGGCCGTTGCCCCAACTGCGGCAAGTGGAACACTTTCGGTGTGAACCTGGAAAAGACCTGCTGACACGGCAAATACCGGACGCCGAGCGCCGAATGACAAACAAATTCCATTCATCGAGCGCGAAATTCCAAACAGTTTGTTATTCGTAACTACTCAGGTCAGCCACTTCGCTTCGGCGCAAGGCGCGCCGGCGTGCCATTGCCCTGCAACGCTGTCGGTACCCGTACCCGCAGCGCTTTCGCTGCGCGCGCTTTTTGCGCCTGTGCTCAGCGGCAGACCTGAGCAGTTACTATTACTTGGGATTTGCGATTTGAAGTTTGGAAATTCCCGGTAAAGGAGCCTGAATGACGGGAAAGCCGGTACTGTTAATAGTTCTCGACGGATGGGGAATCAACGAGAACAACGGGGGGAATGCCATTGCCGCGGCCCAGGCCCCCATCTACCGGAGTCTCCTCAGGGACTACCCCCATACCAGGCTCGTGGCCTCGGGCGAGGCCGTGGGGCTGTCCGACGGCCAGATGGGAAACTCCGAGGTGGGACACCTGAACCTCGGCGCCGGCAGGGTCGTGTACCAGGATTCAACGCGAATCACCAAGGCCATCCGGGAAGGGGAATTATTCAAAAATCCCGCGCTGCTTTCGGCCATGGAAGCGGCAAAAAAGAACGGGGCATCGCTCCACCTCCTGGGGCTTCTCTCCGACGGCGGCGTACACAGCCATCTCGGCCATATTTTCGCCCTCTTCGACATGGCAAAGGCCCAGGGCCTTAAGCGGGTGTTCTTCCACGCCTTCCTGGACGGCAGGGACACGCCGCCCCGGAGCGCCCTCGGATACATTACGCAACTGGAAGACCATTGCGCCAAGATCGGCGTCGGCCGGATCGCAACCGTTTCCGGCCGGTACTACGCCATGGACCGGGACAAGCGCTGGGAGCGGGTGCAAAAGGCCTACGAGATAATGGTCCTCTCTGAAGGGATCAGGAAGCTCTCCGCTGCGGAGGCGGTGCGGCAGAGTTATGAAAACAACAAGAGCGACGAGTTCATGCTCCCCACGGTGATCCTCGGACCGCGGACCAATCGGCCCGTTGCCGCTCTCCATTCCGGCGACGCCGTGATCTTCTGTAATTTTCGTTCCGACCGGGCGCGCGAAATAACCCGTGCGCTTACGGACCCGGACTTCGATGGTTTCAAGAGGAGCCTGTTCCCCAGGCTCAACCCTTTTGTCTGCCTCACCACCTATGACGAGACCTTCGACTTGCCCGTTGCCTTTCCGCCGGTCCGGCTCAAGAACATCCTGGGCGAGGTCGTGAGCGGCCGAGGCGTCCGGCAGCTCCGCATCGCAGAGACCGAGAAATACGCCCACGTCACCTTTTTTTTCAACGGCGGCGAGGAGCCTCCCTTTGCGCTGGAAGACCGCGTGCTCATCCCCTCTCCCCGTGACGTGGCCACCTACGATAAAAAACCGGAGATGAGCGCCCGGGAGATTACGGACGCGCTGGTCAAGCATATCCGCTCAGGACAGTACGGGTTCATCCTGGCGAACTATGCAAATCCCGACATGGTCGGCCATACCGGCATACTTGAAGCGGCGATCAAGGCCGTGGAGGTCATCGACGAATGCCTGGCGAAAGTGCTCGGTGCCGCCCAGGAGGCGGGGTTTATCGTGATCATCACCGCGGACCACGGCAACCTCGAAATCATGCAGGACAACCGGACCGGCCAGCCCCACACCGCCCATACAACGGACCCTGTGCCGTTCATCCTTATCGGCACAAAGGCCGCACTCCGGGACAACGGCCTCCTCGGAGATGTTGCCCCGACCGTGCTCGACCTCATGGGCATCGAGCAGCCGGCGGAGATGACGGGAAAGAGCCTGATA
>ERZ1292625.3792-Hain-H41-01um-R1-3792-length-11826-cov-5_pt1 | contig 11826 bp, 13 predicted proteins | sample MGYA00564400_ERZ1292625 | MGnify/ENA primary metagenome ERZ1292625 (study PRJEB36523, sample SAMEA6512639) | groundwater metagenome | collected 2019-01-08 | study: AquaDiva: Metagenomics assemblies of 32 groundwater samples
CGTAGAAGAAATTAAAGATTTAATAGTTAAAGAAATAAATATTGCTCACTCGGAATGAAACGAAAAAACCGCCTTTGTAGGCGGTTCGTTCTTAAATCTTATGTATTCTATAGTATTGTCTTCCATGTTCTATGCGTTCATTATAATCTTTATACGGCATGTAATTTAAACCAGTATTCTCTACACGCTTGACAGAATGTAGAGAATACTGGTGTCAAGCTAATAATCTATCCAGTATAACATACTTTATACACTCTTATATTTAAACTTTAAAAAGTTTAAAAGTATTACCCCCAAGCCACCTACTGTTATATTTAACCAGTCATTTGGTAGTACTTGTAATAAAACTGGGATGCCAAAAATCAATGCTGTTGCTACTCCTTTACCCAAACCTTTAATGAAACTGTATTCTTTATTCATAAATTGTGGATAAAAATCTTCTAATTCTCGACCTTTGTAATTTTCCGAAAACCAATTTGTCATAAAGCGTTTATTAAAAAAATAATCTCCGCCTTTTTTTGTTCTAGGGTCTTGGGATTTAGCTTGGGATTTAGCCGAGCCACAATTTTGTCTAAGAAAGTTCTATCAGTCGTAGGACAGTTAGCTTTTCGTAATCCATCAACCTCGTAATGACCGATTATAGTGTCCCTAGAGGGCTTAATGGCGTATTTATCACATAGTGAGGTTAAAAGGGCTACAAGGGCGTTTAACTGCGTTTCAGGGCTATCCTTGAGGTCATATCCCTCACATTCTATTGAAATTGTGTAAAGATTCGGATTTACATTTGGTTTATAGAGTTTGAAGGTGGGGTTATTTACTTTTCCATTCGCCCAAGCCTTATTTTCTTCCGCCACGTATTGATGTGTTTCACCAGTCTTTCCTATCCCATAGTGAGCTGAAACTTGAGAAATTGGATTAGCAAACCAATTATCTGTGCCAGAGAGTGAACCCGCCATAATATGGATGCAAAGTATTTCAATTTTATATCCATTTCTTCCTACTGTGAAATTTGGTGATAATTTTTGTATTATTTTCATATATTATATTTTACCATTACTTCGGGCTTTTAAATATGTAATTCCATCAGAAATCTTATCTAATTTTTGAGTGTGCTCCCGCAGTTCATTTTTTATATCCTGTAGAAGAACAGTCGTTTCCGAGTTGAAGTGCTGTTCTAACTTAACAACTGTTTCCGACACATCTTTTAGCTGGTTGTTTTCTCCATTTTTATTCACTAGGAACTTCAAAAGACCTGAACGCCATAAAATCAACACTAAAATTAAAGTTCCTATATTTCCACTAATAATTGTTTGTGTTAATTCCATATATTACAAAACTAAAAATGCTTTTATTTCTGCGACTTGCTTTTCTAATTGTTCTAACTGCGCCTTCAATTCTTTTTTGTTTTGCACCGCTACTTCTTCCGCTTTTGCCGCTAGCACTCCCAATTTTGCTTGCTCTAAATCCCACTGCTTATAAGCGACCACGATAGTTTCTGGCGTAACTTCCAACACACGGGACAAATTCTTTACCTTTAACTCGTTAAATAATTTTATATCTACCGACATTTTATATTCCGCAATGTTTAATGACTATTGCGAAGTCTTTAATAATAATTAAGTTAATAATCCAATACCTTGAAGTTTTGTTTCTAATTCCGACACTCTTGTCTGCAAATTAAGTATCACACTCAATACTGTATTTCCCTCGTCTTTTGTTACAAAACCAAAGGGTGTGGTTTGTGTTAGGTCTTGTATCGCATAATCGGGAGTTCCAGGAGAAGTGTGAGTGATGCTAGTAAGTTGCGTAGTGAGAGCTGTCGGTCTCACCACAGGAGTTACCGCATAAAATCCTATTTTATTTCCTAGCACTTGAATAACTGTTGTCTGTGTCCTGTCCGCCGTTCCTGTTGCTCCTGCCACACAACCTTGAATGGTAACTCCGCTTTCCGCAGAACCTGTGGAAAGTCCGCCTTGTAAGATTAACGCTCCGCCTGCTTTGTCTGTAGCAGCTGAAGTCGCCCCACCTGCAGTAATGGTCAAAGTATTACCTGCTGTATTCGCAGTGGTATGCCTCTCCATCCAGAAGATTCGGGCTGAGTTGCCGTCTAGAGATAAGAGATTAGTTGGCCCCGTCGTCCCGATGCCGACGTTGCCGCCGCTTTGGACTAGACCATTCCCAGTGGTGTTTCTCAAAATAATTTTCCCACCGGCAACAGGATTGGAAATAAATAAATTATCTCCATTTGAGTTATACGCATCGTTTACACCCGCTTGAATACGCCCTATAGTGGTACTCGTATTACGAAAAAAATTCAAAGAAGGGTAGCCGTTTGCATCGGTACTCGTTATTCTAGGTTCCACTTGCTGAGTGCTTTTTGAAATATCCAATATTTCTCCTGGTGCCGTCGTCCCGATGCCGACGTTGCCACTATTCAAAATAGTCATCGCTTCCGTCGCCCCGTTGTTGCCTACAAGAAAATGCATATCAGCTCCAGCAACTCCTACCCCTGAAGTCGTTTGTAGGGTTAAGTCAGCAGTAGTAGCTGTTCCACCGATAACTAAAGGAGTAATTATTTGAGTTGTAAAAGTTGGCGAAGCTAAAGGTGCTTTCAGTCCAAGTTGTGTCTGAATATCTGAAGTTACACCTTTTAGATAGGTTAGTTCTGTAAGGCTAGGATATGTGGCAACTGCGGCAGAAGTTAGATTTTTAGAAGCATCAGTAATTACTATTTCTGAAGCAGTTAATCCTGAAACATTTACAGAAGAAGGAGTGATTGCTCCCAAGGTTAAGGTTATGGCGGGAGTAGTGGTAGGGTTGGCTACTGTACCTGAAACTCCATTGGCAGTTACGACTGAAACAGAGGTAACTGTGCCTATTCCGCCTGTCTGGGATAAAGTAATATCCACTTGTTTGGTGGTGTCATTATTAGCTGTGGCGATTCCCATTACACTTCCAGCGATAAGGTTAATATCCGTGTATTTAGTGGACATTACACTGCTATTTATGCTAATTTGACGATTCATCGAACCGCCGCCGACATTATTTAATCGTTCAGATACTTCTAGTTTGAGTTTATTTATTTTTAGGTTAAAGTCATCTGCTAAACTTTTAGAGGAAGTTTCTAAAGATTTCTCCAAACTAAAACTATTTTCTTTATTTTTTTTATTCAGTTTTTCTGAAAGGCCGCGCAAAGAATCCTGAACGCCTGAAATCAAAGTATTGAGTGAAGATTCTTTTTGCTTGCTAGTTTCTAGGTTAGAGGTAAACTCTTTCCGTAAGGAGGTTAAATCTTTTAGCAGGGGCGCTATCTTTTCTTGTGTGGAGTTTTCGGAATTCTTGGCAACATCTTGTATTTGAGTATTTATATCCTGCAATTTGCTTTCATAATCTTTATTCGTTTTTCCGAACTCTTTGGAAACTCTATCTTTGACGAAGTTGAGTTCGTCCTGAAATTTATTGACTGAAGCAGAAACCGGTTTTAAATTAAAAGTGGTTTTAAAACTGTCCAGTTTAGAGTTGATGACATCTAAAAATTTCACATCCGCCAAGTTTTTTGGAGTGTCTATCGCATTTAATCTATTTAAAAGTTCTTTAATTCTTTTCTTCTTGTCCATCTTCTTTTAACAAGGTTTCTAATTCTGCCCTAATATCCGCCACCTCTTGGGTCATATCGTCTTTTTGAACTTCTTTTTTAAGTTCTTCTATTTCTTCAGTGAATTTAGCGTTCATTTGTTCCAGTTTAGAACCTACATTGGGAGTCTTGGATGCTTGGTTGGCTTGTCCCCCTCCTTGTCCTCCGAACATATCTTGACCTTGTTCTGCTTGGGGCATCATTTGCTCTGATAATTGGGTGGCGAAAGCTAGGGCGGCGGCACTTTGGTCGCCTGACTGATTATTTGGTTGTGTTTGGTTATTGAGTGGCATAAAAGTTATTAGCACTTGACATTATTTTCTAATAAATTATACTTTAATATGTTAGTGAAAGCTAACGGCGAGCGAAACTCATTTATTCTGAATAAAGTTTTTAAAAACTTTTGATGAATGAATGAGCGGAGAAATCCATTCGTTCGTTCGCCAAGGGTTTTTTGTTTTTAAACATCTTATGAGTTAGGTGGGCGAAGGTTATCAGCCTCTCATAAATACTTTGAATGATAACCGAAGCAGAAACTTCACGGCAGGGGGGCAATGCAATGTTAATAACTTTCATCTGTGTATTCTCTTGAGTTATTAAATTACACTTATATGGGCGAGAATGAACCGAAAGGGGACTCGTATGGATATAAGTAGAGTTGAGAATAGATAAGTGCCGAGAAAAAACGGACTTCCATTTATTAAGAATAAAAGCACAATCAAGGGCTAGAGGCATTTCTTTCTCTTGAAAAGCAATAACATGAAAATAAGAATAAAAAAAGTAATAAATATTGGAACAGGTGAATTGTGCAGAAAATGTGGAGAATCTACAATAATAAGAAAGAGAGTTGCTCCACCAAGAAACAAAAACTTCTTTTATACGCAATGGAGTTTCTGTAAGAAATGCAACGCAGTTTATTTTGAAGAAAAATACAAAAGCTCGGAATGGATTGAATCCGAGAGACAAGAAAGTTTTTTTAATAGTTTGACTTGATTTATTTTTCATAATGTGATATACTTGGGTTATGATTGATTTAGTTGCTAATGTAATATTTTGGTCTTTTATTATATTTCTCATTGTTGGTTTGCTAGGAGAGCTTGTATTAGGGTCTTCTGAAGAGCAGGAGAAAGACTTTTCAAAGAATTCAGAAGAGGAGCCAAGACTTTATCAGCGATTCCCGTTTTAATAGAAATATCTCTTACTAACTGTGGAGTAACCACCGCACTAGTTATTTGTTGCACCGATTCTCCCACAGAAAGTCCTTTAGTATTTGCTTGTCCTTGTTTATTGCTAATTTGTCTAATTGCTTCTCCAGTTCTAAAATCAGCAGAACTAACCCCTATTCTTTTCAGGAAATCATCCACTACATCAGGGGCTAAACCTTTTTGTGCAAAAAGTCCTTCTAATTTTTGAGAAGCCTTAACCACTTCTGGTAGATTCTTAAAGTTCACACTTCCAAATATATCTTCCACTGTTTCGGTTAGTTGTAAATCAGAGGAGTATCTGGCATTTATTTTATCTAATTTATTTGTAGATTGTGAAACAGCTTTTTTAAGTCCATTTTTTATATCATTTGCCAAAGCATTAAAGGCTTGTCTATCACCGTCAGGAGCGGTTTTGAACTTATTATTATCAATAATATCAATTAGTTTTCTAACTCCAGTGCCACTTAAATCTTTTTGATTATTTACTAATTTTACTAAAGAAATAGCCTTATCTCTAATTTTTTGGTCAAGAAAGTCAGCATTTTCTACACTGAAGTTATTATCTATTACATTTATTTTATTACTTTCTAATACTTTTGTAATTTCATTTTTTATATTTTGTGGATTTATATCACTTTTTGATAACGAATTAAGTCCTTTAGCAAATTGTGAGCTGGCTTCTTTTCTTATTTTAGAAACTCCGTTGATTATAGTTTTAGCATTTTGCTCTAAAACTTTGCTGTTACCACTAGTAGCGAGTTTTTGTGTCGCTTGTTGAGCTACTTTGGGATTTTGAACTATTGAATCTATTGTTTTCGTGGATACACCAGAAAGACCCGAACCAAGACCTTTTAATAGCCTACCTACAATTTTTGTACCCAATCCTATTACTGCTCCTGCGACTGGTAATGTAGCACCTACTGCTGTTCCGACTCCTGGCGTTGGAGTTTCTCCTCGCTGAAGTTTAGACCCGACATCAAAAGCAAGTCCAGTCCCAGCACCAACTAAGGCTTTTGTTCCAAGTTTAGCACCTATACCTGCTCCTGGTAAGAAGTTCGCACCTAGTTGGATAGCTGAACCTGCTACTTCTTTAGCTTTTGGAAATTCTACAAATTGTTTTTCTTCAGGTTTAGCTTTTGCTTTAGCGATAGCCGCTCCCGCTAAATCTGATATTCCTTTTCCGCCAAAAAAATTAGACACACTCGTTCCTACATCAAGAACTTTTTGAGTTTTACTTTTTTTAGGCTCTAGTGTTGGCACTGAAATGTTTGGTAGAACTGTATAATTTTTTAGGTCTGATATTTTCATTTTATTTCAGTTAAAGTTTGCCCATCTGAACCGACCTTATACCTTTTGCCACCAGATTCAATAATTTGTCCTGGTTTTACTGGTCTCACAACATTGGCTTCTCTGTAGATGTTGTTAATAGCGGTGTTTCTTGATACTTCTTTTTGTTTTACAACGTTAGGTTTATCTCCTGCTTGTGGGAAATATTGTTTTTCGGCTGAATCAAATTCGGTAGCAGAAATAGCCGCTCCTGATTCTCGTCTAAGCACGGCATTGACGAAATTTCTTTTTGCCTGTTCATAAGCCTGTCTGTCAGAAGATTGCAAGAAATTAGGCATTGAACCTCCCCAAGAGACCGCACTTGTAAATTTACTACCTAATTGGTCAATTACTATGTTAGCTTCATTTAATCTATCAGCATAACCATTAGCAGAAGCCTGTACCGTAGTTTGTGGTTTGCCTGTAATTGTAGGAATCCCTAGTTGTGGAGTATCCCTCTCTTTTATTTGAGATTGAATATTTACTCTTTGAGCTTTAGTGTATGCAATATCAGCTTTAGTTTTTAGTTCATCTAATTGAGCTTTGATAGTATCTTGAGCTTGTTTGGTAGGAGCATAAGCTATTTTTTGTTCTAATTCCTTTATCTTCAAATCTGATTCTTGAATATCAGCTAGGGCTTTTTGAGTGTCTAGGTATTGCTTTGTGCCAATACCAGCTGTTTCGGCTAGTGATTTTTCTGTAGCGGCTTGAGCTTGTGATATTTGAGCTTGAGCCAGTTGATTTTGTAAGTCTATTTTAATGGCTTCCCGATTTTCTTTTACTTGCTTTTCATATTCTTGCTGTGCCGCTAGTTGCTGAAGTCCGCCAGGGGCTAATCCTAGACTATTTTCTACTAAACTTGTGTAGTATGGGTCGCCCCCTGTGGCATTGTAAAGCCCATTATATCCCATATTCGTTACTAGATTGTTATAGGTTTCTTGGGCGTTTTTCTGCATCGTCTGTTGCAGTTCTACTATCTTAAAAGATAGGTTCATTTGCTTATCTAGCTGAGCAGTGGCGGCGGTTCGGTCTTTCTCCGAAAGTCCTATCATTGTATTTACTTGGTCTTGGATTTGGTTCTTTTGGTCAAGTAAGTTGTTGTAGTTTTGCACCAAAGTTTTATTGCGAGCTAGGGAAAGAGCCTGCACCTGGCTTTCGGTGGCGAATCCACCCGCTTTGGTAATTTCACTTCGTATATCATCAGTTGTGCCTTCTATCACTTTCTTGGCGTTTAAGAGTTGAGTATTTATGCCTTGCAGTCCGCTGGTTTCCAGCATCTTTGTGTATTCCTGTGTAAGTGTTTGCTGTTGGACTTGCGGACTCATATATTGCTGAAAAGTCTGCATTAAACTTTGCAGTCCCGTGTCTGCTTGGAGGGTGGTGTTGATTAAAGCGGTATTAGGCGGGGCTGGAGGGGCAGGAGGTAAAGCTCCTTGTACTGCTGAACTTGCCTGTCCTAAAGTAGTAGGGGCTTGTTGACCAGTCGCTTGTAAGTTAGTTAAAGCAGTCTTGTACCTTTGTCTATCTACTTCCGAAGAAGTATAAGGACTGCCTTGTACCGCTATATCATATTGAATTTTAGCTTGTTCGGCATTTGCTCTGGCTGTATCCCTAGCCATACTTTCAGGAGTTACAAGTCCTTGACCCTCAGTGGGTATTCCTCCTACATTATTGCCAGTTGCTAAAATAGGAGCATTTTGAGCTTGCAGTTTAGTTTGTTCTGCGGCACTAGCCATTGTCGAAGCATTGGCATCGGCTGGAGTAGTCAAACCTGTACCTAATTGTTGTGGTGGAGGTGCTCCAACCTTTTGTGCATCTGCTAATGCTTTTGTATACCAATCTGCTTGCCCCAAACTTTGAGTATTTCCATATTGGTCAGGAGCAGAAAGTTGATTCTGCCAACCCATAAATTTTACATAGTCCAATCCACCTCCTGTTGTATTAAGGGTTGCTTGTTGTTTTTCTGTTAAGTTTTTTTTCCAGTCATCCATATATTTATCCTACTATTTATCCTACCACGCTACCGGTAGCCGAAACCCACGCGTTATTACTGTTTCTAAAAATTGGGTATCCGTCTGTCGTGCTAAAATATTGTTGTCCGACCACTGAAACTTGGGGTCTGCCCGCGATTGAACCATACATATTTACATACTTTCTAGGGACTACTTGTAAGTCGTCTGTGGGAGTGTCGGTTATTTTTCTATCGGTAAAAGCCGAACCCTTTAATATCTCTGGCACTAACTTCTTTATCCGTAAATCTATTTGTTTTTTCATTTCTTCGTCCAAATTATTGTATATCCGCCACCAAACTTTGTAAGTATGGAGACAATTTAGCTTCATTTGCACGACCTCTTGGATGATGAAAGTGGCATAAAGTGATGCCGTTTCTAACATCATATCTTAACTCTGGAAAATCTTCCCAATTCAAAATGTGGTGTGCCTCTAACCTGCCTTTACAATCTTGATTACTCAATCTACATTTCCAACTATCTCGTCCTTTAACTTCTAACATCCAGTATTTATATTGAGTATCGTAAGATTTTTGTCTTTCTGTTTTTAGCTTTGTTCTATCTTCAATCCAAGCATAATTATTACTACCAGTCATTGCTTGTCTTATTTTTTCTTTTGTTTCTTCTGAGAGTTTCCAATGTTTACCTTTACTTTTACCTGAATTTTTATTAGTTCTAATATAAATACCTGAACCTTTATGGGGAACTCTAAAAGCAATTTTATGTTCATCTGATAATTTTATTCCTTTGTGAGAAATAGAATTTGCCAATCCTATTTTTCTTTTGTGTTCTTTTGTTTGTTTGTATCCTATTCTTGTCATATATGTATATATTATATGCTATTTCCCTCCTTCCACATAATCTATCTCTACCTTGCTTATAGTGTAGTTAGCGGTGCCTAGGTTAGTAAATAATAGGGCTAAAGCGTAAGTCGGTCTTATTCCAGGATTCCACCAAGAAAAATCGTTGCCGACTGTCAGAGTGGTGCCTGCGGTAAAAGTGTAAGCTCCATTAGTCATCACCAAACCTGATGAGCCGATTAAATCAAGTCTGAACGAGTTATTTGTTACCCACGGCTCACCGTAAATCCTGATTTCTTTTACTTGGACTTTTTTTGAAAATAGTTGGGTCTGGGTTTGATAAATCGCGCTAATGAGAGCCTCTCCAGTTAGAAAAGTTGAAGCAGGAGGATTCCACTTATAAAACTTATAGGCAGTTGTCGTAGTAGAAGTTTCAAGTGTTGAAAAATATATCTTTGGAACGCCATAAATGTTTCCCGTGTATCCGTTAGAAGAAGACCCGATACCGAAGTTAGACACAGTAATTTGGCAAGGTACTTGAATAATATCAGTCTCGGTGTTAGTGGCAAGTTGGAAGAATGGATACCAATAACCCGTTCCCACATCAAAATCCAAAGAGCCATACATCCCTAAATCCGCTTCCATAAATCCTCCATAATATAAGGGAGTAATCCAAGTGGCGAGGTTGCCGGTGGAGGAAACAGCGTTTGGAAAAGGTGAAACTATCTCCTGCTGGGAAATCAGCTTTTCAGTAGGATTAAAAACCGACTGGCCTGCTTGGTCATAACCAAAGGTGTATTGATGAGGCCCGAACATCGTGTTAGCAGTCAAGGAGAAAGTAGGAAAAGTATCAACAGCCGTGTACCCTGTATCAATACCGTTCCACTTGAATATGAAACTGTTGGAACTTATTATCGGAGTTATATCTTGAGTGGTAGAAGTAATATTCGGCAAAGCCAACCGACTGACTACTACTTGCATATATGTTCCATCGGGCGTTAAATCAATATCTCTGACTTGGGTGTTTTCAGGGAAAGCGGGGTCTAGTTTAGTGTAGTCCGTTACTGTGGCTGTGGAGTCAATTTCTGCGATATTATTCCCATTACCCGCATAAAGTCTGCCGATAAATTGTTTCAAAGGTCTAGGCACTGTTTGTGTCCAAGAACCCACCACTCCGACTACTGTCTCACTAGTGCCGTCAAAGTTTATTCGGGTTACTCCCGTATCATGGCCGATATAGATGCGTTCTGTTGAACCATAGAAGTCAATAAAACCTCCTCTAGTAAAGGTGGGAGTGCCTAATGTAAGTGTGGCTAAGAGGACGGGGTTATCATAATCCCGATTAAAAGTGGCGGGGTCATTGACTTGAATCTTATAGAGTCTGCCTAGATGCCCAATAGCGTAGACATAAATTATTCCCGATTCCACTCTTTGTTTGCCAGCCATTATTAAGTCAGTTATGACTGTTTGGTCAGGGTCAATTCGGGTAGAAGCTCTTGACCAAGTTAAATTACCGGGCTTAGAAAATGGGTCATTCCCCCCAGTATTAGTCACATAAGCAGAACCCGAATTCATATCCCCATCACGATATTGGGTTAAGTTTCCTCTGAAATTGTCTATCACTTTTGTTATTGTCTTCATGTTATTTTTTCTACTATATATCCATCCACATCAAATCTTGACCCCGCGATGGAAGCTCCCCATTGAGCGGTCAAGCCTAAAGTCTGGTTCGCCATACTATTGACCGAAGCCGTGGTGCTTCGGAAAGCATTTACCCCTAAAACAGAAGTGGAAGTGGCTGTAATGGCTAGGGTATCTCTTTGTAAATCTATCAATAACTCACTTCTCTGCACGCTTGCCGAAGCGTTGGCTAGTAAGGTCAATTCAATCTTGCCCGCCACTGAAGCGGTTGAAATACCAGTGGGAGCAAGTAGAACCGAACCAATGGAATTATTGCCATAGTTAGCTCTTATTAAAAGTGTGTCTGAAACTCCGCCCACTGTGTAAGCTGAAATATAGGCGGTGCTTCGGACTGCGTTATTTGTAGAAAGAATGGAAGCCGGAATGGTTACCGAAAGAATAGAAGTCTCGGTGGTGTTGCCGATAACTGTAACCACTGAAGCGACTGTGCCTATCCTCAATGGACTGCCCCACCTTATGCCCGAACTCTCGGCTGTGTCTGCGATAGGTGTTAGGTTATTCGCCCCCACCCCCAGTCTAGCCAAAACAGAACTACTAGTGGCTACGAGCCAGTCCCCTCTAGTGTAGGCGGTCTGGTTCGTGCCTCCTTTATTCACGCCTTGCACATGTCCTCCACCATCGGAACCGACAGCTCGCACATCATACATAATCGTTCCCACCGCCGAAGATAGAGTGCCTACGAAGGTTTGTATCTCGCTTAATCCCGTATTCTGGGCTGACTCAATACTGGAATGAGAAGGCGAACTTAACCTCTCGCTGGCTAAGGGGTTGGTGAAGGTTGAAATTGTGCTTGGGTAGGGCATATATTATCCTGCGTTTAATATTGATAAAAGACTCACTCCTGCTGCTGCTGCTGCTACCATCGTCCAAGTTCCACCTGAATTAAACGTATGGATTTGATTACCCCCAACTGTTGTAATTGTTCCACCAGTGGAAGAAGTGGATACTCCAGTACTTCCATCTGTTGGGAAAGCAATAATAACAACTCCTGAACCTCCAGTTCCACCAGTTCCACTTCCGTCTCCTCCTCCACCACCGCCAAGATTATCTGTCGCTGCTGTTGGTTGTCCATTATTTAATCCTGCTGCACCACCACCAGCTCCACCTGCTCCATTGGCATAAAATCCACCACCCGAACCCCCTCCTCCTCC
>ERZ1292625.1272-Hain-H41-01um-R1-1272-length-31259-cov-6_pt1 | contig 11825 bp, 9 predicted proteins | sample MGYA00564400_ERZ1292625 | MGnify/ENA primary metagenome ERZ1292625 (study PRJEB36523, sample SAMEA6512639) | groundwater metagenome | collected 2019-01-08 | study: AquaDiva: Metagenomics assemblies of 32 groundwater samples
TAATTTTAGAGTTAAATAAATTGGAAGAAGAAACACAAAATAATTCAGAACTGACTTTTCTTCTTTGTCTTGATTATGGTGGAAGAGATGAGATTGTTAGAGCGGTAAATAAGATGATTAAAGATGGAAAGAAAAAGATTAGTGAAAATGATTTGAATAACTATCTTGATACTGCTGGAGTTCCTGATGTAGATTTGATAATAAGAACAAGTGGAGAGTGTAGAACTTCAGGATTTATGCCTTTTCAAGCAGTTTATGCTGAATTGTGCTTTATTCAAAATGATTTTCCTGATTTTACTGCTGATGATTTAAGAAAAGCTGTTGAGTGGTATAATGGAAGAGATAGAAGATTTGGTGGGAATAGCAAGTAGTTCTTAAATTGAGAAATAATAAAGAAGATAATTGTTATCTATAATATGATATTGAGTTCATTATCCTATATTTAATCGCGTATTGTAATAATTAATATTTCTGATTTTATCCAATAAATTAAGTGCAAGGCTTTATTTCTTTTCTATCTAATTCACAGCTCGATACTGAAATAATTAATTCTCCTGCCTCAAAGGTTGAGGGTGCTAGATTATATAATTTAGATTCTCCTTGTTCTGGTAACTTGCAATTTGCACATGAACCTCCGACCTGCCAGCGCTCTTTTTTGTTTTCAATTACATGTGTGAAATCTATACTTGATATTTGCTCAGTGTTGATATTTCTTTTTATTGTTGTTTTAATTTCATTGTTTACTGAATTGTAGCAGGCACTTTCAATTTTAAGAGCCTGATTTATTTTTAAATCTAAGCAGGAGCTTTCAGGAGAAAGCTGGACTGATTTTACTGATTTAATTACATAAGTAGATATTATAGTCACAGCTATAATGCTTACGAGTATAATTAGTGTGGTTGCAATTACACTTGATAGCGCTTTTTTATTCATCATTCTATTTTACAAGGCCTCCCATCTATATTATCAATTTGTAAAGTGGCTATCTTCTTGTCTAGTGTTTTATCATATATTTCAAGCGTCTTTGCTGATTCTAGAGTAGGTATTCTGATATATAACTCTCCTTCGTAATTGTATGTCTCTCCAGAAATTTCTTCTTCTCCTGATTGTTGTGAATCGGTGAATATTAATTCAGGATTGAAAGAATCTTCCGCTAGTGTTTCAAAATTTTCATTTAAAATATTAAATGAGAAAGAACCTTCACCATTTTTACCAGTACATCCTTGCTCTATATGTCTATCGTTAATTGTTAAAGAACCAGAAGAATAATTTGCTGATATTAGATAGTAAAATTGATTTTCACAATTTGTTTCTGATTGAATTGCATTTCCAGTTATTGTTTTTCCTGAGCTTGTTTTTATTTTACTTTCTATTAAAAATTCATTGAATTTTCCAAGACTTGTTGAATAGAGAGTTTTCATTAATCCAGAGTCTATTGAACGGTAATAATTGCTTTCTGAACAGCCTTGAAAACAGCCCTCATTTAATTCATTGAACTCTGAGCAGTCTTTTACACAATTTTTTACATTTCTAGGTAAGTTTGCAGGAGTATATTCTTCAGCAAGGTTTGCAAACGAATGACTGAATTCATGTGTAATAACTGATTTTGGATTTTTTGTGTTTATACTCATCACATTAAGATAAGAAGAGCTTCTTATTCTTTCTTGGTCTTCATTTAAAACAAAAATATAATCATTTGGACAGGCACTCGCCTTTCTTATTAAATCTCTTGAGTAGCAGTATAATGCTATTTCTTTATAGTATTCACATTCTATTTTCTCATCTATGTAAAAGACATTAAATGATTCTTTTAATTTATTCAGCGGAGAAGTTGATAATAAGTAATCTATATATTCCTTAGTTTGATTTTCTGATGCGAAAAATAATAGGTTTATTGATGCGGATGGATTGCTGTAGAGTTGATTACAGGTTTCTTTAGTTTCTGGGCTCAGATTTGTTGGATAAAAAAAGTAAATTGCTAACCCTATTATAATTAATAGACCTATAATTGAAGAAATTATAATTGACTTGTTTTCCATTGATTCTTTAGAATAAACTGACTTAAATAGTTTATTAGACAAATGTTTATATATTATATACTGATACTTATCAGATGCAAAAGAGGCTAGTGAATTATTTATTTTTTAGTTTTGTTGCTGTTTTACTTTTAGTTTCAGTTGTTTCTGCTGTTTGGTGGAATCCTAGTACTTGGTTTAATGGAAGAGGAATAACTGGAAATCCAGTAGCTAGTGCAACAGATTATACTTCTAATTTAGTAGCTTACTGGAAGTTTGATGAGGCTTCTTATTCTGGTGGCTCTGGTCAGGTAAAAGATTATCTTGGATTTAGTAATGGCACTCCAGTTAGTTCTCCAACTATTGTACCAGGATTGAAAGGTAATGCTGTTAGATTTACTGGTGCTGGTGGTCAAAAAATATTAATTTCCACTACTCCTACTAAATTTAATTTAGGTAGTTTTACTCTATCTGCATGGGTTAAGACAAGTGACGCTGGAACTGGTAGAAGGAGAATATTTAGTCAGCAAAATAGTGATTATTATGGTATTGCTTTAAATGGTAATAATCTTGAGTGTTTCTCCTCTTTAGACTTCGGAGTTACACAATACAATAGCCCTTCGACTGCTGTTCTAAATAATAATCAATGGCATCATGTATCTTGTGTAAGAAATACTGGTATTAATAAATTCTTATTATATATTGATGGGGTAAATGTTAAAAATAGCTCTATTACTGGTTCTTCTAGCTATGCTATGGGTGCTGGAGGCATTTCCATAAGCCAATATCTTGGCGGAAATTCTGAAATATTTACTGGGCTTATTGATGAGCTTAGAGTTTACAATACTGCTTTAACTAGTACTCAAATCAATCAAGTGTATGATTTTGCTAAGCCTGCTAGTAGTGCTCAAGCATGTACTTCATTTACATATTCGGAATGGAGTGTTTGTTCTACTTTAGGACAGCAAGCAAAAACAATTCTTACTAGAACTCCAGATGGATGTACTGGAGGAAGTCCTGAAGCTTTGACAAGGAGTTGTACTTATTATGATCCTAATAGAATTTATGTTAATTATACTGTTTCTAGTATGATTTCACCTTATTATTTAACTAATGCAGTTGTTAATTTATCTTATGCTGGAGCAAGTTATCCATGTAATTTTATCTCAAAACCTACTAGTTCATTTCCTAATTATGGTATTTATAGGTGTAATGTTCCAAGACTTGGTCAAACAGGAATTTATTATACATTATCTTCTTCTGCTCCAGGTTATGCTCAAGATATTGCTTCTTTAGGAAATTCTTTTAATGCTGGAGAATATACTGCTTCAATTATTTTGAATCCATTACCTCCAACTTGTACATCATTTACATATTCAGACTGGAGTACATGTACATCAGCAGGTTCTCAGACAAAGACAATTCTTACTAGCAACCCATCTGGGTGTTCTGGTGGAACACCTGAAGCTTTGACACGGAGTTGTCATCCAGACGGAGGTATTGCTACTGCTAGCTTAAGTGGATTGACTGCTATATATGATGGAACACCAAAATCTATTAGTGTAACAACTAACCCTCCAGGTATATCTACAATAGTGACTTATAATGGTGTAACTACTCCTCCAACTGCGGCAGGTTCTTACGCTGTCACAGTAACTGCTAGCCCTCCAACTTTAGCAACTGCTCCTATTTTTACAATGAATACAATGGCAGCATTAGTTATCAATAAAGCAGATCAAACTATTGTATTTCCCACTATTTCTCCACAAGTTACAGCTGTTCCTTTCGGTTTGAGTGCTACCTCTAGTTCAGGATTACCTGTAAGTTTTAATATTCAAGCAGATCTTGTTTCAGGTTCTGGAACAATTATAAATAATGTCCTTACTGCTACTGAAGCAGGAGTTGTTACTGTTCGTGCTAGTCAAGCAGGAAATAATAATTATAATCCTGCTCCTTTTATTGATAAAACAATTTCAGTGAGTTCTCCTTTTAAAACAGTGCAGATTGGTGAGTGGGCTAATGTTGGAGATTCTATACAACTTGCTGGTGCTACTTTAGCTAAAGTTCAAAGTATTTCTAGTTCATCAAGTGCAAGCTTTTTTGATAATGATAATGTAGTCTTTCATCAAACAACTTCTGGTGGACCTATAACTGGAAAAACTTTTAATGCTATTTCTAAAGGGATAGCTTCTACTCATAATGGTCCTGATTCTAATCATCTTCCTTATTTTGAAGGCGGAATAAATGGTAAGTTCTATAATGTAGAATATAGAGGAGTTACAGGTTCAACTGCAAATTCTCCTCAAGCTAGACTAGTAGCTATTGTTTGCACTGGAGGAGATTGGATTGGAACTGTTAGTCCTTGCACTCCTAGTGGAAATAAAACTATAGAATGGACAAAATCTCCTGCTTATTGTGATTCAACTTTGGCTGGAAGTGTAAATCATCCTGCGAGTGAAGTTGTTACTTGTACTTATGTTCCTCCAGTTTCTACTCCTATTGCTAATAGTACCTTCCTTTATTATATCAAGAATCAAAGTGGTGCGTCAATTCCAGGAGTACAATATAATTTGAAGAATTCAACTGGCGGAGTGTTTGATGATAATTGTATATTTGATGTTTCATCAGGATTGATGTGTGTTAATTTATTCGCAGGTAATTATTTGTTGAATGTTTCCGCTTCTAATTACTTTTCACAAGTCTTGTCTTTATCTTTAACTCAGAATTATAGAGGTCCTAATTATCCAAATAATATTATTACTTTGTCTGGTGCTAGTACTGGAACTACCACTTCTACAATTGGCGCGAATGTTGCTGGATGCAGTGATACAGATGCTGATGCTGCTAATCTTGGTGGAGTTGATTATAATGAACGAGGAACATTTACTGCTCCTGCAGAGAGTAGTTGGACTGTTGCTCAGAGGACTGATTATTGTGTTAGTGCTATGAGATTAGCTGAATATTCATGCGATCCTGCACCTGCTGGTTTTGATTATAATGGTGTTGAAGTAGATTGTCCTGGTGGATGTTCTGAGGGAAGATGTATCGGTTCCGGAACTGGTGGAGAAGGAACAACTACTGGAACTGGTGGTGGAACTACAACTACAACTACAACTGGAACTGGCGGATCAGGTACGACTGAAGCAACTACTGGAGGAGTTGTTTGTGCAGATGGATGTTCATTAGAAAGTGGACAGTGCGTTCCTCTTGGATATAGAATTGGTGGAAAATATTGTGATGTGAGCAAGAGTTTGGTAACTTATAAAGCCGATTCAGCTGATTGTGAAAATAATTTTGAATGTGGAAGTAATGTTTGCGTCTCAAATAAATGTATTGAGGCAGGATTTTTGCAGAAGATTAGTGATTGGTTTAGTAACCTATTTGCAACATCTTCAGCATCTTAACTTATGGAAAATATTTATATATCTGCAAGAAATGTTTCTTTAATGCAAAAGAGATTTCTTAATTATTTATTTTTTAGTTTCGTTGCTGTTTTACTTTTAGTTTCAGTTGTTTCTGCAGTATGGTGGAATCCTAGTACTTGGTTTGAAGGAAGAGGAATAACTGGGAATGTTGTATCTCCTAGTCAAATTTTTGTTAAAGTAGCTTATTTAGGGAAGATAGATAATAAGGCTGCTCCTTATTCTTTTTCTCCTGGTGCTGGGAATGATTTTAGTTTTTCTTTACAATTTGATAGTCCTTCCGGTCTTAAAATACAACGAATGAGTTTTACTCGCACTAGTAGTGGCGAGTATTGGAGAACTTACGGATCTAATGACCCTATTAATGTTTACCCAATTGTAATTTTTGATTCTAATAATCATAGAATAAACAATGCTATGGTTGAGCCAGCTTTAATTGTCCCTTCTGGCTTGCAAAATTATACTTTTTATTTTGAACCAGGAAGTCCGAATTTTGTAGGAGGAACTTTAACAATTCATTTACAGAATGAGGTTACCCCAATAACTATTAATGTTCCGGCAGGAGTTGGACAGATAATTACCTATGGTTCATATGATTCACATGTATGTACTTCATTTACTTATAGTGCTTGGACTCCTGCAATATGTTCACTTGGAAGTCAGCAGACTAGAACTGTAACTTCAAGAAGTCCAGCAGGATGTACGACTGGAGTAAGTCCAGTATTAACTCAAGGTTGTAATGTTCCTACATGTACTTCATTTACATATTCAGATTGGGGTGTATGTCAATCTAATAATCAACAAGCCAGAACTGTGACTGCAAGCAGTCCGGCTGGATGCACTGGTGGAAGTCCATTATTATATAGGGGTTGCACTCCTTTTGTTTTACCTGCTAATGATAATTTTGTTAATGCTATTTTGATAAATAATTATGCTTCAAGTACTGGTACTGTTAATGTAAATTTGAATGGTGCTGGAAGTGAGAGTGGTGAAAATAGCTTAGCCGGAAACACTGTTTGGTATAGATTTAATGCACCAGGGGCAGGAAATCTAAATATTAATTATAATTCTCCAACTGCAGGTGGAGTGACTCTTTCTCCAACTTTAAGATTATATTCTGGAAGTAGTTTATCTTCTCTTGTTTTATTAAATAATAATGATATGATTAATCATGGTCAGACGGTTAGTTTAAATGTTGCTCAACCTGGTAATTATTATTTACAGTTTGGAAGAAGTGCAGGTAATTTTGGAGCAGGTACTGCTACATTCACTTATGCTTTTCAATCTCTGGCTTCTGGAGCATGTATCGATACTGATGTTAATGCTACTTATCCTGATGGATTGAATTATTATCTTACTGGTTCTGCTAGCAGTTCTAGTGGGATAGGTTCAAGTGATGGTTGTGGTGCAGGATATTATGCAAATACGGTCTACGAATCTTATTGTAGAGCTTCTGATAATTCAGTCACTACCGCTTATTATAATTGTCCTACTGGAACTGTTTGTACCAATGGCGCTTGTTCAGTTGGAAGTGCAGTAGTTCCTTCAGCTCCTGTAGCTTGTACCTCATTTAATGTTGGTTCATATAGTGCTTGTAGTGGTGGTCAGCAGACTAGAAGTGTTACTGGAGTTCCTGCAGGATGTGTTGGAGGAGTAACGCCTCCGGCTAGTTCTCAAGCTTGTTCAGAGCCTAGTATTCCAACTTGTACTGATGCAGATTGGACTTATGTTGTTGTTGCTCCATCTACTTGTTCTGCTGGTTATTCAAAAGAAAGAAGATGGAGTAAAACTGTAAATTGTGAAGGAGGAATAACTCATGATGCCTCTGAATATTTACCTTGCAGTTATCCTTATGGTCCTCTTCCTTGTTCTTCATATACATATGGTGTGTGGAGTCCTGCTGATTGTGTTGCTGGAAGTCAGCAAACTAGAACAGCACTAGGGTCGTATGGAGGAGGTTTAGGAGGAGTTTATTATGCACAGTGCATCGGAGGAAATCCTGAAGCCATTTCAAGAACTTGTCCTGAGAATACTCAGACAGTTACTGATACTGCTTGTTCTTTTGGTGATTCTCCTGTTTGTTCAAATGATGAGATTACATATTCAAATTCCTGCAATGCCGTTGCTGCTGGTGCGACTGTCTCTTGTCAGGGTGAATGTCCTTGTCCAGCTAATTCAGGTACTGCTCCCGCTGGTGTTGTATCTGCAGTAGTTCCAAATCCTACCGTAAGTCCTCCTACTAGTGGTGTTGGTGCTGGAGTTGTTGTTAATCCTGCAGTTGGTGGTAAATGTAGTAGTGGATGTGAGTTGGACAGCAGTTGTGTTGATTTAGGTTATAGAAATAGTGTTAAGTATTGTGCTTTATCTGGAATGGTTGACTTTAAGGATATTGGTGTAAGTTGCGATAATAGTTTTGAATGTTCAACTAATTCATGTATTTCTGGAAAATGTTCCGAAGCGAATATAATTCAGAATATTGTTAAATGGTTTAAAGATAATTGTCCTTCATTTATTTGTTCTGTTAAATAAAAGACAGATGATTAATCATAACCTCTAGCTTTAAAAATGGTCTTTTCTTTTGTTTTATATGGAAAATGGTAATGAGAAAATAGCTCGTAAGAATTTACTTAGAAGTGGAGAGAAAGTAGATGGAATTAGTATTAAGGGATATAATTTTGATAATGGCGTGGATTATGGTAAGTTAATTGAGAGTTTTTCTAGTACTGGATTTCAAGCAAGTGATTTTTCTAAGGCAGTTAATATTACTAATCATATGATCGATGCTAAATCAACTATATTTTTAGGATACACTTCAAATATGGTGAGTTCTGGCTTACGAGACGTGATAAGATATTTAGTTCAGAATAAAAGAGTAGATATTTGCGTTACAACTGCTGGAGGAATTGAAGAAGATATCATAAAATGCCTTGGTGATTTTAAATTGGGAGACTTTAGAGCTAATGGAAAGTTGTTAAGAGAGAAAGGAATTAATAGGATTGGAAATATATTTGTAAGTAATGAATTGTATGTTAAATTTGAAAAGTTTATGAGTGGTGTGTTGGACGAATTGTATGAAATGCAGGTTAAAACTGGTAAAATTGTTAGTCCTAGCGAAATTATTTGGAAAATGGGTGAAAAGATAGATAATAAAGAAAGTATTTGTTATTGGGCTTGGAAAAATAAAATAAGAATCTATTGTCCTGCTTTGCAAGATGGAGCTATTGGAGATAATATTTATTTTTCTTCTTTCAAACATCCTAATTTTAAGATAGATATAGTTGAAGATACTAGAAGATTAAATGATAGTACTATTGGATTGAAGAAAAGTGGTGCAGTAATTTTGGGAGCAGGTGTTGTTAAGCATAGTATATTGAATGCTAATATGCTTAGAAATGGACTTGATTATGCTGTTTATATAAACACTTCACAAGAATTTGATGGAAGTGATGCTGGAGCAATGCCTGAAGAAGCAGTTAGTTGGGGAAAGATAACTGCTGGTGCAGAAAGTGTTAAGGTTTATGGCGATGCAACTATTCTATTTCCTTTATTAGTTGCTGAGAGCTTTGCTAAGAAAAAATAGTTATTTATAGTGTTTAATTAATAAATAATAATGGATTTTTCTATTGTTATTCCAGTGCATAATGAAGAAGAAAATATTAAATATTTGTATAAACAGATAAATGATAGTTTGAAAGAATTTTCTTATGAAGTTATAGTCGTGAATGATGGTTCTAATGATGGAACTTTATTAGAATTGAATAAAATTAAAGATAAAAAGTGGAAAGTTTTAGATTTGGAGCATAAAGGCAAAGATTATGCTGTTTATGCTGGAATTCAAAAAGCTAAATCTCAAAATATTGTATTAATGGATGGTGATTTACAGGTTGATGTTAAAGACTTAGTTAATTTGTGGAAAGTCTTTAAAAAAAACCAATTGGATTGTGTTGTAGGTTGGAGAGCTGATAGGAAAGATGGTTTTGTGAAGAAAGTTTCTTCTTTTGTTGGGAATAGTTTTAATAATTTATTTTTTGGATTAAAAATAAATGATGCGAATTGTCCTTTGAAGATAATTAATAGAAAATTACTTGTAAATGTTAAGTTCTTTAATCATTTTCATAGGTTTATATGTGCTTTAATTTCTTTGCAAAATGGTAAGATTGAAGAGATTAAAGTTAAACATTTACCTAGAATTCATGGAAAATCGCATTATGGAGTTCATAATAGGATTTTTGGTAATTTGATTAGTTTGTTTAAAGTCAGATTTGGAAGAAGAGAGATATTTGGCTAAATATTTATAAACTCTTTTTATCTTGATTGATGATGGCTGTTAAAAAGAGCGTTGGTGATAATCTAGGGATTTATTTGTTGTTAGGTGCTTTGGTTCTTGTTGTTTTATTTTATCAACCAGGAGCATTATTGAGTCCAGATTGTGCTGAAGGCCAAGTTTTGAATGATGCAGGTGTTTGTGAAGATGAATGGATGTCTGGTGATGCTTTTTTATATGATGAAGATGGAAATCTAGTTATCGATATACCTGAAGAATTTGAGAGTTTTACAGATCCTAGGGACCCAGATGCTTTTAACTTTGGTTCTGAATCTAAAGATTTTGATTTTCCTGAATTTCCCGTAGAATGGGATTACCAAGAGGATTTTTATAATGCTTGTGTTGCTGGTGATGTTCCCGATATGGAAGAGAGATGTGGAGATATTGCCCCAATTGAGATAATTCCTCAATGCAATCCTTCTCCAGCAGTTCCAGTTGCTAAAATTTATTCTAAAGAAATAACTTTAAATGGAGGGAATGCTTTTCCAGATTCCCGTAAACGAGCAACTATTGCAGCCGCTGTTGCTGACTTGCAAGGAGAGGCTAATAGAGATAGAACTAATATGATAACTGATTTTGATTGCGAGGGTAGTCCTGCTGAATCTGATATTACTTGTGAAGTTTTTGATGGTAGAATAAACTATAGAGTTGGTTTAGAGACATCCACACCTCAGAGTAATACTTGTACAAATCCTGGACCATCGACTGCAAGTAATCCTATGCATTACGAAACTACTTTTTCTTCAAGTATTGCAGATGATGGTGCCTGTCAGGTAGCGTTGGAAGGACTTGGAAATAATTGGGTAGAGACAGGGCCTCCTAGTACGTTTAGCTGTCCTAGCGGTTGTGATCCAGCAGGTTCATATGCTTTAGATGTTACGCAAAATGCTGATGGTTGTACTGGTTATGCTACTAATGATGTTTACTGCGGTCCAAGAGGGGGAAGATTTAGCGGTAAAGTTAAAATAGATCTCTTTGCTTTCTTTACACATGATTGCCGAAGAACTGAGTAAAATTAATTTTCATCTTTCTTTTGCAAATCAATGTCTTAGAACGGCTTAATTTTATTTTTTGGCTAAATATTTATAAACTCGTTTCAGTTTAGAATGTTATGAGTTTTAAAAGGAGGGCATTGCATAAAAATGCTTGGAAGACTTGGTCTTTGTATACTTTAGTAGGTTTGTTGGCTTTCACTCTTTTTTATACTTCTTTTGGGCAAAATCAAGTATTTTTCTCTCCAACTGTGCAACAACTTGATGAAAGAAGTAGTTCTTTACATAATGATTTTGATATCCTTCAAAATGAATTTAATGAAAAGAAAGCAGATTATGTTGTTTGTATTACTGATTTATCTGATAAGATGTCTAATTTAGATACTTTAGATGAAGAAGAAATTACAGAAAGAAGAGCAGAAATTGCTGCTAAGAATGAGGAGTGTCAAGCAATTTATGAGGATATAGCTAATAATATTGCTTCATCTGTTTTACTTGCCCCATGCGATAGGTTACCGGCTCTTGCTAATGAATTACAGTCTGAAATTCAAGAACGATTTAATGAAGAAGATGCGTTAGTAGAAAGCGAAGATGAGAATGCTGATCCTCAGACTCTTGAACAAATTGTAGATTTACGTGACAATGTTGCTTTGTTAGAGCTTAATATGAATGAATTTTGTCAAACTTTAAGGGGTTTTCCAGATCCTTGTACTGCTCTTGGAAATACAGAATATAATGGAAGATCTCAAAATCCTTAATTAATTCTTTTTAATATATTTGCTTTTAATGATCCTTCTTGGATTGTTTTGTTTAGATAATACCTGTCTTTTGTATTGTTTTTGAGATCTCTTAATTGTAAAGTTGCTTGAGGTGCTAGACGAGAGAGGAAAATTAGTTTTTCATAAGAATAGTTTGCAGTTAGTTTATCTGAAGGTATGTCTGTTATGAAAAGAGCAGGGATTATTACTTTTGGAAGGCAAGCCCCATAGTAATGAAGTATTTTTTCAGGGCTTGAAATTCCATTAATTATAAGCGTTTTATTATTTATTTCGTTACATGTTTCATTGAAGAA
>ERZ1292625.3793-Hain-H41-01um-R1-3793-length-11824-cov-4_pt1 | contig 11824 bp, 15 predicted proteins | sample MGYA00564400_ERZ1292625 | MGnify/ENA primary metagenome ERZ1292625 (study PRJEB36523, sample SAMEA6512639) | groundwater metagenome | collected 2019-01-08 | study: AquaDiva: Metagenomics assemblies of 32 groundwater samples
CATGGAGCTTACTCTTTCAGTCGTATCAAAAACAGCGTATTTTGACTTTTATTCATCCGCTCACCGATATTCGCGGAAGCGGATACAACGCGTATCAATCAACGATTGCGGTGGGGAGCGGAGAGCTTTTCGGAAAAGGCGTTGGGTATGGAAGTCAGTCGAAATTGAAGTTTCTTCCTGAATATGAAACGGATTTTGTTTTTGCCGCCTTCGCTGAAGAGTGGGGGTTTTTGGGAGTTATTATTCTTTTTCTTCTTTTTGGGGTTATTTTTTGGAGAATTATTGATGCCTCTGTGCACGGGGCGAGTAATTTTGAAACCTTTTTTTGCGCGGGGCTTGCCGTTCTCTTTATCACGCATTTTACGGTTCACATCGGAATGAATATTGGGCTTCTCCCTGTGACGGGGACCACCATTCCGTTCTTAAGTTACGGAGGGTCTCACTTGTTGACCGAATTTATTGGTCTTGGAATCCTTATGGGGATGCGACGGTATTCTCGAGACGTTCATCGGGGAAGTGTTAACCAGGAAATGTTGGTGGGGTAATGGAGGGTATTCCTTGGAAAGTTTTGTCTTTATTACCGAGAAAGAATTTCTTCGTTGAAGGGTGGTTCATTCTGAAAGAAGGAGGCGTAGGAGATTGTTCCCTGAAGCAGGTATGCGCTTATAAGAAAATTGATAACAGTAACAGCAAGGAGCATTCCGCTGGCCGTCTGCTCCGTTTTGGTAAGGTTGTATTTGAGGAGGAGACGTATAAATGGTTTATTGTTTTTAAGCATCGATGATTTAATTATAAACGTCTGGTACAAAGTCTACTTATAGGTGGGGACCCAAGGTTTAAACAATAGGTTATTCCCGAGATTGATCCAGCTACGGGGGTTGTGGCTCCAGTACCAAACACTGGCCACTCGAGACGGTGCCCAGTGCATTTGTCTGAAGCAGTATAATCGCATACATACCGTGCCCCAAGGCGCACTCTATTGGAGAAAGGAGGAGCGCTTGGGTACGGCACAAGACTCTGATTCGGGTTAGGAGTTCCGGGGATATAAACCTCAAGTTTGTCAACGAACGATTTCTGTCCAAGACTAGCCTCAGGTTTTGCTAAGGGAAGGTCGTATGCCCCACATCCACTGTTAGGATCTGGTTGGGGGGCTGACCCTAGACAGACTCCCGCGTCCGGAAATGTCGTAGGGAGCGCTCCAACAAGAAATCGAGGACTCGGAAACTCTCCGTCAGTATCAAGAATAAGATACAGAGCTTTTTCATATTCTTTTACTTGTAGGAGGATTTCCGCATTCTCTCCTTTTTCCCGGGCTCCTTTTGTCTGTCCAACAATGATACTTGAGAGGAGCGAAATGATGGAAATAACCACCAGAAGCTCTATGAGAGTGAATCCAAAACTTTTTGTGAGTTTATTGGGCGTACCTGCTAGATGGGATATTTTCCAGTATGTCTTCGGGTATATTCTCCCTTTCTTCAAGGGGGGTATCTTCTAAATAAGTCGGTTCACCACCCCTCCTCCCTGAAGAGAAAAAAAAGAAAAGGGATACAAGGAAAATGGATCCCGCAGAAATGAGGAGAATGAGATTTGCCGATTTGGTGTCTTGGGCAATACGGTTTCGTATAAGCCATCCCGTAATTCCGCGGGGAGACTCTTCGCGGTTGATGATGGAAGCATTAAAATTTCTCTTGTCCCAGTCTTCGTGAAATTCAACTCCTTGTGGCGTTTTCTTTCATTGTATCCTATCTTTTTTGTTTGTGTAGACTTCTCGTATTGCTCTTATCATTCGAGCGAAGGAAAATTGATGTACTACTTTTTCTTCGAGTCTTTTTCCTAGAGAGAGAAGTTCTGATTCAGGCTTTGTGAGAATTTTTACAAGAGCTTCGAGAATTGCTGGACTTGAGGCTCCACTCGTAAGTATCCCAGTCTTTTCATTCTCTATGATTTCAGGAATACCTCCCACGGGAGTTGCAATGACCGGAAGGGAGGCGAGGCCGGCTTCAAGGAGGGTGTAGGGGAGACCTTCTTTTTTCGAAGGAAGAAGAAAGATGTCAAAAGCAGAAAGAAATTGAGGCGCATCTTTTCTAAACCCAAAGAGAGATATAGAGTTCTCCGCTTTTTGATTTTGTATAAGCGCTTCGAGTTTTTTACGTTCCTCACCATCGCCGACGATGCCATAAAAGATTTTCTTTTCGTTTGTTTTATTCCATTCTGTCACCGCAAGAATTGCTGAAGAAAGATTTTTATTTGGATGAAGTTCGGCGATAGTTCCCAGCCAAAAGTCGTTTCCATGAGATAATTTCTCGTGACCAAGGATTTCTCTCCGGGCCTCTTCTTTGGAAAGAAGAGGTATTCTTTTTTCTATACCGATCTGGACAAGAAATAATTTTTTCGAGGCGAAAGGAAACTGTTTGGCGAGTCGGCAGTCATTTTGGGAAATAAGAATAACTGTATGCGAGAGAAGTATCGTTATCCATGAGAAAATCCAAACAGAAACTTTCCAAAGCAGAGAACGATCTTCCTGAAAGGAAAATCCATGAACCGTGGTCACAATCTTTGGTACTCTCGCCACACGCGAAGCGAGAGCCCCGAGCCCTGCCATTTTAGGACTATTGAGATGGATGATGTCGGGTGCCTCTTTTTTTACCAAAGAAAGAAGGGTAAAAAAAGAAGAAATTTCTTTCCAGAGAGAAATGTCACGCTCTAGGGTGGGAAGGGAAATAGTTTTGATGTTTTCCGCTTGAAGTTTCTGGTGGAGCGTTCCTTCTCCTCCAGCGAGCGCTACCACTTCGAATTCGTCTTTGAACGTTCTCGCCAAATCAAAGACATAGTGCTGAGCGCCTCCAAAATTCGACTTCGTCACTGCGATGAGTAGTTTTTTCTTCATTTTTTGAGTATTTTGATATGAATAGTACATTAGCATATTTTGACAAATCGACCACATCCTGTCCTTGTAATTTCGCGTTTGGAGAGTATGATGTTGCGCAAACCCTTATGACGATAACCGGCAAAAAAGAGCCTCTTTTCCTCTTTCTGGGGGACGCTTTCTCCTTCTTTTTGGCCTTGTGGATAACGCTTTTTCTGCGTCGTCTGGAAGAGCCTTCGGGGAGCTACATTCTCCTTCATCTCTCTTCCTTCTACTTCCTCTTTGTGGTTTGGTTTGTGGTCTTTTTTGTGGCCGGACTCTATGAGAATCATACTCTTCTTTTTCGAAAGAAACTCCCCAACACTCTCTTTCGAGTCCAAGCGACAAATATTTTGATTGCGGTGTTTTTCTTCTACTTCTCTCCATTTGAAGAAATCGCTCCGAAAACAAATCTCATTTTGTACTCTGTCGTCTCGTCTCTTCTTATTTTTTTCTGGCGTCTCTTTCTTGTTCCATTATTTGAGCCAGTGAAAAAAGAGAAAGCGATTATTATTGGAAGCGGGAAAGAGCTTTCTGAAATTGAAGCGGAAGTGAACCATAACTCTCGTTATCCGCTTCGATTTATTCCCTCAATTCATACTGATTCCCCAAGGGAACATGCGGGGGAGGCAGTGGCGAAACGAATTCTTGAAGAAGGGGTGAGTGTGGTCGTCATTGATTTTGACAATCCAGAACTTACCCCCGCTCTTACTTCACTCTATCGTCTTATGTTTTCCCATGTACGCTTTTTTGATATGAGTCGAGTATACGAAGAACTTTTTGATCGGGTTCCACTCTCGCTTCTCCGTGAGGGATGGATTCTTCAAAACATTTCTGCATTTCCTCGACGCGGGTATTCGTTTTTGAAGCGGGTGATGGATATTGCGATTGCTCTCCCGTTGTTTCTTATTTCTTTTATCTTGTATCCGTTTGTATTTCTCGCTATTGTTATTGAAGACGGAAAAAATTTTTTTATTTTTCAAGAGCGAATTGGTCAGAAGAACAAACATATCCGTCTTATAAAGTTTCGTACTATGTCGTTTGACGATTCGAAAAATCCGACCACCCAAAACATTATTACTCGGGTGGGAAAAATTTTGCGCATGACTCGAATTGACGAATTGCCTCAACTCTGGAACGTTCTTTTGGGGGAAATTTCTCTCATCGGCCCTCGTCCGGAGCTTCCGAACTTGGTTTCGGAGTATGAGCGCGTGATTCCGTATTATTCGATGCGTCACACCATTAAGCCCGGGCTTTCCGGGTGGGCCCAGATCCGAGATGCGGATGCTCCTCGACGATTTAGCGATATTGAGAAGACCAAAAATAAACTCTCCTACGACCTCTACTATATTAAGAACCGATCACTCATGCTTGATCTCAAAATTGCCCTAAAAACCATCAAGACCCTCCTTTCCCGCAGTGGGGCGTAGAGGCTTTGGCGGCGAATTACATCGTAAAAAACTAGGCTTTTCAAGGTTGTCGAAATGAGAGCTTGCCCCCATCATAGTGACCATGTGGAAGCATCGTTTGACCGCCCTTTTTCTTATTTTCTTCGGCGTTTTCGTCGGGTATTTCCTGTTTACGTCCGAGAGAGGGGGGTTTGGTTCCCGCTTTCCTTTTGAGCTTGGGCTCGACCTGAAAGGAGGGACGCACCTTCTGTATAAGGCCGATGTCTCAAAAGTTTCTAAAAGCGACAAAGATTCCCTCATGCAATCTCTTCGCGACACGATTGAGCGACGGGTAAATATTTTCGGGGTTTCCGAGCCACTCGTTCAGGTAGAAAGCGGAGGTATTGGAAGCGAAGGACTCGAAGAGCGTCTCATTGTCGAACTTCCAGGGGTGAAAGACACGGAGGCGGCAATAAAAATGATAGGCCAAACCCCAACGCTTGAATTTCTTCTTTTGAAAGAGGGGGAGACTCCTTCAAAGGTGGCAGAACTTGCACAGGCGGGAAAGTTCGAAGAACTTCAAAAAATGTTTATTCCAACCGGTCTTACGGGAAGTCTGGTTCGGCGGGCGGATATTGAATTTAATCAAACCACCAATGAGCCGGTTGTTCTTTTGAAATTTAATGCTCAAGGACAAGCGCTTTTTGCGGATATTACCAAAAAGAACATTGGAAGATACCTTGCTATTTTTCTTGATGGAGAAATTAAATCTATTCCCGTTATTCGAACGGAAATCCCAGACGGGAACGCGGAGATTTCTGGAGGGTTTACTCCGGAAGAAGCGAAACGTCTGGCTCGCGACTTGACCTACGGTGCGCTTCCGGTTCCGGTGGAACTCGTGACGAGCGAAGTTATCGGAGCAACGCTTGGGCGAGAGGTGGTGCACAACGCCATACGAGCGGGGCTCTGGGGTTTTGTAGCGGTCGCGTTCTTTCTTCTTTTCTGGTATCGACTTCCTGGGGTGGTGGCGATTATCGCCCTTTCTTTGTATTCCGTTTTGATGCTCGCGATGTTCAAACTTATTCCGGTAACGCTCACGGCGGCAGGGCTTGCCGGGTTTATTCTTTCAATTGGAATGGCGGTTGACGCCAACATTCTTATTTTTGAGCGGACGAAAGAAGAGCTTCGGGAAGGAAAAAGCATTCATGACGCGCTCGTTATCGGTTTCCGCCGGGCATGGCCTTCCATTCGGGATGGCCACCTTACAACACTTCTTGCGGTCGGCATTCTCTATTGGCTCGGAGGCTCCGCCGTCATCAAGGGATTTGCTTTGACCTTTGGCATCGGGGTACTCCTAAGTCTTTTCACCGCCACCACCGCGAGCCGAATGATGCTTCTCTCCATTTCTCCGAATGAAAAAACGGAAAAGAAGTGGCAGAGGCTACTTTTTGGATGCGGGGTACGCTCTTGGTAATCTTCGCTTCACACCTTACTTCTATGCACATCATTCGAAATAAAAAAACGTACTTCTTTCTCTCTGGGATTTTGGCTCTACTTTCTATCCTTTCTATTTCCATTTATGGGTTTCGTTATTCTACGGAATTTACGGGAGGAGTGATTGTTGAGGCGTTTTATGCAGACACCCGTCCCGAAAAAGAAATTCTTGAAAAATCAATTCTTGTGGCGCTTCCGGGGACACTTTCTGTTTCTATTCGAGAAAGTGGGGACCAGCAATACATTATTCGTACCGCCCATCTGAAGGGCGAAGGAGAACGAAACGCGCTCAAAGAGGCGCTTACGGTTGGTGGCAAATATCAGTATGAAGAACGACGTTTCTCCTCCATCGGGCCTATTTTTGGAAAAGAGTTGGCCACAAAAGCTCTTTTGGCTCTTTTTCTCGCTTCTCTTGGGATTATTCTCTATGTCGCTTTGGCATTTTCGAATACGCATGGATCAGTTTCTTCTTGGAAATACGGAGTGATTGCGGTTGTTGGGCTTATTTTCGATATTTTGATTCCCCTCGGAGTCTTTTCATACTTGAGTCACATCGGAATAACCGAAATTGATTTGCTTTTCGTTACCGCGCTTTTGGTTATTTTGGGCTACTGCACCAACGACACCATTGTGGTCTTTGATCGCGTTCGTGAAAATCTTCGTCGGGACAGTGAATTTCGAGAGAAAAAATCCTTCGAGCATATTGTTGGAGCGAGTCTTTGGCAAACACTCGGTCGCTCCATCAATACGGTTTTGACCGTGGTTATCGTGCTCGTTGCTATTTTTTTCTTCGGTGGGGAAGTGACAAAAATGTTTTCTTTGGCTTTACTCATCGGAGTTATTTCCGGAGTATATTCAACGCTCTTTTTTTCGACTCCCCTTCTCGTTATTGCCGAGAAATTTTCAAAGAGATAAAATTCTTTTTCCACACGTTATGAACCTCTTTTCCCCAAAAGAGTCGTATAATTACGGCCAATGAAAGAACCAAACACGTTCCGGAATTTATTCTTAGAAGTCCTTGACCTCTTCTTTGTTAATGGGAGGGAAATTTTTCCAAAGTTTTCTCAATATTTCTCTCCGAACTCTTCGAAAGAGGATGGAGACAGAGAGAGGGGGCATTGAACAGTTCCGCGTTTAACAAAGTTTGGGAGCTCACTATTTTGGGTCTTAGGAGTCATCGGGCTTCTCTTTGGATTCTGACCGGCTCACCGTTCAGTACACCTTTCTGTAAAAGGGGTTTTTATTCGCCATTTCATCCGCACGTAGACAAGTAGAAAAGAAAAGGAAAGAAGAGTATACTCTGTCGTATTATTAAGTAAATATTAGAAATCTATTTATGAGAGTTACGAGAGTATTAGCTTTGTTTATCTCCGTTTTTCTTTTTCCGGCATTTGTTCTTGCTTATGATGAAGCCTCAGAAACTGATCTTGATACTGTCGAAGTTTCTTCCGAGAGTGATGTCCGTATGGGGGATGTTCAAGTTTCTTCTGATGGAGAGGTGAAGGTGGGAGATATTAAAGTTTCCCCAAATGGTGATGTCCAAATGAAAGACATACGGATCTCCGGAGACGGAGAGATGGTTGAGGTGGGAGACATTAAAGTTTCTCCCGGACTCATCAAGATGCCAGGAGTTTTGATTACCAAAGGAAAAATTTCTGCCCCGGGAGTTGAAGTTATCACCGATGAAGATGAGGAGGTGATCGAAGTTGATTTAAAAAAAGTAAAGAAAAATTCCAGTGAACTGATAGTTGAAATAAATGGCAAAGTGTTTACCGCAGATGATGTCAAAATAAAAATAAATGGTGCCGATGTCTTCATTCAGAAAAAAGACGGCAGTATTTTAGTTCGGGCAGGCACCACGACGATTTCAACGACAGAAAATATTCAGGTAAAAAACGGAGCGTTTCTTGTTATGACTTCAAAAGGAGAAATCCCTGTAGGACTTCTTCCAAGAGAAGCCATTGAAGAATCCGGTCTTGAAGAGAGAGAAGATGTAGAAATCGGGAAAGCAACGCTCATTGTGGAAGGAGAGAATGCTCTATATGTAATAAAGGCAAAAGAGCCAGGAAAATTTCTGGGCTTTATTCCAGTTGTATTAAATCTTACAGCGAAGATTGATGCTTCCGGGGGAGGAAAGGTAAAAATATATCGCCCATGGTGGAGTTTCTTGGCATTTTAGGATTTTGGTAAAAGGAAGGTCCCTCAAAACAAAAATCCCTCTCTGCTTTAAGCAGAGAGGGATTTTTGTTGCTGGTTGATTGTTACTGAATCAGAAAAACAAATCAAAGTTTTCGTCTCTGACGAAAACTTTTCTTACCAGCGGTTTTGTCGTCCTCCTCCGTTGTTGTTGAAACGTCCACCACCTTGTCCTTCTTCGCTGGGTCGGGATTCATTTACCACAATCCGTCGTCCGTCCATTTCTTTGTCGTGGAACATATCAATGGCCTTCGTCGCTTCCTCGTCGCTCGACATCTCAACGAAACCGAAGCCTCGTGAGCGTCCAGTCATTCGGTCCATGATGACCGAAGCGGAAGTGACCGTGCCTGCTTGGGAGAACTGTTGTCGGAGATCTTCATCCGTAGTTTTGTACGGAAGGCTTCCGATGAAAAGTTTCTTTGCCACAGTTTTTTGTCAAACTAATTCATAATGCGACCCGTTTTCCCACTGCCTATTTCTTGCGAACACGCCCTAGGGCCTTCTTTCAATAAAAGGAGATGAAGAACACGTGCTTGCATTATAGCACCGTCTCTTAAAATTGCAAGTTTTTCTCCAATTTTTTCAATGGAATTAAATAGAGCCCTCCGCTGGGGCGAAGGGCTCTTCTCTTTTCTTGGGGCATCATTTGACACCAGGAAGAGGGAAGAGGGTCAGGTACTCTTTTTTTAAGTATGATATACTTAACACATGCCAAGGACTATTCGCACCGACGTGGGAAATTATTGTTACCACATAATCAATCGTGCCAACGCACGCTTACCAATCTTTTTTAAGGAAGAAGATTATGTTTTGTTTGAAAGTGTTTTAGAAGAAGCGAGAATAAAACACGATATGCGCGTTCTTTCATATTGTTTAATGCCTAATCACTTCCATCTTGTCTTGTACCCAAGGAACGATGGTGATCTAGGCAAGTTCATGCAGTGGCTTACCTTAACACATACTCAACGTTGGCATCAAAGTAAGAACACTAAAGGAACGGGTCATCTATATCAAGGTCGCTACAAGTCATTCATTATCGAAAAAGATAACCACTTGCTTTCAGTGATTCGATATGTAGAACGCAACGCTCTTCGTGCTAAGCTCGTAAAAAAGGCAGAAAACTGGAAATTTTGTAGTTTGTGGAATAAACTTTATGGAAATAAAGAGCAGAAAAAACTTCTAACTAAATGGCCGATTGATGAACCGAATGATTATCTTTCTTTTGTTAATAGATCACAACCAAGTGACGAGGAAGGAGAGATTAGACTATCTGTTGTAAAAGGGAGACCGTATGGAAATGAATATTGGTCAATGAAGACTATTAAAAAATTTGGGCTTGAGTCGACCATACGTTTACCATGGAGACCCAAGAAGAGTACCTGACCCTCTTACCCCAAGAAGAGTACCTGACCCTCTTACCCGCCAAGTTCATTAAAGTGAACCAACCGGCAACGAAAGTCGCACCTCCAACTTTTTTATCGGCGGGCAAAGTTTCCAAATATCGGAGAATTGTTTGGCAACCAATACTATGTCCGACAAAATATGTATTTTTATCAACATCGCCGACAATTTTTGAAAGGTGCGAAACCCATGCTTCAATTTTCGGCTCCGCCGATTCCGGCATAGCCGGAACATGAACTTGAAAACCATTTTTCTCTAACTCTGTTTTGAGCCACGGAAACCACCCCTCCTCGGGGTAGCCGTCCCAACCGTGGATTATGAAAGCTCGTTTGGTCATATTATTTCTCTTTTGGTTCAAACTGGATAATTTGAAAGCCGTATTTTTCGACTTCATCCGGTGGCCAAAAAGTTTGGCCTTTGGTTTTGAGAATGTAAGTAGCGATAACTTCAATTTTCCGCCCAGTATATTCTTTCTTGTCTTTGTCCCACTCTTCCAAAACCAAAGTGTCGCCTTCATTTATTTCAAAATCGGCAAGACGCAGTTCCAGCTTTTTCTTGCCAGAAATGATTTTCTCAAAATATTCTTGCCAAACTTTTTTGTGGATTGTTGCCATAATTATTTATAGATAGCTACTAGAATTGCAATAATTAGCGATATAAAAGATATCCCGAGCGCAATTCTGCTAGTCCATTTTTGCGAACCTTGAAGATCTAAAAGTGTTTCCAATTGAAAAACTTCCGCCGCCGTCATAATTGTTTGGCATTTTTTGCAAAGATAAGTTGCGGCTCCCAAATTCTGTTTAAAATTCGTGTGCTTCTCCCACTCGTGTTTACATTGTTCTTTTATCATAAGCTACGAAAAAATTTTGGAAATTTGTTCCAATGTTAAACCAATATCTTTTCCGGTTCGTAAAATTAGACTGACCAAATCGGCAACATTACCAATGCCAGATAAGGTTGATTTAACTTTCTCCAAAAAAGTTTTTTCTTTAGTTCCGTCCCCATACTCTCTTAGTTTTTCATCCAATTTACTTTGAAATTCCAAGAGTATTTGGACGTGTGTTACCTGATTTTGAGATTGATTCTGATTTATGATTGTGCCCGGAGTTGCACCAAAGGGCGCAGGTTCATCCGAGAAATACATCCCATATAACCTTTCGATCAACCCATTCACTTTTGAACGATATTCCGAAACCAAAATGTACTGGTAGGGCGTTGAGCGTTGCGTGACTTGTCCGTGCTTTATATCTGAAATTTTGAATCTATCCCAGTTTTCGCCTGTAACTGTATTTAGTTCGTCTATCAAACCATTAAAATTCGTCCAAAGAGTTCTGTCTCTGGTTGTACCAGAATTAGAAGTTAATGCTGGAGCTTGAGCAAGATATGCCTGCAACTCACGATAAATTGGACGAATTTTATTTTTCATTTCAAATTATTGGCTACTTAATCCTTCTAACAGTTGCTGTGCGCCCCGTATCCCATATTGAGGCGCGTCAATAATTTGATTCATTGACGTGTGATTGCCTTGTTCTCTGTAGTAGTGATTCATAGCGCCGAGCGTCATAACCAAAAATATGGTTTGCGCTGGCTCATGCAAGTTATTGAGGGCATATTGTATGAGAGCTACCACTGACGGTGGACTATATCTATTCGGCTCAAGGGTTGGAATTTTTGTTGATATTGAGTAAGTGCCACGACGACTCTCATTCAAATCAGCCCGAAACGATTTTATTGCTTTTGCGTCCCGTTTATCTACAAGGTAAGCATACTGCTCTGGTAATTTCGGACGATATTCTTGTTTGGGATTATTTTTGAAATCGGCTTTCCAATCGTCATAAATATTTTGGACATACTCCATAAGAGGTTCCGCGCCCGGAGCATTGCCGATGTTGTAAAATGTTTTTGAGTAATAAAAAGCTACAAGATAGACAAGTCGTTTATCTTTCTCGTCGTTGTCTGTCGTATCTGCAAAGGTACAATCTACAGAAACTTCAAGGTCACTATAGAAATCTATTGTTGCTTGCGCTACTGTTTTCAAAAATAATCCCATAGTTTTATTGAATTAACTCATCAATGCTAACATCAAGTGCTTTCGCGATTTTGCTCACCACAAAAACAGAAGGTTTTTTGATAACACCAGTCTCAATCTTCGTAAGGGTTGTGTACGGCACATCTGCTTTACGAGCAAAATCGTCTTGCGAAAGCCCTGATTTATTACGCAATTTCCTTATTTTCTGCCCGAGTTGATTACTTTCCATATTTTGATAACATAAAACTGTTGCTCTATTTCGATTTCAGTTTTATACTAACAGATATGAGGACTTTCTTCAATGTAGCCGCAAAAATTTTTCGCCGTTGGAGCGAGGGCATGGCGGAAGGGGGGTATGGGGGGAATTCCGCCATGCCCGAGCGAAATCAAATTGTGGACAGCCCCGCCGTT
>ERZ1292625.2866-Hain-H41-01um-R1-2866-length-14977-cov-6_pt1 | contig 11823 bp, 15 predicted proteins | sample MGYA00564400_ERZ1292625 | MGnify/ENA primary metagenome ERZ1292625 (study PRJEB36523, sample SAMEA6512639) | groundwater metagenome | collected 2019-01-08 | study: AquaDiva: Metagenomics assemblies of 32 groundwater samples
AGTTAATTTTGAAAAAACAACTTCGTCTAAACCAGAAAGCGAAAGGCTTCCCGGAAACTCGTTCAGTTCATCAGAACTTGGATCTCTTAGGGAATAGCTTGCACCCTTGAAAAGGATAAAGTTATTGGGAAAGGCCTTAATGCCCCAACTCGAATCACCCTTGGCTCCCCTTGATAAAAGCCCGGCCCGTCTTAGGGACTGGGCGAGAGTGGTGGCCGCAATGTCGAGATCGGTTTTTACCTGGAAGCTTTGGTAAACTGGAATCGTGAAAGCGGCCAAAATAACAATCAGGCTAACTACTAGTAGAATTTCGGTGAGAGTGAACCCAGCTCCACTTTTTATGGATGGATTTGGCCAGGTACTATTTGAAATATCTTCAAACACTTTATTTTTGGAAAACATTATTATAAAAAGTGGAGCTGGGTGAAACCCCTTCGCCTGAACCTTGGATCATGAATCATACAGATTTAATTACTTAAGCCGCCGATCAGACTATAGATGGGTAAAATAACCGAAAGGGCAACGGCCACTACGCCGATCCAGACAATAACTAGGAGGATGGGTTCGAGGATGATTGATAGGTTTTTTGTTGTGTCCTCGGTTTTCCTCTCAAAGGTCTCGCCGATTTTAAACAGGGTTTCATGAAGATGACCAGATTGCTCACTAGCTGCAACCATTTGTTGAACCGGAACCGGAATAAGCCGCCCAGAATTTTTGTACTCGCTAAAAGCCCGATCGAAAGAACTCCCCTCTTCGATACTTTCCCTTAGGTGGTTATAAAGTTTTTGGTAGTTCTTAAGGGCCGTGGCTTTACTTAGGGAATCAACGGCATAAGTGACTAAGAGTCCGGCCCGAAGAAGGGTTCCCAAGACATAGCCGAACCTAGTCAGTTCAACCTCTTTGATTAATTTTTTGGTGCCTGGCAGAAAGAACAGGATGGCCTGACCGATAAATTTAGTTTTTGGGTAGAAGAAAAAAAGATAGATAAGAACCGCTGCTAATCCCAAACAGATTGGGACCACAATCGAGCCATAAGCATTTAAAAAATTTCCGGCCGCAATCATGGCACGAGTTATGGGTGGGAGATCGAGTCTTAGGGAACTGAAAACTGTGGCAAGCCTGGGCAAAATAAACCAGGTAATACCAAGACCAACGACTACGGTGAGCGAAAGAACCACTACCGGATAGATCATGGCGGACTTTATTCTTGATTTGAGTTCGCGATCCTTTTGTTGTTGAATAACAACTAACTTTAGATTTTCAGATAACCGACCAGTTTCTTCTCCGAGGCGGATTAAAAAAATAATGTGGGAGGAAATGACTTTGCTTTTTTCGAGCGCGCGCCAGAGAGATGACCCAGATTCAACCTCATCTTCGATGTTTGCTATTATCTCCTTCATTCGGCTAGAGTGAATCTCGGATTTGACGGCTCGAATAGAGGAAAGGATATCCATCCCGGAAGTTAGGAGCATCGCCAAGTTTTCCATAAAGTACTCCTTTTCAGTTCCGAGCCAGAAATTAAAAAAGAATCCGCGTTTTTTGACGGGCAAAACTAATTTTGTTTTTGGATCAACGGTGACCATTTAAATTTAGCGGGGGCTACTCTTTGGGAGAGGCAACCCGAATAAGTTCCTCTAGAGTGGTAACACCGTTTTTGACCTTATCGAGGCCGTCTTCAAAAAGAGAGTGGGCTCCTTGTGAGCGGGCAAGCTCGGAAATTCGCCGATTTGATGGATTTTCAAGGATAAGATCTTGCATCTCTTTGGTAATTTTAATGAACTCAAAAATGGCAGTTCGGCCACGATAGCCGGTATTAGAACAAGAGCTACATCCTTTTCCTTTGAAAAAAGTAGAGGGGATGTTCGCGAAATAGCGACTAGTGCTTGGGACCAACTGGCTCAAACTGGACGGACTTAGCGTTTCACTGGTTCGACAATTTTCGCAAATTTTCCTCACTAAACGTTGAGCGACAATAAGCTCAAGGGTGGAGGCGACTAAAAACGGCTCAACGCCCATATCGAGTAACCTGGGAATTGCGGTTGCGGCGTCGTTCGCGTGGAAAGTTGAGAGGAGGAGGTGACCCGTTAGAGCGGCGTTCACCGCTATTTCGGCTGTATCGGGCCCCCGAATCTCACCCACTAGAACAACATCTGGATCTTGTCTCAAGATTGAGGGTAGGCCTTTTGAAAAAGTGAGGTCGGTTTGGCGATTAACTTGAATTTGGTTGACCCCGACAATCTTATATTCCACGGGATCTTCGATGGTGGTGATGTTTATCTCTGGACGATTTAAAATTTTAATAAGCGAGTAGAGGGTGGTAGTTTTGCCGGAACCAGTGGGACCAGTCACAAGGATCATGCCAAACGGTTTCCGGGATGATTCCTGGAGAACTTTTTGATCGCCGAGTGAAAGGCCGAGGTCGGCAAGGGTAAACCCCTTCACATATTCAGCCAAAAGGCGGACAGCCACTTTCTCCCCATCGAGAGTAGGCGTGATAGCAATTCGAAGGTCGACCGCCTTACCCTCTCGAAGGTAGCGGATGGCTCCGTCTTGGGCGGCAAAATGTTCATCGATCCTTAGATGAGCTTGGACTTTGATTCGGTTTAAAATATTTTCGTAGTACTCCTTAGGGATCCGACCGACCTCTCTTAAAACACCGTCAACTCTAAAGCGAATGAGGACGTCGTTCTCCATGGGTTCGATGTGGATATCCGAAGCTCGAATAGCTAAGGCGTCTTCCAAAATCTCGTCGATAATTTCTGGCGCTATTCTTTTTTTCTCGGAAATAATTTTTCCAAACCTGACCTCGAGGGTTTGACGATAATTTACAAGAACATGGTTGATATCCTCCGGAAAGGAGTACGAGAGAATGATTTGTTTCGATTTAAATAATTCGGATAATTCTTTGACGGTTTCTCCGTCCGAGGGGTTGTCGGTCGCAATAACGATGGTTTTATCGTCTTCTCTAAAAACGACGGCTCGACGGTTTCTTGCGACACTCTCGCTGATTTTCAGAACTTGCTCGCGAGCTGGCTCATTAGAACCTAAATCGGCATAAGCGATACCAAAGGATTGGGCAATAGCCTGGCCCAGGGCGTTTCTCGTGATGAGACTTTTTTGCAAGAAATACTCAACCAGGGGAACATTCCTGACCCGGCCAAATTCTTCGGCTTTTTTTATATCCTCCGGGGAAATGTGACCTTGCTTTAGAAGGACATCTTTTATTTTTTGATCGTCAAGTTCCATTCGGGCTTTCTATATATTCTACAACATACGGACTAGCAAACAATTGCCTCCAATCTTTGCTATAATAGTCGGGTTACTTTTATGCTCGATGCTTGATATTGTCTGGCTAATAAAGGCGGGTGGGTATATGGGAATTTTCTCGATAATCTTCGCCGAATCGGGCCTTCTTATTGGTTTTTTCTTGCCGGGTGATAGCCTGCTTTTTACCGCCGGATTTTTGGCTTCCCAGGGTTTTTTAGATATAAAAATACTCGCGGTTTTGACATTTCTCGCGGCAACACTAGGAGACAGTTTCGGTTACGCTTTTGGTCGAAGGATTGGGCCAAAAATTTTTAACAAAGAAGACTCTCTCTTTTTCCACCGAGATTATCTTGAGAAATCGCGGAGTTTTTACGAAAAATATGGAAAGAAGACGATTGTGCTAGCTCGGTTTTTGCCATTTATTCGGACTTTTGCGCCAATTTTAGCCGGAGTGGGAAAAATGGAGTATCGGACTTTTTTGACTTATAACATTTTGGGGGGCTTGCTATGGGCAGTGGGTCTCACAACGCTCGGATATTTTTTGGGTAGCACGATACCAGACGTAGACAGGTTTCTACTCCCTATAATTTTGCTGATTATTTTTTCATCGCTCCTGCCACCCATCATTCATGTTTTTAAAAAGAAAGAACACAGGAGCAGAATCGCCAGTTTAATAAAAAAAAGAAGGCCCTAGCCTTTACCCTGTTAGATCCTGAAAGTTCCGCCTTTCAAACAGAGATGAAGGGAGCTTTTCATCAAAGCCAAACAAAAAAACCGCCCCTCGGGGCCGGGATCTAACGGGGTTTATTAAAACTTAATACTGCAAATCCCGCCCTGATATCTCCCGGTTAATTCCCAGGTGGGTGGGCACAGCTTTGAAGTCCCGGACGGACCAGCGACTAAAAAGAGATTTCGCCCTCCCTTTTAGATAAATATTTGATCCGGAATCATGGCGGGATCTGAATCTATTATACCAAACTAGGCTCTGACTTTGGAACGCGCCGGGTAAAAATGACCCAATTGCCAGGGATATTTTATCCACAGACTACTCTTGACGAATAGTCGGCTTACCCTTTTTGACTGATTCTAAAATTAAAATAGTTGCCGCGCCTCCTAGAAAATCATTTACGAGATCGCTCAAGGTATCGGGTAGGAGTTTTGGATTAGGCGCAAAATTAATCGGGTGAACTTTGAGCAAAAAAACATCGGCGAGATATTCATAAAATTCCCAGAAAACACCGACTAAGGCGACAGCCCCTAGAATAAGGATGTATCTTTCTAGGAAATGCTGATCGGAGGAGATAATTTTACGGACAGCGATTAGGTGCGCGGCAAGAAGGGCAACCCAAGCGCCCCCAACCACATGCATAACGATATCCAACCACGAGATTTGATCATACCAGCCCAAGGATCCGGCTAGAAAATGGAAGACTAGAATGACCGCGAGAGATAAAATTATCGTTTTTGTCATAGTGGTGTCGCCTTTCAATATAAAAAACTAACGTTTTTTCCGGTGTGGAGCTGAAATTTCCCCCGACCCCCAGCTTAAGAAACCTCTCGGTTTCTTACGTCGCTCCACCTAAGAGTGGAGCTCCTATTTTCCTACACGGGGAAAATTCTCCACAGTGGAAAAAACTAACGTTTTTTCCACTGTGGAGCTCGCCTGGCTTTTTTGAGGCCATACTTTTTTCGCTCAACCATCCTAGAATCCCGAGTTAGAAATCCAAGGCCACGAAGTCTCTTTTTGAAGTCCTCGTCCCAATTAACAATGGCCCTAGACAGGCCGTGCCTGAACGCCTCTGCTTGGGCTTTTATGCCGCCACCGATGATCTTCACGCTAACATCTAACTTGTCGCTAATTTTGAGTTCGGTAAGCGGCGAAAGCGCTGAATTTTTTAACCGATCAAGACTAAAATATGTGGTGGGCTTTTTGTTGTTAACGGTGACCTCCCCACGCCCTGGCCAAATCCTCACTCTCGCAACAGCGGTTTTTCTCCGCCCGATACCTTCGAAGTAGCGACTAATGGGTTTTGCGCCGGTGGTTTTTTCTTTATGTAATTTTTCAGGTTTGTTTTCTGTTTTCATAACGCTTATTTTTTACTGTCAATGAAGATGAGGTTTTTAAGACGACGGCTGTTCAAAAAGTTTTTCGGCAACATTCTCCTTACGGCTTCCCCAATAACCCTCTTTGGATGCTTCTCCATGACTTGTCCGAGGGTTTTGGATTTCAGATGGCCAACATAACCGGTATGCCGGTAATATATCTTTTGCTTCAGTTTTTTGCCTGAAATGTTTAGTTCATCACAATTTTCAAGTAAAACTCGATCGCCACTCACCATATTCTGACTGTAACTAGGGTTCTTTTTGCCCTGAAGAATCGAAGCGATTTCAGACGCTAGTCGTCCAATTTTTTTGTTTTTGGCGTCAATGTGATAATCCATGATTTTAAACAAATTCTATTTTGGAGGTGGCCGCACCGTCTCTTTTTCTCGGTTTACCTAGTTTAGTGATTCGAAGATACCCCCCCTTCCGTTCAACGTATTTTGGAGCGATTTCCTCGAATAACTTTTTGACAACCTTCTGGTTGTGAATGCGACTAATCACAAGGCGACGAGAAGCCAGGGTTCCTTTTTTAGCAATCGTAACTAATTTTTCCACCACTGGGCGAATCGCCTTGGCGCGACTTTCGGTTGTTTCAATCTTGCCAACCCTAATCAGGTCGCTCGCCAAGTTCCTTAGAAACGACCTCTTCTGTCCTGTTTTACGATTAAATTTTTTGCCTTTCTTACGGTGTCGCATTTTACAAGAATTATTCCGCTTTTGATTTCTTGGTAGTTTTTTTTGCGGTTTTCTTGACTTCTTTTACCGAGTCTACTCGATCGAACTCTTGGACGGAAAGATCGGAGATGGTTTTAAAGTGGTCCAGAAGGATGTTGCCAGACTTATGTAGAGCGGCAGAGGGACTAATAGTTCCATCCGTTTCAATTTCGAGCTTCAGGCGATTGTAGTCAGTCCTGTCACCAACCCGCATATTTTCTATTGAGTAGCTAACTTTGGTGACCGGCGAGAAAAAGGCGTCAATGGCAATGGTTCCAATTGCCAGCTTTTCTTCTTCTTTTCTTGACTCAACCGCCGAATAACCCAGTCCCCTCTGAACAGTAATTTCGATATCAAGCTCGGCGCTTTTGGTTGTTAGGTGGGCCAGGACTTCATCGGGATTGGCAATTTCTATATCAGCGTTTATTTTGATGTCACCGGCGGTAACCGTCTTTTCGCCCTTGACCTTTAGGGTTAGGGTTTGGGGGTCATCGGTAGAAGCTCTAAATCTGATCTTTTTAAAATTTAAAGAAAGCTCAACCATGTCTTCCTTGACCCCAGGAAGGGTGGAGAACTCATGAGAAACGTTTTTAATTTTGACCTGGGTAACCGCGGCGCCAGGGAGAGAAGAGAGTAACGCTCGCCGTAGGGCGTTACCGATCGTGAGCCCATATCCGGCAAAAAGACCCTCGACTTCAAATATTCCCTTTTTCGAATTCTCTTCAACTGTTTTTATGCTGACACTCTTACTTAAGTATGTAAAATTCATAAATTTTTTTATTTTAAAATTTTATTTTGAGAATGACTCCACGAGCAAATTGACCTCGAATGGCAGATCCAAGCTGCCTGGCTCACTAAGGACTCGACCTTCCAGCTTTTCCTTATCCAGGCTCAACCAAGCCGGAACTTCTTGTGTCTTGATTGTTTCTCTAACTTGGATAAGAGCGCCAATTTTATGCGACTCGGGCCGAAAGCCAATTATATTTCCAACTTTGACGCTAAAACCCGGAGAGATAACTCGTTTAGAATTCACAAAGACATGTCCTTGGTAAATTAATTGGCGCGCCATTCTTCTTGAGGCTCCAAGGCCTAGCCTAAAAACGACGTTGTCGAGCCTCTTTTCGATAATTTCCATAATCTTCAAAGAGGTAGACTCGGATGATTTTTCGGCTTTGCGAAAAATTTGCTCTAGGGTTCTTTCGGTGATACCGTAGGTGACTTTCACTTTTTGCTTTTCTAAAAGTTGGCGTCCGAACTCGGAATCGTTTTTTCTTCGTTTTACTTTATCCAGGCCGTGGGCGCCAGGTCGATGCGGTTTCCTTACGACGGCGCATTTTGGAGAAACACAACGATAGCCCTTCAGATGGAGGTGTTCGCCCAACGCTCTCTCTTTTTTTTCTTTTGGCTTAATCATGGGAGTATTCGCGAATATACGAATTTTTATTAATATAACGAATTAACATATTAGTATATTTTGGATTGGATTTGTATATTAGTGATTACTCTTAGACTCGCCGAGGCTTTTTGGCTTTTGGTCCGTTGTGGGGAATGGGGGTAACATCTCGAATTGAGGTAATATTAAAGCCGTGATTGACGAGAGACCTAAGAGCCGAGTCCCTGCCGCCACCGACACCTTTCACGATAACATCGATATCTACCGGCCCAGTGGCTTTAAGCTGTTCGGCGAGCGCACTAATGACTTTTGAGGAAGCAAAGGGAGTGGCCTTCTTTGGACCGGAGAACCCCATTGATCCGGCTGACATCCAGGTGATGAGATTGCCATTCGCATCGGTGACGCTTACAAGCGTGTTGTTATACGAGGCTTTTATATAAACTCTGCCGTGTTCAACTCTTTTGCTTCTTTTGGAAGACGGGGCCTTGCTCAAAGGAGCCTCGACGACCGAGGTTTCTTTGGCGACTTCTTTTTCATTTGGTTGAACGACTTTTTTCTTACCCATTTTGAGTTAGGTTTTAGTTCTTTCCTCCGAAGGAGGATCCGCCTCTCCCGGAAGGTTATATTTGAATTATTTCAGATCCACCTTACGTTTGCCGCTACCGGCGGTTTTTCTTACATTGCCCCGAACAGTTCGAGAGTTGGTTTTGGTCCGCTGACCCCTTACCGGCAAACGTCTCAAATGCCTGACGCCTCGGTAGACTTGAAGCTCTTTGAGGCGTTGGATATTTTTCTTTAAAGCTTGCCTAAGCGATCCCTCAACAGCAAAATTTTTCTCGACGAAATTCTGAATTCGGTTAACTTCCTCGACCGTTAGATCTTTAGCGCGTTTGTCTTCATTAATTTTTGTTTGAACTAAAATTTTGTCGCTGCTTGACTGGCCGACACCATATAAGTAAGTCAGAGCGATTTTAATTTTCTTATTATCTGGGAGATTGACGCCAAAAAGTCTCATTGATTTTGATTAATAATATTATCCTTGTCGTTGTTTATGTTTGGGGGTTTTGCAAATAATATAAATCCGGCCCGATCTTTTTACGGTCTTGCAATTCATACATATCTTCTTGACTGAAGCTCTTACTTTCATAATAAATAGGTTGGAGGTTGGAGGTCGAAGATATTAGGTGTTAGGGAAATTTCCAAAACCTATAACCCAAGAACTACCTCTATAGTCTTCTTACAATTCTACCGCGGCGACCATCTGGACTAAGTTCCAGTGAAACCCTGTCTCCGGGTAAGATTCTGATTCTGTTTATTTTTAGGCGGCCGGCTAAATAGGCTAGGACACCGCGTCCGTCTTCAAGGACGACCGAAAAGGCCAGACCCGGAAGGGCCTCCTTTACTTGTCCGTTCCATCGAACCGGCTTCGAATTTTCAGTAGGTGCCATTCATTTAACTACAAAACCAGTCAGGCAATTATATGCCAAAAGCCGAACCTATGTCAACCCAAAGGGACTCTTGCCTTAAAAGAAACTCGCTAGTCGACACTTATCTTGATTTTGGCTGTATTTTGAGGGATTTTCTTCACCCAAACGGGCCAGACTGAAACCCGGGCGGTGTCTAAACCGGGCAGGCTAAGCACGAGCGATCTTACATCTTCGATTTTACGACCAACAACCTGATCCTTAAAACTGTCTGCCGAGAATTCTGGGACGAGGTCCGCAGTGGCCTCCATAGTGAAGCGAATCTCTCCCTTGTCTAAATCGGCTTTTATCTGGCTGTAGTTAATTTTGATGGTTTTGAAATCGCTTTGCTCATAGTCCCTGGAGGCCAGGGTTTTCAGGTAGGTTGTCGCATCGCCTTCACGAAAAGCCACACCCTTTAGCGTTGCCTCTCCGGTAACCTGAAAATTGCCTTTTTCATCGGTGCTTTTGTTGACACTAATTTTTGTCACCTTAATTTCATAGGCTTCATCGAAAATTTTAAAATCCTTGGGGCGGTTGTTTAGAAATTCGTTTTTGAGGGCGGCTTTAAGGAGCTCAGAAGTTTTTTCTTTGGCCATGGCAATATCTTTTTCGGTTGGAACGGATTTCTCACCAATGAAACCGCCAGCGGCTTTAACAAGAGATCCATAAAAAGCCTGGTATTTAGGAGTTCCTTTAAATCCGGGAATAGATAATCTTTCAACCGGCCCGAGGTTGTATTCGATTCCAGGTTGATCGGCGACGACATCGGCCTCGATACTCGAGGGAATGATTTTCCCCTCTTTGATCTCAGCGCCTGGAACGATAACAGGTTTGGTCAGGCGAAATACTTTGTTATCGGGGGTCAGGAAGCGAGTATCAACGACGAGGCCTTGTTTCGCAGAACTGTAGGCGTTCGAAATGACAATTTTGCCGACAGCTTTTTCTTTGACGCTGGCTCTGCCGGTCGCAGGAAACAGTTCTGTCGCATTTTTTGCCTGCGTGAAAACCTCGGCTGGCAAGCTCTTTCCGCCACTATTAATTTTATTGACTTCGGCCTTAGCAATAACTTCGCCTTTATACTGCCAGGGTGTTTCTTTGAAATTGATAAAAATTTCCGCCTTAGCGAGACTGCTCGCAATCCAAAAATAACCCATCAAAATTAGGGCAATACATAACCAGACCACAATAAATACTGGCCTCAAGAACCAGCGACTAGATTTTTTGGTTTCGCCTGCTTCATACACCTCTTCTAGGCGACGATTTTTTGAACCTCTTATTTCTTTGTTTTGGGTTGGATCCTCTTCGGCAAATTCTTGGGATTCGATATCGTTCCTAGGAACGATATCAGACAACGAGGATCCCCTCTTTCTTTTCTTAAATAATGGGTGGATGGCTTCGATGTGGCTGGCTTTGGCCAAAGCCAAAACGCCTTCATCGACCGACTCGATCAGAATTGACCTTCCCGCACCAGACGCTTCGCGTTTTATTAGGTGAAAATTGCTGACGGACTCTTCTAGGATGGTATTTTTCGGAACAACCAGAACTATCTCCGAGTCTTCCTCTTCGATGATTTTCTCAACAACTTCAGCAACGCTGTCGTTTTTGCCGACAAAAATTTTTTTCATTAATTTCTATGGTAAAAAATTCTCACAGCCTCTTGGGGGGATGTACATAAATCTTACACTAAATTTGGAATTTTGAAACTAGCTGCTCGAGCCAAGCCAGTGAAGCCGCCGGCGAAGCCAGTGGTTAACTCCCGATTCCTTATCGTTATTGTAATAAAATTCGAAAAACGGGGCGAGGCGGCGAGACACCTCGTGAGCGGGAATCGGCCAGTCTCGAAAATCGGCCTTGAAACCGTGCTTATCTAGGATGGACAGAATGGGTAAATCAGCGATCACCAGTCCCCCTAATCGTTTCGGGAAAACCGTCGGGAGGGGCAAGTGCGCATCTATAAAAACCTGACCCTTAAGATTAACTCGCTTTAGCTCCTTATAGAGTGATTCTAGGATGGGATTGATCAGGCGATTTAGGTAGCGGAATACCTGGGGCGAAACTTCTTTTTTGAGATAGTTTAGATATATTTCTCTCGCGACAGGCTCCTCTATCCCCCAGGCTTCTGATATCAGAGAAACCATCTTCTCGGCCAACCAATTGATTTTGTGTCGCTTGACGATTGAGTTCTTAGAAGACCGGTCCACATGGAAGGCGGTGGTGCCGTCTTTCTCCATGACAACGAGACCGAAGGGTGTGGGTGTAATTTTCTCGAGCACGGAGATTTCCGCCCGAGAAAGTTCGGTGAAAAAGAAATTTCTTGTTTCACCGATGTTGAAGAAGTTTTTCCAATCATCGAAAATACTTCGGGTGGTGAGAGTTAGCTCAAAAATCGCATCAAGATGTTTGGCCTTGAAATCGATGGGGTTGACTACTTGGTGGTTGTCGATTTTGAAACCAATCACACGATTGTCGATGAGAATGGTGTCGAGTTCGTCGATGCCGAGCGAGCGACTCGCAAAAGCTCGGCACTGGTTGAAAATCTTGGCAGTCGCTTGAGCTAAGAGGTTTTCTAGTTCACCAGCTAGAATAGGAGAGGGATGGAGGTTCTTTTCTCTTTCGAGTCTAATGGGAATGATAGTGGTTACGGCGAGAACGGGACTCGCGGCGACAATCACATTCCACTTGGTAATCTTCTGGCGAAAGTGCCTTGAAAGATTGGACCAAGAAAAGTTACTCCAAACTTTTTCGAGTTTTATTTTTTTTTCTTGGTCGGTGCTAATCAGGAGACCCCTGGTGACTCCTGGATAAACTTCTAGGATTAGGAACTTTTCTCGCGAATGGTCTATGAATGGCAGTTTGATCACTTTTTGATTTTAACATAAA
>ERZ1292625.3795-Hain-H41-01um-R1-3795-length-11819-cov-18_pt1 | contig 11819 bp, 11 predicted proteins | sample MGYA00564400_ERZ1292625 | MGnify/ENA primary metagenome ERZ1292625 (study PRJEB36523, sample SAMEA6512639) | groundwater metagenome | collected 2019-01-08 | study: AquaDiva: Metagenomics assemblies of 32 groundwater samples
CTTCAATATTACGAGAGTAACTCAATCAGATGAAGTTAAAAGGAGCTTATCAGATAGGTAAAAATTGTCAAGGGTTTAATGAGAGACTAGACAAGTACAGGGGTACTTTCGACAATATTTACCGGAACGCCGTTTTTTATATTTTTCTCTAACTCTGCCCCTTGCCTTGAAGATGCCTCCAAAAGCTCAACGCCGATAGTCTTGCCGTCTTTATCAACGTCAATATTAATATGCTCGTTCACAGCAATTGTTTTCGCTATTTTTCCAGAGCCGATCACAAAGTAGATGGCATCTGCAACTCTGTCATAATTTATTTTCATGGTTTTATTTATAGTAAACAGTTATGAGCAAATAACAATTCTGCCTGTCTTTGAATCCTTCTTTGCAATAGACGACTTCTATCGTCTGATCGTCAATTTTCTTGATTGCTTTAATTTTACCATCAAATATATTTTCAGTCTTGTCTGGAGTCCTGATGGCAGACTTAACATGATCCATATTGATGCCTCGTTCAGCAAATCGGGCTTGGAAATGATTGGTTAGCTTGAGATTCATAGTATATACATAACGACACAGAAGTCAATTAAAATCAATGGTTATTATCGACCAAGTTTCTTTGCTCATGGCTTTATTTTATTCAATAAGAAAAATTACACAAACCGAAAATTCATTAAAATTTTAGACTTCTGGGGATAACTCCTTGATTGAAAATTTCCTAGAGACTTTTATCATCAAAACAACCGCGATGGCGAGGAAAATTGCCATAGAGAACATCGCCCACCGATATCCGCCCACTGCAAGAACCATGCTCCATAACAGAGGACCTAGAATGGTGGCAGCACGTTCAGAGATGGCATATATTCCAAAGCTTGAGGTCAATAGTTTTTGAGGTACTAGCTCAATGAGCACGAGACGAGAAGTAGATAGCGTTCCGCCAAGAATCAGGCCTGTCAAAAGGGAGAAAGTGAAGAAAAGATCATAATTCCCTGCCCACGCCATCACTGGAATAACAATCACCCATATAACAAGAACTATTGTGAGAGTCTTTTTTGCACCTATTTTATCCGCCAACCAGCCCCATCCTATTGCGCCGAGACCTGCACATATTATTACCAGCAATGTAAGGGTGCTTATCTGATCATTTGAAATTCCGAAGATGGAGGTGGTGAATATAGAGAAGTTATTTACGAGTGTGATTACCCCGTCATTGAATAAGAAGAATGACAGAAGGAACAGAAGTACTCCGGGCAATACGATAAGATTCTTGAGCGACTCCCATACGCTGCTCTTGCTTTTTTCTTCACCCGGACTAAACAAATAGATTCTCTTATTCATGAGCAGGGGTAAAGACAGAATCATAAAGATAATTATCGAGGGAATGAGACCAGCCACAAGCGGATCAATCCCTAGTGAAATTTTGCCAGTAACGAAAGGTAGTGCGACAAGGATTCCGCAAATCTGCCCTGCATAGCTTGAAAGAAAGCCAATGCCCGATATTTTCCCGCGATTCTCGACAGTGGAGATATTGTTGAGAAGCGGATTATAGAAGACGAATGAAAACTGATAGAAGAAATTGCCAAGGCCGAAGAAGAAAGCCGACAAAAAAATACTCATATCCTGCACCGCACTGACTACTGCAAAAGCATAGAAAACAAAGCACCAGACCGTAGAATACATGAGATACTTCTTGCCGTTATTCAATTTGTCTGCCCTATTGCCGAGCCATGGAGCGAAGAAAAATAGGCCTATCGAGCCTATGATGAATGTCGCGTTATACCACCAATCAGACAAACCTTGATTTACTACAAGCCATTTCGAGAAATAAATAAGAAATGTAATGAAAACAAATGAATTCGCGAAATCATACAGGCTCCAGATGAAGATGTGTCTTTTATTCATAGGTGCAATTGTATCAGAATCTAGGGACCCGTCGATGTCGCCACCCTCGTTCCCTCCCTATCCACCTTTATAGGCACTCCAGCGTAGCCCAAATCAATTTCATCTCCATTCTTGTTCACAGTTATGACAAGCCCGAGCCCTTCCATTGTTTCCTTCGAAAAATACTGATCAAAGGCGAAATTACCGAGAGAATAATAAATCTTTTTGCCCTTATATGTTTCTACATCTCCGACAATATGCGAATGTGCACCGATAACTGCATCTGCTCCATCATCTATGAACTGATGCGCCCATTGAACCATCTTCTCTGTCGGCTTCATATCATATTCGACTCCCCAATGCGGGCTGACGATGAGAACATCGACAAGCGGTCGCAGGCGGGCGATCTCCAAAAATACTTTATCGAAATTTATGTAATGAAACTCGTGAAATCCGACAAAACCGACTGTGATCCCATTCTTCGTGATGACAGTGCTCAATTCGCTCGAGTTATTCGGATCACCATAATAAAACATGCCGGAGCTACCGATATATCGGCGTGTCATCTCCAAGCCTTCCCTGCCATAATTCCATGAATGATTGTTCGCGAGGCCAAGTACATCGAAACCAAGATCAGCAAGTGCGGGGGCCAGAGCTGGATCAAAAGTAAATTGCAAAACCTTGGTTTTCAAATCTGAGGTAAAAGAAGGATACGGCGTGAATGCTCCTTCAAGATTTGCCACTGCGATATCCGCATCCTGGACAAGATTTTTTACTCCAGAAAAAAACTTTTCAAATCCCATCTGATTAATAAGATTCCTGACATTCCTATCCAGCATCATGTCGCCAACAACAAGAATCTTGAGGGAAGCGGGTTCTGTCACTCCTTCAGTCTGTTTGAAAGACATATGAAGTCTGTATGGCTGATAGAACCCGTAGAAAATCACAGCCGAAAAAATAACGATTGCAAGTGTTGCAATCACGAACGGATTACTTCCCTTTTCCTTTTTGTTCATGCTGTTGTTTTCTTTTCCACTCATCGATGAGCTTGTGGTTGCCTGATAGAAGCACCTTCGGCACTCGATGCTTCTTGCCTTTATATTCTACTACTTCTGGACGCGTATAAACATCTGGAGACGCAATGCGACTCTCTTCAAGAGAAGCATGGTCACCAAGCACGCCTTTAATCTGGCGAGAAATAGTATCAATAAGAATCATAGCTGGAAGCTCTCCTCCAGTAAGGACAAAAGTTCCGACAGAGATTTCCTCTACCTTGAAAGCTTTTTTCACTCGAGAATCAATTCCTTCATAGCGTCCACAGATCATGACAATATCAGTATATTTTGTAGCCGCCTCTTTTGCATATTCAGTATCAAATTGTTTTCCAGATGGCACGAACCAGATGATTTTTACTTTCTTTTTTGTAGACTTCTTGCCGACTGCCTTTGCGATGGCTTTCATGACTGGCAATGCTTCAATGACCATTCCTGGCCCGCCTCCATAAGGCTTGTCGTCCACACGTCGATCGGCATAGCTCGTACCTTTGGAGAAATCACGCGGGTTGTAGAATTTGAATTTGATAAGGCCTTTTTCCTGCGCGCGCTTGAGAATAGACTCATTGAGGTATGAGTCGAGAGACTGCGGGAACAGCGAGATGATATGGTATGTCATAAAAAAAATAAGCATCAATATAATAACATAAAACTATAAATATGTCTATTCAGGCAGAAAGAAAGCTCCGATCGTGAAATCGGAGCTGTTGAAACAAACCTAGGGATTACCTGTGCTTCCTGTTGAGGGCGCTAACGACGGCTCGAATGGGAGCAAGCTCGATGCTCTTATCGACCGCTGCTCCCCACCCTGTCGTTCCGTCGTTGAAACGAAGGCAGACGTAAGCAATTGCGGAAGCCTTCGAACTTCTTCCGAGAGTATGCTCGGCGTAATCGACGACCTCAACTTTGAGCTTAAGCGAAACTTTTAGAGCATTCACAAATGCCGCAATCGGTCCGTTGCCTTTGCCAGTCATCCTCACTGATTGTCCTGCTTGAATAATCTCCGAGCGACACGAGATATGTCTGCGTGATAACCTGGCATTGAAGGACTCCAGCTCGTATTTTCCCTGAGCAGTTACATACTCTTCCCAGAACATCTGCTTGATGTCCGAAGAGGCCATTTCACGGCCAAGCATGTCAATTTTAACCTTGGCTATGGGACCGAATTCCCGTTGCATTTCTTTCGGGATGATGATGCCGGCACTTTCGAGCAAATGTGCGACGCCGCCCTTGCCTGATTGTCCATTGACCCTGATGACTTCGCGATACTTCCGTCCGATGTCCTTCGGATCAATGGTTAGATACGGAACCTGCCAAGAGCCGTGACTTTTCTTGCGATGTTCGAGGCCTTTCCGGATAGCATCCTGATGCGAACCGCTGAATGCGCTGAATACGAGTTCCCCGCTGTAAGGATGCCGCGAAGAGACGGTCATTGCCGTCGTCTTCTCGTAAGCTTTACGAACAGCATTGATATCGGAGAAGTCAAGCTTCGGATCGATGCCGTGCATGTAGAGGTTCAATGCCGCCGTGACGATGTCGAGGTTTCCGGTACGCTCTCCGTTGCCGAAGAGGGTGCCTTCCACTCGATCAGCTCCTGCCAGCAAGCCAAGTTCAGTCGCAGCCATTCCTGTGCCACGATCGTTGTGCGTATGCAAGCTGACAATAACGCAGTCGCGATGATTGAGATGAGAAATGAACGTCTCGATCTGATCAGCATATACGTTCGGCATGGACACTTCGACAGTACTCGGAAGATTAAGAATAATCTTCCTTTCTTTCGTCGGCTTCCATGTCTCAACGACTGCTCTGCAGATGAGGATCGAGAAATCGATTTCAGTCTGAGAGAAGCTCTCGGGCGAATACTCAAGCCTCACATCGGTCTTCTTGAGCCTTTTCGCATGATGCTTGATCCATCGGACGCCGCTGAGAGCCAATTGGAGAATTTCCCCTTTCGACTTCTTGAAAACGATGTCACGCTGGGCAGGCGAAGTCGAATTGTAGAGGTGAATTATGACTTTCTTCGCCCCGACCAGCGATTGCACTGTCCGTTTGATGAGATCCTCGCGCGCCTGCGTGAGAACCTGGATAGTAACGCCGTTTGGAATATGCTTTCCCTCGATCAGCATGCGTACGAAATCAAAATCCGTCTGCGATGCAGCTGGGAAACCGACCTCGATCTCCTTGAAGCCGACTTTGACCAAGGTTTTGAATAATTCAAGCTTTTGCTCGACATTCATCGGCACCGCGAGCGATTGATTTCCATCTCGCAGATCCACGCTACACCAGATAGGCGCAGCGTTGAGCTTCTGATCAGGCCACAAACGGCGGGATAGAAGCGGCGCGTCGAACCGGGAGTACTTTTTGGTGTTTTTCATAGATTTGTTTAGTTGTACAAAGAGCATCCGTCCAAATTCTTCGTTTTGTCTTACACCGCGTAAAACAAAACCAGCTCATCTTGGTGAAGAGCTGGCTTGTATCTACCTATTTCCCCTTTAGCTACATACAAGCAAAATCTCCACCATTCGTGATAATGAGCAGGGCTAGCAGATTATTGCTGGTTCGTGTCATTTGCTTAAAAATACGGTACTTCCTTAAGAAAGTCAATTAAATTTTGAGATCCGCCATCGCTTCATCTACTGTCTTCGAAGCCTTCTCTACTGGCTTTACGCCGCCCTCTGGCTCGTTGATCTTGAGATTAACTCGAGAGTTATTCTTCATTCCTACAACTCGAAGAAGGGTTCGGATGGCCTTTGCTGTGTTTCCTGATCGGCCGATCACCTTTCCCATGTCCGCCGCGTTGACTTCAAGCGTCATAAGCACTCCCATTTCATCGACTGTCCGAGCTATCTTCACATCATTCGGGTTATCTACAAGGGCTTTTACGACAAATTCCAAAAATTGCTGGTCATTATTATTCATTCTGTTTTTCCTTAAAATCTTATAATCTACATGTATGACATCGTTTGATTTATCAAACGATCAATCCCCTTGTGGGGCATGTACAATTGTACCGCGGGCTACTGGCTAATCAAAGGAGGTTTTACACAGCTGGTGCAGGCGCTGTCGCTTCTGCTGCTGGTGCCGGAGCATCAGCCTTTGGAGCTGCTGCTTCTGCTGGAACGGCCTTCTTTATCGGAGTTCTTTTTGGTAGAGCATTTCTCTTCTTTCCTTCGATAGCCTTTCGTGAGACGAGGAAATTGTGAACTGTGTCAGAAAGCTTCGCGCCTTTTGACATGTGAGCCTTTATCTTCACAAGGTCGAACTGTTCGACCTTATTGTCCTGGCGAGGGTCGTATGAGCCGAGAACCTCGATATACTTTCCGCTCTTGGTGCTGTTCTTTGAATCAGTCAAGACAAGGCGAAACACAGGCTCGTGCTTTCTTCCCACTCGTTGTAGTCGTATCATTAACATGTGGGCACCATACTACCAGAACTGTTAAAAAAAGGCAATATAGGGTATAGTAATTTGATGAAAAATGGCGAAAGGCTCCAAGGGATCATAAGCACTAACCGCAAAGGAATGGGCTTCATGAAGAATCCGAATGATGCAGAGAAAGATATCCTCATAGAAATCGGGAGCCTCAATACCGCCCTCAACGGCGACACAGTTGAAATCAAGCTCGGAAGGATAAATCACTATAAGCAGCAGCTGGCGGAAGTAGTACGAGTCATCGAGCGAAAGCGCGATATGTTCGTCTGCGTGATTGATAGCAAGGAAGGCGTTCTCACCGCATATCCAGAAGACAAGAAAGCCTACGCTTCCATCCGCCTTTCTCCTGCCGATATCGTGAAGGTTTCTATTGGCGACAAGGTCTATGTGAAGATGGAAGAATGGACAAATCCTAAAGAAAACCCAAAAGGAACTATTGTCCGTATTCTCGGAAAGAAAGGAGACAACAATGTTGAGATGGAATCAATCGTCCTTGAGCGAGGATTCGAGGTCGGCTTCCCTGCGGGAGTAGAAAAAGAAGCAGATGAGATTGACAAGAATAAGATTGCGGATATTGCTTCTGAAATTCCAAAAAGAAAGGATTTTCGAGGAACTTTGACCTTCACCATCGACCCTTTTGATGCAAAGGACTTCGACGATGCAATTTCTTTCAAAGAATTGGGTGCAGGAAAATATGAAATCGGCGTACACATTGCTGATGTGAGCCATTATGTAATAGAAGGATCAGCTTTGGACAAAGAAGCGCTCAAGCGAGGATGCTCTATCTACCTCGTCGACCGAACTATCCCCATGCTTCCAGAAGTCCTTTCAAATGACGTCTGTAGCCTTAACCCTCACGAAGACAAGCTGACTTTTTCAGCATGGTTTGTGATGGATGATAAGGGTCAAATTCATGAACGAGGCTTCGGCAAGACGATTATCAATTCAGATCATCGATTCACATACGAAAACGCTCAGGAAGTCCTCAATGCAAAGTCAGGAAAATATTTCAATGAATTGAATACGCTTAATACGGTTGCGAAAATCCTTCAAAAAGATAAGTTCAGCAAGGGTGCTATCGAATTCGAGACAGAAGAGATTAAATTCAAGCTTGATGAGAATGGAAAACCTATCGGCGTCTACAAAAAAGAACGACTCGACACTCACAAGCTCGTCGAAGAGTACATGCTTCTCGCAAACCGTGAGGTAGCAAAACATATTTTTGATTCGATCAAGAAAAAAAGCAAAAAAGATACTGGTTCTATTTATCGAATTCATGATCTACCAGACAAAGACCGCATGATGGAACTCGCTATCTTCGTAAAGGCTCTTGGATACAATCTTCCAACCAAGGAAGGCAAAGTTACTGCGCACGATATCAAAAGTCTCTTGAAACAAATATCTGGAACAGCCCATGAAGCTCTTATCAGTACTGCAGTCATCCGCTCTATGCAGAAGGCTGTTTATTCTACGAAAAATATTGGCCACTTCGGCCTAGCTTTTGAATACTACACACACTTCACTTCTCCCATCCGACGATATCCAGACCTGCTTATACAAAGGATTCTCCAGCGACACCTTCACAACGAGCCTTTCGGCGATACTGAAATCGTGAATTTCCAAAACATCGCGGAAAAATCTACTGCACGAGAAATTGATGCTGCGGGTGCAGAACGAGAATCAAAAAAGCTCAAGCAAGTCGAGTACATGGCGGACAAAGTCGGTCAGACATTCGATGGAACTATTTCGGGTGTTACTGAGTACGGAATTTACGTGGAAGAAAAAGAAACGAAATCAGAAGGAATGATCAATATCCGAAACATCGGGACTGATTTCTACGAATTCGACAAGAAAACATACTCTATTGTTGGCCAAAAGACAAAAAAGCGATTCACACTTGGTGACCCTATCAAATTCAAAGTTGCTGGAGCTGATCTCGATAAGAAGATTCTCGATTTTGTGCCAGCTTAAATCTACTTCGCTACCTTTACTGCGTCTTCGAACTGTATTGAGAGGAGTTTTGATGCTCCGTCAGAACCCATAGTCACTCCATAAAGCACGCCAGCACGTGACATGGTTTCTCGGTTGTGAGTAATAAGGATAAGCTGAGAGTATTCTGAGAGATTGGCAATCATATCTCCATATTTTCGTGAGTTCGCTTCATCGAGAGCAGCATCTGTTTCATCGAGGATAATGAATGGTGGAGGGTTCACTTGAGAAATAGCAAAGAGAAGCGCAATGGAAGTCAACGCTCGTTCTCCTCCAGAAAGCATCATAAGGCCCTTCACCTTCTTTCGTGGAAGATTCACATTAATCTCAATCCCCTCGTCTCCATCTTCCTCTTCAACAACTTCTTCCCCATCACCAGAAAGAACTGCGGAAAGATCTGTATCTGATTTCTTCTTTCGTCTCTTTTCTCGAATGACATTAAGTCCTGCAGTTCCTCCCCCAAACATAAGCGAGAAATAATTCTGAAACTGCGCGTTTATTTTCAAAATTCCCTCCTTGAATTCAACGTCGATTCGAGCATCGAGGTCTGCAATGAGATTGTGAAGCCCTTGCTTTGAAACTTCAAGATCAGAAAGCTCGCGTGCGAGAAAGGCATCTCGTTCCTCGACTTCTTTGTACTCCTTCATGATATCAAGACTATTTCCGGCGCCTGAATCCTCGATCCGAATCTTTATCTTTTCAATAGTCTTCTGACGATCGTATTGTGCACTCCGCTGCTCAAGAGTTTCAGACAAGACAAAATCCTTGTATTCCATGATTTCTCGTCCTACAAGCACGTAAGCCTCATCTGTTTCTCTTTTGAAAGCATTCTCCTCGAACAGAAGCTTGTCTTCTCGTGTCTTAATACCATTCAACACTCCCCTGACTTCGTTCTGACGCGCGATAATCCTGAAAACATCCTTTTCCGCATCGCGATTCGAATCCTTCTCACGCTCGATTTTCTGACGGAGCTGATTGTATTCCAAGGTCTTGGCTTTTTCTTGACCATCGAAGGCATCAAGGGACTTTTCGAATTCTGACTTCTTTTTCTGATGACTAGAAAGATCCTTTTCGATTTCTCCGATGAGAGCAGAATCTGATTTATTCTTATGAGAAGAGATGAAGCCAAAAAGTAATTGCTTTATTTCAACAATCGTTTCAAGAAGATCGATTTTCTTCGCAACATCTTCAATATCCTTAAGATAAACTGTCTTGAATTCATCCTTCGCTTGTTTTTCCTTTTCTTTCGCAATCGCACGCTGTCCAGCAGAAATTTCTCCTTCGATCTTTCCGAGCTCACGCATTATGGCATCCTTCTCTGTTCTAATACTGTGAAGTGCACTTTCAATAGCAATAAGCTCATCGCTTTTTGCATCGCGATTCTTGGAATTCTCAAGCACTCTTCGGGCTTCGGTGATTTCTCTATCAAGCTTCTGAAGTTCTATAACTAAAGGATTTTTCTCTTGATCAATGGTCGCTCTCTCTGATTTAAGATACATTTCCTCCCTCTTGAAATACTCCTTATAGATTCTGCGTAATTCCTCACGAAGCTCTTGAACCTTTTCTACTTTCTCGACCTGCTTTTTCAAAAATTTAAGATGTGGAGCAATCTCTCGTCGGAGAGATTCAACTGATTTCATGTTCTCTTCCGTCTTCTCCAACTTCCTCTGGCTTTCGATCTTTTTATACTGATACATTTTGAGACCCAGCGCATCCTCAATCATCTCTCTTCGCTCGCGGATATTAGCATTCAAAATCCTGTCCGCTTCTCCTTGTGAAATGATGTGGTGACCAGATGCACCGATATGGGCGCCTGCGAGAAGCTCTACGATATCCTTAAGGCGTACAGGAGATCCGTTTATGGAATATTCATTGGAATTATCGCGATGAACGACACGCTCAAGCGTGACTTCGTCGAAATCCACATTGAGCATTCGCTTGCTGTTATCAAAAATGACCTTCACACTAGCCCTGTTTACTCGTGCCCCGTCGCCTCCGCCATTGAAAATGAGATCCTCTCCACGCTTTCCTCTCATGGACTTGATGGATTGCTCCCCAAGCACGAAACGGAAAGCTTCAGCCACGTTTGATTTACCAGAACCGTTTGGGCCCACAATGGAAGAGATTGGTGAAGTGAAATTGAGCGCCGCCTTTTTGGCGAACGACTTGAATCCGGAAATCTCCAAAGACTTGAGATACATGGGTATTATTTTAGCATAAAAAGAAAAAGCCGCGATCGCATCGCGTGCTCTTTGAAATAACCGGCGGATTTATTTGGTTGCGGCTGTGGCAGATGCTGATGCTTGCTTGGTTTTGGCACGACGAGCTTTGGCCTCGATCTCCAGGCTTAGCTTACGAGTAAGTGTGAAAGCCTGAGTTAAGTGTGGAAACAAGACAAGGGCATTGGCCCTTCTGGAATGGAAATGGCGTCGATAGTTAGACATAGTTTTGGATCTCCACTTGAGAGGATAGCACAAAACAAGCCCTAGTCAACCTACCACCCTTTGACTTCAAGGGCTTTCTCCGCAGCTTTCTGCTCCGCTTCTTGCTTGGAAAGTCCTGTACCGAGGGCAACTTGAACATCACCGATAAATACTCCGAGCGTAAACATTTTATTATGATCAGGTCCCATTTCTTTGAGAGTCTTATACGCAGGTGTGAGTCCAGTTACTTCCTGTGCTTTTTCCTGGAAGCGGCTTTTCGCATCGAGCCATAGCTTCTTTTCTACGATCTCATCGATATCGATGATTTCCATAAGCTGTTCTGAAATGAAATTTGCTGCTGCATCGTATCCCTTGTCAAGATAGACCGCGCCGATGATGGCTTCAATAGTATCTGCATGAATAATGGATCGTGCACGGCCCGTATCCTTTGATTCTCCTTTTGAAAGCAGAAGGTATTCATCAACTTCGATATGAAGCGCGACTTTTGAAAGACTGTGCGTATTCACGAGAGCTGAACGGTATGAAGTAAGATCCCCTTCGTTTCGATCAGGGAATTTTCGGTAAAGGTAGCTCGTAACGACAAGCTCCAGGACTGCATCGCCGAGGAATTCAAGGCGTTCGTTATGCTCGAGACCAGCGCCTTTATTTTCATTCAGATAGGAACGATGAGTACACGCTCTCTTCAAAAGAGAGATGTCATTGAATGTGATATTGAGCTTTGCTGCGAATTTTTGAAAATCTGGCATAGAAGCTACTTTGACTGACTGAGAAGCGTAACGGCCTTAGTCACGATAGGCACTATATCATTATAAAAATTCAATTCAAGGATGTCGGCAAGCTTGAACCATTTGCCGTCATCAAGTCCGGGTTTCTGAGCCAGCTTGATCTCATCAAATTTCGATTCTGCGAGGAAGTAGTGCACCTGCTTTCGAATCTTTCCTTTCTCTGGATCAGAAGCAATATATTCATTATTTCCAAGGTCTTCCTTGATGGTTACATCAAGCCCCATCTCTTCTTTGACCTTCT
>ERZ1292625.3796-Hain-H41-01um-R1-3796-length-11819-cov-4_pt1 | contig 11819 bp, 18 predicted proteins | sample MGYA00564400_ERZ1292625 | MGnify/ENA primary metagenome ERZ1292625 (study PRJEB36523, sample SAMEA6512639) | groundwater metagenome | collected 2019-01-08 | study: AquaDiva: Metagenomics assemblies of 32 groundwater samples
GGCGCTGTCTATGGGCGGGCTCATTGCCGCCGTCAACAACGTGTGCGGCAGGTGGGGCATGGCGGTCCGTTACACCGGCATTGACCTGCTGATGGAAGTGTGCGTCGGCGGGGAGTGGTTCGAATGGAAATGCCTCGCAGACAGCACCCAGATTCTCGTTGGCCTTGCCCACCAGGTGGCCTTCGCCACGATGGAGGGCTCCTCCACCGGCTTCGTGGTGGTGGACCGCATCGAGTCGCTGGATGACGATTCCCAGGCCACGCTGTTCGCGGCGTGCGAGGAGATTGCGCAGTCCACGCCGGGCCTGCATCACATCATTCTGCTGGGCGTGCGGTCCATCTGCCCCCCGGCTTCCGTGTCCTGGGTGGACCTGTCCGCGAAGTGTGCGGTGGCAGCATAATGAGGATCGACGCCAGCGACACCATGTGGAATCAGGACGGTTCTCCCAAGCGGGCCAGCTTCGCACCGACCAAGATTGAGCAACCCGTCAGAGGCAAGAGCGTCCATCTGACGCCCTCCCGCTATGGTGGATTCTCCGTCATGTCTTGCCCCTATTGCCTGGGACCCTGCGAGGCCGATTGGGTCGACGTGGGACCGGGATACGTCCAGTGCGGTCCCTACCACTGCGACCTGTGCGGCGCGTCTGAAATTGGCCCCTCAGACAGTCCCCGCGAACTGAACGAAGAGGAGCGGGAGTTCGGATGGTATCGGCCGGAATCGCCCCCGGGGGACAGCGCCAACACCATCGACGGGAAACTCGTCTCGTGCGAACAGGCTCTGGGCTTCTATCGCCAGCATCATTTCGCTAGCGTCGACCAGGACCCGGCCGCGAAGGTTCTGGACGGCGATCCAGACCCGATGGACGCTTATTGGAAACGGGTCAACCGCACGCAGTCCGTGCGCACCCACCCGCCCTATCCGCCTTGCGATGACCAACTGAATTGCACAGCCTGCGGCGAGTTCGCCTTCGGCTGCATGTGCGGCGAGGAGGCACGATGAGCGACCAGGTTCAGTCAACCTGCGACCGTTGCCACAAAGCACAGATGGTATCCCGTTCCGCCTTCATGGCGGGCTGGACCGTCCACTGCAACTCTTGCACTGACGCTCTGCACGCTGAGGCGTTGCAGGCCGAGGCGCTCAAAGAGGCCGAGGATCGGGGATTCGAACGAGGCTTGCAGCAGGGCCTATGTGAGGGTGAGCGGACCGGCTACCGCGACGGCTACGAGGCCGGTCGTGACGCCGGGATAGCGGCTGCCGAGAAGGCGAAGGGTCTGCGCAATGACTGGTAAGCGCGACTACTGGAACCGCTGCGATGCCTGCGGGCGCTTCATCGCAGTCAACGAAATCGGGTTGACCGCATCCCGCATTCTCCTAAACCCTGACGCTGAGGGGGTCCCCGAAGTCTGGGAGACACTCTGTCCTGACCATTGCACCCAGCCCGGCACCGGTCACATGGAGATGCCGATATGAGCGCCGCGCCCTTTTATCTCGTCCAGTGCGCAAAGGAGAAGGCTGCCGGTCCTTGCCGTGCCCGTCTCCTCTACCGTGGCGACTGGTTCACCAAGGCCAGGGCCTTCGTCGAGTCCACCGGCCACGAGTGGCGCATCCTGTCCGCTGAATACGGCGTGGTGCATCCCGACCGGGTCATCGACACCTACGACAAGTGCGTGAGGGACATGGGCCGGGAGAGCCGCGATGCCTGGGGCATCATGTGTGCCGGGATGCTGCACAACCTGCTGCATGCCCACACGGGGCCTGTCGTGTTCCTTGCCGGGCTCCACTATCGGGAGGCTATCCTCGTTCGCCCGGCTACGCGGAGCAGTAACGCAGGGCCACGCAATTACCCCTTCGTGGCGCGGGCTACGGTCCCGATGGACGGGCTCGGCATCGGCCAGCAGAAAGCTTGGCTGAAGGCACAGACGCAACTGATGGAGGTGGCACGTGGCTAAGCGCAAGCTTCCGGCGGGCAGCCGCTGGCGCATACTCGCCCAGGACGATAGTCCGGCCAAGGTCGACCTGCGGACAGACATCGGGCCCGTCTTCGACGAGCTGGTCATCGACGATTGGCTCCACCTGGAGCAGATGTCCGACAACTGTTGGTGGATGAGCCTGGGCGACGTGCGCCTCTGGATCACTGTTAACAAGGACGGGCAGGCTTCCATCACGGTCAACGACGTGGACGTAAAGTCCGAGGAGAAGTCCACGCTCTACGACGACGTGGCGCTGGAATCCGCGCTGGCGGAACCGCAAAAGCCGGGCCTGCCGAAGCGCATTCGCCTGCTGAAGCGTCTACTGGAGGAGGCCCAAGCACAATTCGCCGCCCTCATCATTGACGACCGACCACTGACCGAAGCAGAGAAGCGATACGGCCAGCAGTTGGCATTGGAGGTGGCACGTGGACAGCACCGCTGACACGCAATGGGACGAGCGCCCAGCTGGCGTCCTCTCCGAGCACGACCTGGACCGCTACCGGGGCGCCATCCATCCCGGCCAGGACATTCTCGTCTCCCGACTGCGCGACGAGATTGTTGCCCGGCAAGGACCGCTGCGCACCGGCCACGCGCTGAGTTCCGCGGAACTGCAGCAAGCACTCAACCGCGCCAATCTCACACTCGCACCAACTGGAGGACACCATGGACGGACGCATTAACATCAATCGGCAGGCACCCCCGCCCGCCCCCAACTACTGGAATGGACCGATGCCCGCGCCCAAGCCGCCCGGGATGACCTTGCGTTCGCTGCGCACCACCACCGATGCGGAGGAGGGCAAGAAGGCTGCGGCGTCCATCCCTGTCCTAACGAAGGAAGACGCGGCGAAAGCTCTCCCGCTGATCGAGGCGAGGCGCCCGTTCACTCCGGATAAGCCCAGGCCGGCATTCGTTGCCAAGACCCGCCCTCCATTCACTCGAAACCTCAGCCGCCGCCAGCAGGGCATTTTGGACTACATCAAGCACAATATCGCCACTCTCGGCTTCCCGCCCACCATTCGCGAAATTGGCGAAGAGGTGGGCCTGTCCTCGTCCTCCACCGTTTTCGCGCATCTCGTGACGCTGGAGGCTAAAGGCTATATCAAGCGCGATGCCTCCAAGCCGCGACACATCACCGTGCTGGACTTTGTTGCTTCATCCAATCCTGTCTTGGTTGGCGAGGGGGCCCGGCTTCGTGCCATCTTTGAACAGTTGCGCGCCGACATCAACGCGGCCGACGATCCGGCCACCAGCACCGCAAGCGTGTTGGACACCTACGCGAAAATGTCAGCACTCACGCAGGCGGCTATTGCTGAGGCTATCGGGCCAGATCCAGACGATGAGGTGGGAGTATGATGTCGCGTCTTAACAGGTGGCTGGCCGCCTACAGAGACGGCATCCTGGCCTGCTATTCAGGCTGGAGAGAGAACACGGCCGACGGTCTCGCTGTCAGTATGACGAAGGACATCCAGGGCACGATGCCCGACAGCGCACCGGTTACGCCTGCGATGCTGCACGCCTGCACGGCGCTGGCCATTGAGCCGACCCTGACCGCCATTCGCGCCTATCTCGCTGTGGAGGTGGCCAGTGCCTAACGAGAAGTTCACGACCTTCAAAACTCAAATCTGCCCGCGGCTGTATTCCATCTGGCTTTGCCAGGAGGTGTCAAAGGCGCAATCTGCCCACGATCGCGCCTACAAGTCGAACGTGATGAAGGCCGGCCGGCGTGAGAAGATGGCTGCCTCCGATGTCCGCACCGACAAGGCTCTGGCTGACCTGAAGGCGCTTCACGAAGCGCAACTGGCTGGCAAAGAAGTTGTGATTGAGGTGGGCTCATGAGCCGTCCTCCCTCTGTATCGGGCTACTGTGAGTGGGACCCCAAGGCCAACGGGCCCGCCCTCTCTGGGTCGGGCTGTGAGAATCAGGCCACTCTGAGCGTGGGTGGCGACAAAAACTGGCACCTGTGCGACGACTGCGCGGCCCTCCCCGTATTCAAGAGGTTGCGCCGACGTAAGCCGCTCAGGAGGAACTCCAATGGGTAGCACCTGGCCGCCAGAACTAGAAGTAACCGCCGTGGACGAGATCGCGCACGCCATACGAAACAGCCGCTTCCGGTTCTCCACCGAGACGCGCCTGTGTGACGGACTGGAGATACTGCTGCGTTCCTTGGACGTCGGCGTCATCCGCGAGCACCGACTGGATGGGGAGAGCCGTCTGGACTTCTGGGTTCCGTCCCTCGGTCTGTGCATCGAAGTGAAGAAGAAGCGCAGCGAAGCCCTGCTCCTGCGGCAACTGGAGAAGTATGCGCTGCATCCAAGCGTCCGCTGTATCCTCGTCGTCACGTCGCGAATGCAACTGGCCGCCCTCCACCTGGAATTGAACGGTAAGCCGCTGCGTGTGCAGCCATTGGTGGCGAGTCTGCTGTGAAGGGAGTCATTGCTTGGCAGGGCTGCTCGCCGCGGTCCTCGCGTCCTCATTGGCGTATCGAGGCGGAACCCCACGTGATGACACGACTGAAGGCGCTATTCCCGAAAATCGACAAGCGCGAGATCGGGAAGTGCTGGCTACTGGACACGCCGGAGAACGCCCGTGACCTGGCGTGGTTTCTCGACCGCTACCCGCTGACGGTGCCGGAACTGGACCGACTGCGGGCTGCCGCTGACCTCCATCGTCAGTACGAGCTCCGCGTGCAGGGCATCCTGGCCGGCGAAATCCAGGCCGGCAGGATACTCACGATGGCCCTACCGCCTCGCCCCTACCAACAGATTGCCGCCCACCTCGTGACGACCACGGGCAGGCTACTACTGGGGGATGATGTTGGGTTGGGGAAGACGTGTGCTGGCATTGCTGCCATTGCCACCAGCGGGAAACTGCCCGCGTTAATCGTCACCCTCACCCACCTGCCCACCCAGTGGGAGCGAGAGTTTGCCCGATTCCTCCCGTCCGTCACTGTCCACACGCTCAAGAAGGCCACGCCCTACGAGTATCAGGCGGACGTCACGATCTGCAACTATCACAAATTGAATGGCTGGGCCGAGCACCTCAAAGGGCGGATGAAGACAGTCATCTTCGACGAAGCACAAGAGCTACGCCGAGCCGAGTCCAATGGCGAGCCCACCAAAAAGTATGCCGCTGCATCCGCCATTGCCCAAGAGGCTGAAATCCGGATGCAACTCACCGCCACCCCGATCTATAACTACGGCGGGGAGATCCTCAACCTCCTGAACATCCTGGAGAAGGATTGCCTCGGGTCTGCAGACGAGGCCTACCGGGAATGGTGCTGCGGGTCGGGGGACAAGGCCTCCATTCGCGACCCCATCGCCCTCGGAACGCACCTGCGAGACGCTGGCATCATGCTCAGGCGGACCCGGAAGGACGTAGGGAGGGAACTCCCCGCCCTGTCCATCATCCCCTACGAAATCGAAGCGGACAAGAAGATCCTGGATGCCTGCCGCGATGACGTGGTGGAGCTAGCCCGCCGTATGCTCGACGCCGACAACATGGAAAGAGGCGACAAGTTCAAGGCGGCCGGCCAGTTTGACTTCCGCCTCCGCCGTGCGACGGGCATGGCCAAGGCTCACTTCGTGGCCGACTTCGTAAAGATGCTGGTGGAGAGCGGAGAGAGCGTCGTCCTCTACGGCTGGCACCATGACGTCTATGCGGTGTGGGTGGCGGCGCTGAAGGACCTACGTCCCGCCCTCTACACGGGCGAGCAGTCCGCCAAGCAAAAGAACGATTCCATTGCGCGGTTCATCTCCGGGGATACGAAGGTTGCCATCCTATCCCTTCGCTCTGGAGCCGGGCTGGACGGGCTGCAAAACGTTTGCCGGACGGTGGTGTTTGGCGAACTGGACTGGTCTCCCGGCGTCCACCTGCAATGCGCTGGACGCATCCACCGGGACGGCCAGGCCGAGCCGGTCTGCGCCTACTTCCTGCACTCGGACAGGGGCAGTGACCCCGTTGTTATGGATGTGCTGGGGGTAAAGAAGGGCCAGATGGAGGGGTTGATCGACCCCGACGCGGAGTTGGTGGAGGCGAGCATCAACCCCGACCACCTCAAGCGGTTGGCCCAGAGCTTCCTCGACCAAGCCGAGAACAGGATGGCATCCCCGAAGCCTGTGGCAGTCAAGCCAGCTTGGCCGCCCGAGACAGTCCCCAAACTTAAGCCCAAGAAGGCGCCTGTCCCCGTTCAGGCTGACTTGTTTGATGAGGTCGCATCATGAACGACGTCGCTGCCATTCTGTCCCGCTGGGATGACCCACGCTGGCTATCCCAACATAGCATCAGTGAGGAAGTGCGGGCCGACGTGTTGGCGCTGGCCATCGAGATAGGCACGCTACGCGCCCGCTGTGAGCGTTTGGCAGACTTCGAGTGCGAGGATTGCGGCCACTCCATCTTTGATTGCCCATGCGAGGACGAATTCGAGGAGGCTTGGGACGACGCGGACGAGCCGTGCCGGCCACCGTGAATTTCACTTTCCGCCGCCCCGCTTTATCCGCCCGCCGAGACGGGCCTTGCTTTGCTATTCACTGGAGGACATTTTGAAAGCCATATCACTCTGGCAGCCCTGGGCCACCGCCATCGCGCTGGGCAGCAAAACCATCGAGACTCGACACTGGGAAACAAAATACCGCGGCCGTCTGGCCATTCACGCCGCCAAGCGATGCAACCTGGAGGAACTGGAGCATATCGCAGCCCAGCCCTGCTGGCGTGGCGCACTGCACCCAATCACGAACAAACTCCGAGGACTGATGGCCAACCCCCGCACCTTCCGCGCCGAACTTCCCTTTGGGGCACTGGTGGCCACCTGCACGATCGTGGACTGCCGGCCGAGTGAGAGCTTTCCCGGCTTCGAGCGGTGGGCGAACCCCAGCGGGTCCTGGACGAACGCCGATATGGGCGACTTCAGCCCCGGCCGCTTCGGGTGGATGCTGGAGGACATCGAGGCGCTACCCGCTCCTATCCCGTGGCGTGGAGGCCAGGGATTCTTTGAGGTTCCCGATGTCACGGCAGCCCGCATTCTGGCCGAGCGGGAACGGCAGGTCGACCTTGGATGGACGCCCGCCCACGATGACCAGCACGTCAATAACGAGATTGAGACCGCCGCGCACTGCTACCTGACCGCTTGCCGTGACGGCTACGACGAGATCGCCGTGATGAACCACTGGCCGTGGGAGATGGACTCGTTCCGGCCGGGAAGTGCTTCGCGCAATATGGTGAAGGCTGGCGCCCTGCTCCTGGCCGAGCAAGAGCGCATTGAGCGGTCCCATCTGGCCTACCGGGCAGGTGTGGCATGACACCGGACAGACTTCGCAAAATCATCGCAGACGCACGCTCTGCCGCTAATAAGGTGCGGGGGCAATCGTCCTCAGCCACCACCGAGACGCGCTATCTGGCGCAGGCCGTGGGCGCCCTGACAGACATAGTCGAGCATCTCGCATTCGAGAAGTCCCCTCACCTGGTCGACTGCCGCTGCAATGTCTGCCAACTCGCCAACGCCGTTTACCATCAGGAGGCGGTGGCAGAGGTGAGCCGTGGGTAACACCTCCATCACCTGGACCGAGAAGGTCTGGAATCCGACTGTCGGATGCAAGGAAGTGTCTGCTGGTTGCGATCACTGCTACGCCAAAGTCATTGCCGAGCGTTGGAGGGGAGGCAAAGCGTTCCCCAACGGGTTCGACCTGACCCTCCATCCCGAGCGCCTGCAACAGCCGCATAGCTGGAAAAAGCCCCAGATGGTCTTCGTCAACAGCATGAGCGACCTGTTTCACAAGGACATCCCCGCCGACTTCTTGCGTCAGGTCTGGGACGTGATGGAAGCCACGCCACGCCACACTTACCAGATTCTCACCAAGCGGCCAGAGCGGATGCGGCATATGGTCAAACCGCTCCCCGTCCTTCCGAACGTGTGGCTGGGGACCAGCATCGAGAGCGAGAAGCACACGGACCGCCTCGCCTCGCTGCTGTCCACGCCGGCGGCCATCCGATTCGTGAGTGCCGAGCCACTCCTGGATAATTGGGTGGACAGCCTGCCGAAGTGGACGCCCTGGAACGAACCTCTGGGCAACCACCTGCAATGGGTGATTCTCGGTGGGGAATCAGGGGCTGGCGCCCGGCCGTGTGACCTGGGTTGGATACGGGCCGGCCTGGCTGCCGTTCGGGCGGTAGGTGCTGCCCCGTTTGTGAAGCAACTGGGCACGTGCTGGGCGCGAGCCGCTGGCGCAAAGGACTACAAAGGCGAGGACCCGGCCGAGTGGCCAGAGGACCTGCGAGTGAGGGAATACCCCACGCCGTGCACCGCTCTGGAGGTGAGCCGTGGGTAAGGGAGACTTCCTGCTGGGCTTCTGTGCATTGATGATGGTCGACAACTACTTCGGCAACGTTGACCCCGACTCGGCCGGCTTCCCGACCAATCAGGACGGGCACCACGCTATCATTGCCGACAACGATAGCAACTTTTACGACTACAACAGCCCTGCCGTCAAGCGGTGCGCGTCCATCCTCATTGAGGAGGGACTGGCGATTAACTACCTGCCGCCGCCCGGGGTCAGACGTGCCCTGTCTGGCGACGTGGGCAACGCCTACCGACTAACGGACGCGGGGCTTGCGCTGGTTGACGCGCTGGAGGTGGCCAATGGTTAACTACCACCGCGCGGCCGCGCTGCTTGATGAACTCATCGGGGCCGTGGAGTGGGTCCACGAGGATTACGAGGGCATCCAGGCTGCTGGATACGTGTTTCAAAAGCAGGCACTCGACGGCATTCCTGACGCCGGTCTGAGCCTGCTCTCCAGAGGCCGCCCGCTGTCCTCCTATCAAGTGATTTTGCTCTCCCTGGAGATGCTATCCCGAGGCCTGGACATGGCCAAGTCGGAGGCGACGTCGTGAGCGACTACACGCAATTCGTGGCCAGCAAACTGGCCGCCAAGCAGAGCGATGGCATCGGCGTCAGCCTGGACGAACTCAACCCGATACTCTTTCGCTTCCAGGCGAAGATCGTGCGATGGGCTCTGGCCAACGGACGAGCCGCTATCTTTGCCGACTGCGGGTTAGGGAAAACTTTTATGCAACTGGAGTGGGCGCGACTGGTCCAACTCCACACTGGCAAGTCGGTCCTGATCTATGCACCGCTGACCGTGGCGCGGCAAACCCAGTCCGAAGCCAAGAAGCTCAGCATACAGGTCCGGCACGTCCAATTCGGGGCCCAAATATTGGAGCCGGGCCTGTATGTCACAAACTACGAACGCAATCACCTCTTTGAAGGGATGGACCTGGGCGGCATTGTGCTGGACGAATCGGCAATTTTGAAGAACGCCACGGGGAAGACGAGGACGGCGCTCATTGAACAGGCGCAGTCCGTTCCCTTCCGCCTTTGCTGCACGGCGACACCCGCGCCCAACGACATCACAGAGATTTCCTCGCACAGCGAATTCCTGGGCATCAAGTCCCGGCAGGAGATGCTGGCTCATTGGTTCGTCCACGATGACAAAGGCTGGCGCCTAAAGGGGCACGCATCCCGCGACTTTTACCGGTGGATGGCCACATGGTCGGTATTCCTCCGGGACCCATCCGACATCGGCGAAGACGCCACGGGCTACCAGCTCCCCGCCCTCCACGTCAAGGCGGTCACCATCGAATCGGAGGCGGTCCCCGAGGGTTACCTTTTCCAGACAGACAACCTCAAAGGGGTAAGCGACCGGGCTGCCGTGCGCAAGTCCACGGTGGCCGACCGAGTGGAAGCCGCTGCCGCCCTGATCGAGGCCGAGCCTTGCCAAGCTTGGATTTGCTGGACGGGACTCAACACCGAGAGCGACCGACTGGCCGCACGCCTGAAGGGTATGGGGGAACTCGTTGTTCAGGTCGAGGGTAGCACTTCCGACGAGGACAAGATTGATCGACTCGAGCGGTTCATCGACGGGCGGGCCACGGTCCTTATTTCCAAGCCCCGTGTAGCTGGATTCGGACTCAACCTGCAGCACTGCTCCCGGCAAATCTTTGTCGGCATAAACGACTCTATGGAACAGTATTACCAGTGCCTACGGCGTTCTTACCGCTTCGGGCAGACCTGCCCTGTGCAGGCTTACATCGTCACTACCACCCTGGAGGCATCAATCGTGGACAACGTCATGGCTAAAGAATCAGAGGCAAAGAAGATGGGTGATTCCATCATCGAGAATATCGGGGACCTGGAGCGCAAGGCGCTGTCTGGCGGCATCTCCGTCGAGGTGCCGCCCGGCCACATTCGGTCCGTGTCCGGTTCCGACTGGACCCTACACAACGGCGACTGTGTGGATGTGATGGCTGGAATGGCTGATGAGTCCGTTGACTTGTCCGTCTACTCTCCTCCGTTCGCCACCCTCTACACGTATAGCGACAACCCCAGGGACATGGGCAACTGCGTCAACTATGCCCAGTTCTATCAGCAATTCCGTTTCGCGATTGACCATATATTCCGCATCACGAAACCAGGCCGCCTCACCTGCGTGCACCTGGCCCAGACGGCCACCACGCTGGCCGGCGACGGACTGATCGGCCTGAACGACTTCCGTGGCGCAATCATCGACGCCTACAAGCGGGCTGGGTTTGTTCATTACAGAGAAGTTTGTATAGACAAATGCCCGCAGGCGCTCAAGGACGGGACCGCGGTCATGACCCCTACGGGATGGCATCCAATCGAAGGGCTAAAAGTCGGTGATCTTGTGGTGGGCCAGGACGGCAATCCAACTCCTGTTGTTGGAGTCTGGCCGCAAGGCGAACGCCCCATCTATCGCGTGTCCTTCAAAGACGGTAGCTTCGTCGACTGCGACGCCAAGCACATCTGGACGGTCAGCAACAACGGGCACGGAAAGGGCTCTCACTGGAATAACTACACGACTGAATACCTATTGGAAAATGGGCTGACGACCCCATCTGGGCGGCTCAGATGGAGGATTCCAAACTGCGAACCTGTTCAATTTTCACAAAGCAACCCGCTGCCAATCGACCCCTACACGATGGGCGTCCTGCTGGGTGACGGCGACATCTCCCAAGAGCGAGGAGTCAACTTTTGCAGCGACCGGGAGATCGCTGACTCCCTGCCGTTGCCAGCACGGCACTCCGTGACGGAAAGGGCCAACTCTACACGGGCGAGCGGAGCGGTCGCCACGTTTGGTGTGGTGTGCCAGGACTGGCATCAAAATGACATCCTGAATGCCCTGCGAGACTACGGTCTGCAGGGGTGCCGGGCTTGGGAGAAATTCATCCCGGTCGCCTACCTGCACGCTTCGGTCGAGGACCGCTGGGCACTACTCCAAGGGCTGCTCGATACTGACGGGACGGTTAAAAACACCGGAGCCATCTGCTATTCAACTACGTCTTTTGTGCTGGCCCAGAACATTCAGTTCCTTGTTCGCTCGTTTGGCGGCAACGTGACCATCAAGGAGTGCGATGGATCAGTCTACCAATACAAAGGGGAATCACGCCAGGGCCGGACTATCTACCATCTCCAAGTCTCGCCGCAATCGCGCTGTCCATTCCGACTGAAACGAAAAGCCGAGAAGTGGACTGCTAGCACACGTGACTTCCGCCGTGTCATTGCCAGCATCGAAAAGCTTGACGAAATCGCGCCCTGCACCTGTATAACCGTAGCGGCCCTGGATGGTCTCTTCGTGACCAGAGACTTTGTCGTCACGCATAACTCACAGGCTATCCGGACGCACAGCAAAGCCTTGCTTTTCGTCCAGATGAAAAAGGACCGAAGTTGGAGTGGCCCGGCATTAGCCGACTTCATATGCATCTTCCGTAAGCCAGGGGAGCCGGCCGTTCCCATCCGCGGTGGCGTCACGAACGACGAGTGGATCCAATGGGCCAGGCCA
>ERZ1292625.3801-Hain-H41-01um-R1-3801-length-11804-cov-11_pt1 | contig 11804 bp, 11 predicted proteins | sample MGYA00564400_ERZ1292625 | MGnify/ENA primary metagenome ERZ1292625 (study PRJEB36523, sample SAMEA6512639) | groundwater metagenome | collected 2019-01-08 | study: AquaDiva: Metagenomics assemblies of 32 groundwater samples
TCAGGAAGTGAAATGATGCTACGTCATGGGGTTGCGATCGTTTCTAGAACTCGTGTACTAGTGACTAGAAGCTAGTTAATGATATAATACGCATGCAAGGAGAGGTCGCATAGCGGACTAGTGCGGCGGTTTCGAAAACCGCTGTCATCGGAAGATGACCGTGAGTTCGAATCTCACCCTCTCCGCAAATTATCTTTGGGATCCCATTGGAGGCACGACCAATTTGCCGCTTTCGATAACGGCTCCTATAGTCGTTATCGTGGCGATCTCAAGCATCAGTTTGTAAATATTTTTCTTTCTTTCTTCATCTTTTTCACCTGCACTTACTAAGTTCGTAAGTTTAATAATAATTTCTTCCTGTTTTTTCATTTGCTTCATAAGCTCCTCTTGCTGCTCGAGCATTTTTTTCATTTTTGCCTCCATCTCTTTCATCTTCCTCTCTAATTCTCTTCTTGCTCTTTCGTCTACTTCCTTTGCTTTTCTTTCATTATATTTTTGAAGTGCTTTTTCATTGAGCTCCTCTTCACTTAATGTCTCGTCTTTACTGGCGGCTTCTTCTCTAAGATTATTTAGTTCTTCTTGATATTCTTTGCTCGTTAGGATTTCGTCAGGAGTAAGAATCTTTTCTTCAATAATATGCTCAGGGTCCTCAGACGTATCGCTTTGAGAGTCATCTTGCTTTCCGGATAAATCTTCATCATCCGCTTCATTTGATGAATCGCCAGTGCTATCTGCTGAAGTTTGTGTTTCAGGAGCTTGAGAAGTTGTGTCAATATTACCCTCTTGTGCAGAAGGATTCTCAGTTGGCGTGAAAGGAATTACTTCCGTAGTACTGTTTTGTGAGACTGCTTCTGTTTGATCGAGATTTTGAGGCGCAGAACTTGCCTCTGCTGTGGCATTGACTGAAGAGTCTGTATTAGTTTCTGCACTTGGCAAACTATCCGAAGTTATGTTCCCTTCTGGGATTTTTTCAGGAGCTGCTGCCGATGTGGAATTTGATATTAGAGCTTCGCTTTCAGGACTTAATCCTCCTGAAGCTGTAATATTTTGATTAGGAAACCCTTCGATAGGAGAAGAAATTCCTCCGGATAAATCAGAGCCTCCGATACTTGTCAGCGCTGCATCTGCTCCTCCTGCGTTGAGCGCCGATTCCGCAGATTGTGCCATGCCCTCGCTTAAAAAAGAAGCCTGTGCTTCCGCAGCTTTTGCCGCCGTTTCGGCTCCCGCTTGAATTCCTGATTCCACAGCGCCCGCAGTTGCCGAAGCTACTCCCTCCGCTGCCACAGATGCTACCGCGGCTGTTCCAGCCACAGCTCCTTCTTTTGCCGCCACAGTCGTTGCCGCCGTGATTCCTGATAATGCACCTTCTGCTAATCCGTCTATTGCTCCCATTTTATCCTCCTGAATTTAAAGATTTTGCAGTATTAACTGCTTCATCAATATTCCCTTTTTCAATGTGACCTCTCATTAGTGTTAGCGCTTGTTGAGTCTTTTCATTTTCGGCTTTTGCAAGCTCATCAATATATACCTCTCTTGCCTCTTCATAATTTCCTCCAAGTTCTTCTAGTTTTTTCAAAAGATCCTTCTGGTCTTCTAGGGGAAGCTTGCTCAAGAAATCATTTGCCAGTTGTTTTGCTTTCTCAGGTGTTAATTTGTTTTCTCTTAGATGCTTGATGATTAACTCGGCTAGTTCTTTTTTTATGACTTCAGTTTCTTGATTAATGTCCACATTTAAATAATGACAAAAATACATAATCAAGTCAAACTTGTTCTCAGGAGTTATATAAAGTAAAATAGCTTCATGAAATTTGAATTTTCAGCAGGCGGTGTCGTATTTAAAAAAGTAGAGGACAAAATTTTTATTTTGGTTGCTCAGCATTCTCAGCATCACGGCTGGGTTTTTCCAAAAGGAATAATCGGAGGTCATCCTTCGACAAGCTCAGGACAAGCGAAAGAAACCAAAGAAGAGGCGGCTCTAAGAGAAGTTGAGGAAGAAACAGGAGTAATTGGAAAAATCCTTGAGCCTTTACAACCAGTCACATACTGGTATAATCTCGAGGGAGATCCTTCGGCTGGCTCAGGACAAGAAAAGATAAAAAAAACTGTATATTATTTTCTGATGGAATTTGTGTCAGGTGATACAAGAAATCACGATTGGGAAATGGAAAATGTAGAATGGATAGGTGAAGAAGAAGTTTTGGAAAGATTAACTTATAAATCAGATAAAGACGTTTGGGTACAAGCAGCGGTCATAATTAATGAGATTTACTAAAAAAGATTTAAAAATAATAGGAGCCTGTTTGTATATTTGTGAAGGAACTAAGTTAAGAACAGATAATAGAAATCGTAAAGTTCATTCTGTAGAGTTTACCAATACAGATCCAAGAGTAATCAAGCTCTTTTTAGAATTTCTAAGAAAAATTATTAACGCTGAAGAACAACGTATCAAGGCTGAGCTGTTTATTTATCCCGATCACGATGAGGAAGGTTTAATTGAATTTTGGTCAAAATCAACAAAAATTCCAAAAGAAAGATTTAACAAAACAATAAGATTGAAACAAAAAAATTATAAATTCAAACCAAATCCATTAGGGACATTTAAAATAAGATACCATCACAAGAAACATTTTCTAAGAATTCAGGATATGATAAATGAATCGTTTGGTGAAGAATAGGAAGAAAATTGTAGATGATTAGGTGGGATGGCTGAGTGGACGAAAGCGCACGATTGGAAATCGTGTATGGTTGTAAAACCATCCCGGGTTCGAATCCCGGTCCCACCGCAAGCATCATGCGCTTGTAGCTCAAAGGATAGAGCATTGGATTGCGGATCCAAAGGCTGGTGGTTCGATTCCACTCAGGCGCGCAAGAAAACTATGAGGCAACATGCTTGGGGTTCTCAAGGGGAAAATTACGCACAAGCCACTCTCCTGACTTTTCCATAAATGTCTCCCTTACCACTTCTCTATAGGGAAGATAGGGTAGAAGAATAGACTTGACGTGTTCCTTATCAAGGCCTTGTATTGGGATGGCAAGAACTCCGGGAATAAAATCATGTGTGCGTATGTGAAGAACCTCAACTCCTTCAATTTTCTTGAAATAAAAATCATAAAGTTCCTGCCAGAGAGAAAAGTGGTCTTCAACTGTAATGCCTTCGGTTGATATTCTGTAATGAAAGTCGTGTGGAGGGACAGTAGCAAGAGCAAAGGAAACAAATACCAGAGAGAGTACCACAAGCATCAGAGGATATTGTGAAAAAAGGAAAAGAATAATTTCAATAAGAAGCATTATAAGAAGGACGGTGAGGAAATACTGCTTGGTTCTCTTGCGGAAAGGTCTTCCCGGAGCAGTCCATGAAAGAAGAGTTTTGACTTCGTGAGGATAATTTCGTCCTTCAGTGAATTGTTCGTTATGAGATTCAAGTTCCTGCCTGCCGGCAGGCAGGTCAAGAGGTTCTTTGGGTAAATCCTTCGGTTCTTTCGGCAAAAAATTTTCGTCTTTTTTCTGAGCAGTCATAAGTTTAATTTAACTTATTTGAAGAAAGTAGTCAATGCGGAGCATCTGGGTCTGGAACCCAATTATCCCATAAGCTCCATGAGTAGTATTGTACCAAATCTTGAGATTTTTGTCCTTATAGTGTCTCATCCTCGAGGCTGAATGAGACAAACGAGACAGTCCTTAAAAAGGGGTGTCTCATTTACAATGTCATTTAGTTCTTGACAAGCATAAAGTGATGCTTTATACTTTATGTTGTTATGGACCTTTTACTTTCTAAACTTACAGAGAAAAAACAAAAACTTGATTCATATAAACCACTTCCTGAGGAATTAATAAAAAATCTTGAAGAGTGGCTTAAGGTTGAGATTACTTACTCTTCCAATGCTATTGAAGGGAATACTCTAACGCGAATCGAAACAGCAGAAGTGATAGAAAAGGGGGTTTCAGCGGTTATAAGCGGAAAACCATTAAAAGATCAATTAGAGGCAATTAATCATGCAAAAGCTGTTGAGTTTATAAAACAACTGGCAAAAGAACGAAAAGGACACCAGTTCATTACAGAGAAAGACATTTTGGAGATTCACAAAATTATTTTAACGGGCATCAATAACTATTGGGCCGGAAAATATAGACAAACAGAGGTTTTTATTCGTGGCTCTGATGCCGAATTTCCAAGACCACACGCAATTCCTTACGCTATGAATGAATTTATTGAGTGGCTTTCCGCTCAGCAAGAAGTGCATCCGGTAAAAATTGCAGCTGATGCTCATTTCAAATTCGTAGGCATTCATCCGTTTATTGACGGGAACGGTAGAACTACCAGGTTGCTTATGAATTTAATCCTGCTATTGAATGGCTACCCAATGGCAATTATTCGAAATGAGGATAGAACGATTTATCTTCGCGCATTTGAAATTGAACGACGCGAACATTCGCTACAGCCATTTTATGAATTAATCTATACTGCTGTTGATAGATCTCTTGATATATACCTTAATGCCTTAGAAAACAAGAAATCGGTTCTAAAAGAATTTACTACTAAACCCAAGGCCAATCTTCTGAAGATTGGTGAGCTTGCCAAAGAAACCAAGGAGACAATTCATACTCTTCGCTATTGGACAAAAGAAGGACTCCTGAAAGTAGAAAATTATACAGAGGGAGGATATCAACTTTATTCACCTAGTGCAATTGAGAGGATAAAAAGAATCAGGAAATTACAAAAAGAGAAACGCTTAACAATCGCCGAGTTGAAGCAAACATTATCAGAATAATCAGAACCATTTTCCTAACTTATCCCCTAAACTTCAAAAGCGTAACCGTGCATGCTATAATCTAGCCTATTATTATGGTTGATACAAAACAAATTAATCTTTTTATGTCTCTTTTCAAAGGTAGAACCGATGTGTATGCTAGGCGCTGGGAGAAAAACGGTAAAAACGGATATTCGCCTGCATACGAACTCGACTGGAAAGAATTCATGGCTTTTAAAGCAAGGGGCGGAAAATTTAGTGACTTTCCTAACAAAAAACCACTTATGCTTACTCCAGAAGTAATCCAGTCACATTTGGCTGGCGTGCAAACGATAGGTATTTATCCACTACTTGTCGATAATACTTCTCATTTTATCGCTGCAGATTTTGATAAAGAAAACTGGCAAAAGGAAAGCGTTAATTTTCTTAAAGTTTGTAAGGAATATAAAATTCCGGCATGCATCGAACGCTCTCGGTCGGGAATCGGTTCTCATATATGGGTTTTCTTTGAGGAAAAATATCTGGCGCAAAAATCAAGAACCATCATGCTTGAACTTATTAGAAAAGCTCTCAATCTTTCTGAGTTTGAAAAGGAAGTAGGTTTTGACCGTCTTTTCCCAAATCAAGATTATCATAGCGGACAGGGCTTTGGCAATTTAATTGCGCTTCCCTTTCAGGGAGTATCAAATAAAAAAGGCAACACCGTTTTTCTTAATCCCGAAACGTTCGAAATTATACCGGATCAGTGGGAATATTTACGAACAATTCAAAAACTAAGCAAGAATCAACTTGATGAACTTTATAGTTCGCTGGTCGAGTCAAACTTCACTCAAATTGAGAAAACGAAATCTAAATCGAAGATAAAATCAAACGCATTAAATATCGTCCTGAAGAATCATATCGGGATACAAAAATCAAGCCTTACACCTCTTTTAGTCAAATATTTACGAGAGAATCTTAATTTTTTAAATACCGAATATTTAATTAAAAAACGTATTGGTGTAAGTACCTACCAAACCGAAAAGTATTTTAAATTAATTACAGAAACAACGGAATTTGTTCATATCCCAAGAGGATTCCTTCCTCAGCTCATAGATTTTTGCCGGGAACACGAAATACCCCACGTAATAGTTGACGAGCGAAAACGTAAATCTCAAAGTGAATTTAATTCGAAGATTACTCTTTATGATTATCAAAAACAAGCACTCAAGGAAATAGAAGGAAATGATTCTGGAGTTATCGTTGCGCCGTCCGGCTCAGGAAAAACTATTATTGGCCTTGAGCTTATTGTCCAAAAGTCTCAACCTGCGTTAATTCTTGTCCACAGAAAACAATTACTTGATCAGTGGATTGAGCGAATTCAATCATTTTTAGGTATCCCAAAAAACCAAATCGGCCAAATCTCAGGAAGTAAAAAAATAATTGGAAAACAAATCACTGTTGCCATGATGCAAAGTCTTACCAAAATAAAAGACATTGATAGTTTTGCTGATCAATTCGGAATTGTAATTGTTGATGAATGTCATCATATTCCCGCAAAAACATTTAGGGAATTGATTGTCCAATTCAACCCATATTATTTGTATGGTCTTACAGCAACACCAAAAAGAAAATACAACGATGAAAAACTTATTTATTTTTACATTGGTGATATACTTGTAGAAATAAATCCGGATCTGAAAAACTCACCGTCAAGTGATCAGGACGTTTTACTTAATATAAAGAAAACTTCACTCGAAGCCCCATTTGATTATAAGACTGACACATTTGAGGTTTTATCAAAAATACTTATCTATGACAGTGCGAGAAATCAGATGATTATTGATGATGTCCTGAAACAAATACAGGATGGTAGGAAAGTTCTTGTCTTAACGGAACGAAAAGAACACGTAGAAGTCCTAAATCTTTATCTTAAAAGTAAGTGCGAAGTAATTACTTTAACGGGCGAAGATTCTGCATCTAAAAGAAAATTAAAACTAGAACAAATAAGTCTTGGTCATTTTCAAGTACTTGTCGCGACAGGACAATTATTTGGTGAGGGAATAGATCTGGCATCTCTTAATTGCCTTTTCTTGGTCTACCCATTTTCTTTTGAGGGGAAGCTTACTCAATATATAGGGAGAATCCAACGTTCTAAAAAGAATCAAGTTGTCTACGACTATCATGATCCACACGTAACATATTTTGATAGACTATTTAAGAAACGACAGGCATATTATCGAAAACGCGGATGGATATCTTAACATGGGAAAAATCTCCTACTGCATTCTATTATAATCCCGTAACAACTTAGTAATCAGCTTGATATAGTTATTATCCTGCCCTAATCTTATGAGAAAAGCAGGAAGAACCCGTTTAGCATTTAAGAAATTAAGACTTTTCCTATTTCTCCGTTCTTACCCTTTTTATCGTATATCACAAGGAATAAGAGCAAAATATAAATTTGATAATAAATTAAAACCAAAAGAATTACGAAGTAAATATTTTAATAAGAAGTCTGTCCCTGAAATATCAAAACTCTCCCGAACACTAAGTCTTCCCTACAAACCTTTATGGGAAGCACTAGTTTTAGATAAAACTTTCTCTCTTACTAACAAATTACCTGATAGAGAAAGAATAAAAGTTTATTTTTCTGTAGAAAATGAGTTGATCCAGCTCTCTATAGCAAAACAAAATCAATCCGACTACGCAGATCCTGATTATGATTTTGAATTTGCATTTTTAAGTGTTGCAATAGAAAGAGCAGTTGGGAACAGATTAATAAACATACAGAAGGACTCTGTATTTAATCATCAATTCGAAGTATTACAAAAATTGTATCTTAGGTGGTATTACAAAGTGGCTTATAAATACAAACTGCCGACTACAAGAATTGTTCCGTTTGTCTGGAGGTTAATTTCATAATTAACGTCAACTGATTGCTCTACCTACCTACCTCTTTCGCCTATAACATAAAGTATTATATTAGGAATAAAAATCCAAATCTAAGCAGATTCCTTGATCGTATAGGCGCTATCGCTTACATAAATAATTCCAAGCGGTGGGATAAGCTTAGTTAGAAAAGTTTTTCTGGTTTCCCATTTGGGTGGATAACCTACCTCTGAGAGTACTCTACGATAGTAGGATTCATTTCTTTTCGCAATACCTGGCCAAGCAAGCTCTCTTCTGGCATCCTCCATAGATCTCATCCTTAATCCAACTAAGCCTTCTTCAGGCAAATTAAGAATTTTTTTAACTTTCTTCTTCAAGTCTTTGTAATCTGCAGGCGCTGCCATAAATGGCTCAAAATCTGGACCTATTGCCTCTGTTTGTCCATCTATATTGGTGCACAATACTGGTGCTCCGCTTGCTCTTGCCTCTGCTATAACTCTCGTGAATCCCTCTCCTCCAAGTGAAGGCGCTACGAAAAGATCAACGCTTCTATATGCTCTTGCTAAGTCTTCTCGAGGCAAAAGCCCAAGAAATTCTATATCAAACTCACCTTCTCGAGCGATTAATTCTTTTATTTTTTTTGTTTCAGTACCTTCACCTGTAATTTTAAGTTTAATATCATCATTACCTTCTTTGACAAGCTCAATAAATGCTTTCACAAGATACTCTAATCCTTTTCTTTTATCATGTCTTCCAGCAGCAAAGAAAATAGTTTTCCTCCCATCTTTCTGCCATTCTTCGAATTTGGGTCCCTCGGGAGTAAATGTTTCAACATCAATTCCATTAGGAATGACTTCGTAATTACCTGGGGCAAACTCCTTTGGATAATTTTCTGTACCATGAGAAATTGCCAACCACCCGTCCAATGCATTCCGCAAAGTGCCTACGTAAGTTGCGCTTAAACCCACTGGCACACCATATTTGAATATTGGTCTCCTTAATCTTTGTGCAAGTTCAGTAAGCAATCTTGTTCTTAAATCAAGACCGCCGAATGGTCTACCGGCATGAAATTGACCCACTATAGGTATCAGTCTTCTTCCTGTTTCAGTTTTTGGAATTGCAGATATAAAAGTGTGACCAGAATTAGGAGGCATTTCAGGCTGTTGAGCAATAATTATGTCAGGATTTACCTTACTTAAAATATTCCTAGCAAGGCCTTTGTTGAAAGTAATTCCTGCTTCAAGCTTGGTTCCGATGGCTTCAATTGACATAGTTCTTCCCAAGTTATATTCCGCAGCATCGTTATTCGCATCTTTAACTTTTGGAGCAACCGTCGTAACGGTACAGCCCAAATCTCTTAGATGTGGTACAAGTTCTTGGACATAACTGCTTACTCCTCCAGGTGCACTTTTGTCGAGTGGATAAGGAGAATGGATTAAGACACTAAGCCCTGATCGTCTTTCCGTACTATTCATCAAGCAATTGTATCATCGATAGATAGAGTTCTTATTTATTTCTTAGTACTACGTATGTTCCAATTGCGGATATAATAGTAGCTCCTGCGATTCCAGTCAATACTTTCGCTCTGACTTCTGCCTCTTCTCTTTTATCAGAAGGTAATAGATTGTCTGTTTCTGGCTCGCTAAATGCAGTTTTAGTACGATCATAAGTCGTGAGCGCATTCGCAGTAATATTTAAAATATCTATAATTTTTTGAGTAGGTATTCCTCGTATTTCTGGAAATACTGTAGACGCTATACCAGTCATTGATCTACCAACCCTTGTTCCCAGAAATCCAATTACGTTTCTACCTGCTTCCGGAACTGTCACTCCTCTTGTCTCCGAAATTGCGCGCATAAGACTGGGTGCGACATTGCTCATCTCTGATACATACGCAAGTAGCTCACCAGCTCTGTCGCCTCTCTTATTCGCAGAGACAGCACGAGAAGTTGCTAAAGTTGCTTCCTGTATTCGATCCGCTATTACATCAACGAGCTGTCCGTGAGAATTATCAGCGCCAGAGCTTTCCTTAGCTCTTAATCTAGCTATTGCTCCGTCAAATGCATCCAGGATCGATGCAGCACCCAAAAATAAAACTGTTGGAATTTTTCTTGACAAATTGTTGTCAGTATTTCTATTTTGTGTTTCTGCAATAACTGCGCCTATCGCTACTCCTACAACTCCCGCCACCGTAATATGATCTGCAGTCAAATCTGGAAAGCACTCATGTAGAACTTTAGTAATCGATTGAATACTCCCGCAGGTTGCTTCTCTAAACCAGGCATTCCTTGTCTTTGATGAACTACTTTCCTGCCTAGACATATCGGGTATTATATCAAACAATTAGGCTGTTTAAGCGGAGAGCTTTAGCGATATCCCCCTCCTTGACTTCATAAAACCCTTGCGGTACTGTCTATCCTGACTATGAAAAAGCATATACAACTAGATCAGAATATCGCCTACTGTCTGTATGTCCGTAAGTCTTCTGAGTCAGATGAAAGACAAGCGATGAGTATTGACGGACAACTGAAGGAGATGCAACTTCTTGCCAAGAGAGAAAAGCTAAATATTACTGAAACTATTACAGAAAGCCATTCAGCCAAAGAATCAGGACAAAGACCAGAGTTTAATAAGCTTCTTCTTGGAGTAACAGAAGGAAGGTATAACAGTATCCTCACTTGGGCACCAGACAGACTGTCCCGTAATGCAGGAGACTTAGGAAGAATAGTTGATTTAATGGATCAAGGAAAACTTGCTCATATTAAAACATACTCTCAATCGTTCTCTGATAACCCCAATGAAAAGTTCCTACTTATGATTCTCTGCTCTCAGGCAAAACTTGAGAATGATAACAGAGGAGTAAATGTAAAAAGAGGACTAAGGAATAAATGTGAAATAGGAATAAGACCTGGTGTTGCTCCAATAGGCTACCGTAATGTTCTTAAGGAGAACCGTATATCAACTGTAGAACTAGATCCAGAACGTGCACCTGTTATTAAACAAATATTTAATAAAGTAGCTTATCAAGGGTTTTCAGGAAGAATGATAAAGAAGTGGCTTGATGATATTTCCTTTACCACAAAGAATGGATACAAGATGGCACTTAGTAAGATATATGTTGCACTAGAAAACCCATTTTACTACGGTGAGTTTCGATATGGAGACAAGTGGTATAAGGGAACATATGAACCATTAATTACCAAACCACTCTTTGAGAAGGTACAGATTCAACTACAAGTTGCTCCCAGACAATGGAATAAACAACTCTTTCCTTTCAAGAAGATCTGTATCTGCGGAAGTTGTGGTGGAAGTGTAACAGCAGAGATTAAATACAGAAGAACTAAAGCAAATATTGTAAATTCTCACATTTATTACCACTGCAATAGAATAAGGAAGTATGATTGTCCAGAACCATATATCACAGAACAGGAACTAATTAAGCAACTCATTAGTCACCTTCCAAAGATTAAACTCAGTACTTCATACCTAATGCAAGAGTTTGAAGTAGAAGTAAAAAGACTTCAGCATCTTAAAGCAACAGTAATAGATGAATATATTCCAAGAGCTGAGATTACTCCTCATAATACTGGAGATCAAAGTCCCAGAATATATACCCAGACACAAAAAGATATGCTTAAGGAATATCTTCTACATGTTCTTCAATTCGGAACACCGGAGGAGAGAGTAAAGATTCTTAAAGGAGTTACTTCGAAATTTAATCTTTCTGATCGCCAGCTTAATCTTCAATAAATCCTCGGGCAATACTTTCAATAGAGAAAACAGGCTTAGAACGAAAATATCTCATGAAATATGGCTAATAATAGCTCTTTTCTACAAAAGCTTAGAACCAAGAGCAAATACCTTTAGGGTATTTTCGGCTATTTCCAACATTACAGGCTATATTTGGGATTTGTCCGTTTTCTCTAACTTTATTGGCAAGCCACATCAAGCCAAGTTGACATAGTGGGTGGGACTTGGAGCAACCGAAGGGTTTGTGCGGAGAGGGTGGGATTCGAACCCACGGTAGCATTTCTGCCACGATGGTTTTCAAGACCATTGCACTAGTCCGCTATGCGACCTCTCCAGAATATTTCAAACTTAGTATAGCATATGGTATAGTAATAGAGGATAAGCCCGTATTCTATGAACGAATGCAACCCCTAAGGCCTTTTAAGGTAGTAATCA
>ERZ1292625.3805-Hain-H41-01um-R1-3805-length-11801-cov-5_pt1 | contig 11801 bp, 16 predicted proteins | sample MGYA00564400_ERZ1292625 | MGnify/ENA primary metagenome ERZ1292625 (study PRJEB36523, sample SAMEA6512639) | groundwater metagenome | collected 2019-01-08 | study: AquaDiva: Metagenomics assemblies of 32 groundwater samples
GATGGGATTTATGGCCCCATCAACGACAAAGTAAAAGAAACCATTAACAAGATGAAAAACTCCGCCGATGAGCTCATCACTCTCATCAACACTCTTCTTGACCTGCGAAAAGTAGAAGAGGGCAAGATGGACTACAAATTTGAAAACGTAAAAATAAAGGACCTAGTTCAGGGTGTGATGGATGGCCTCAAAGTTCAGGCCGATGCCAAAAAACTAGAGTTTAACTTTACTTCCGGAACAGAGGCGAGCGTTAGCGCCGACCCCCAAAAACTAAAACAAGTTCTTCAAAACCTAGCTGAAAACGCTATCAAATATACCCCGCAGGGCTTCGTTAAAGTTGAAACGAAAGAAGACGATGGCTACATCATTTTCTCCGTCACCGACTCCGGTCTTGGCATCGGACCCAATCTTGCGCCCCATCTTTTCGACCAGGAGTTTGTCCGAGATGAGAGGGTAAAGAAAGAAATAAAAGGGACCGGGTTAGGGCTCTACATCGCCAAACGCATTGTCACCGACCACGCCGGAACAATATGGGCGGAGAGTGATGGCGAAGGAAAGGGGAGTAAGTTTTTCGTAAAATTGCGAAAAGTTTGACATTTCTTGTTTTTTCTTGTATTTATAATCACAGAACAGAAAGGAGGGAAAAAGTTATGGCACTGATTTTTGTCGGTGGGGTGAATGGGGTTGGTAAAACCTCAATTTCCGGGATACTTAGCAAGAAAGCACTAGTTAAAACAGTCCACGGAACATCAGAATTAATGAAGAGACTTGGAGTTCCCATTGGGGACTACGCCCAGTTTCGGATGTTTCCCGAAGAGATGAAAGAAAGAGCTTTTGAAGAAACCCTAAGAAGCCTCGCTTTAAGATACACCGAAGATACTCTACTGGTCACCGGCCACTACGTTAAAATCCTTGAAGGCAAAGTGACTCGGAGTATTGGCCATTGGTACAAAAGCTGTTCCGCCCTGCTGTCCCTTACCGCTGACCCAGAATCTATCTTTAGACGGGTTTTCTCTGATGAAAAAAACGGCCGGAGAAGCGAAAGAAAGTTATTTGGACAGGGCATGTCAAGTGCAGAGAAAGTCAGCTTAATAGAAAGGGCACAGGAAGAGTCGATTGGAGTTATGAAGCTGGCTTCAAGGCAGTTCAGGGTTCCTTGCTTTTGTATCGAGAATCAAGACGACAGACAAAACCAAGCCGTTGCTGATATCGTTAAAATCCTACGTGGGGGTAAATAAAAGTTCTCCCACGTAGGATAAGTTTACCTTAATTATTTTTTTTAAGTACCCCCCCCAAGCGTCTTCTATATTAATCCAAATGATAAATAAGATTGAGATATGGGCGAGAGCTCACACAAACTTTGATACGATCAAGAAAAGTTATGAATATGCCGATAAGGAAAAGTTTTCGCAGGACGTTGATTGGATGTACTACTTGTCTAATGAAACGCCAAATGGAGTTTTGCTTAAAAAAAACATACTTTATGATACGGCAAAATCAAAGAAAGTTTATCTTGCCCACATAACCAAAAGTTTCAAATCAGTATGTCATAGTGGCAGGCTCCTCTCGAGTAGCGGGTGTTTGGTTGGGAGCGTTTACTGCACACCAGTCATTCGCGAAGGAAGAGATTTCCGTTTGCATAATCTTGGATCATATATACTCAAAAAAGAGGCCCCCAAATTTAGCGAAGACAAAAAAGATATCGCTTTGCTACTAATTGAACTAGAGGTGCCAGGTTCTATGACAGGGTCTCCTACTGGCATCGACTATCTCAAGCTTGGCTCCGCCCATTTTTCAGTGTTTTCCGAGTTGAATTACTTGTTATCGCACCGGGAGCTAAAAACCCTTGAAGTAGCTGCAGTCACATCAATAAGGAAAGCCAGTAGCTTGCTAGTTGTTTTAGATAGTTTTTCTCACGAGTCAATAGCAAAAAACTTTGATAAGTTTTACAAACTTTATCAAAAAGCAACGGAAAATCTGCCTATTTTGGGGTATTTTTTGTTTGAAACATTATGTGAACTCATTGCCCTATTTCAAAAGGGGGAAGAAGTGGATAGATACAAAGAGTTGAACGAACTCTATTGCGCCAATTTTAAAAACCTCATATTTTCTGCCTGTCCCGATTTAACAAAGTCATTCAATCCTGGTTTATTCCACCCGGATTTTAATTACGTTCGTAAGTACCTGAAAGAAATAAAAATAATAAACGAAAGTAACGAAGATTTTATCACCACGCTTTTTATAAGGAGATTGCAGTATCTTATCAATAGCCGATTTTACGATAGAGATAATCAGTTTCGCAGCAGAAAAGATTTTTGGGATAAAATCGAATGGAATTTTCTATACCTCCAAAACCAGCTCTCCCCCCTGCTCGGCCACACCATTCACCGGCTTCTTAGGAACATGAAGAGATACCCCAACTTCTTCTTCTATTTTGACCAGTACAAAGCCTTGCAAGTTTGGAATTACTGGAACCATTCGAATATTTCATTCCCCTATAATGCAGTATTACCCAAGGGTGAGATAGGTATTAACCCAGCCAATCCTTATCTGAAATATAAAATATTTGAAGGAGAAACTTTCGACAAGGGTGGTTACACTTACATCAATCCCCGCAAGAAACTTCCCCTCATAATAGAGCCAAGATTGGCAGAATTGAACATGTTGCTCATGAGGAAAAAACAGTTCAATGACTAACAAAGAATTAAAATTTCTACTTGAGCTAAGAAAAAAGATCTCCGAAGGGTATAAAAATAGGAATATTAAATCCCAGCTCGGCACAACTTTTTATCAATTAGAAAGAGATATTAAATCCGCCGTATCTTTTTGGGAAAATAATCAGAATACCATGAAAATGCTTGGAGCTGAATACGAGAGGCTTCAAATCGGTGGTGGGAGTAGGTACTTAAAAAACTTTGTTAATATTGATGTATTCCCTCCAGCCGATGTCATTTGGGACTGCAGGTATAAACTCCCTTTCAAAAACGAGAGTTTCAAATTTGTGTTTAGTGAACACTTTCTTGAGCATATCGACTTTCCAAGCTCGGTCAAATTTGTCCTTAATGATGTAAGAAGAGTTCTAAAACCCGGCGGCACACTTTTTCTTTCCATTCCGGACGGAGGGAGGGCCATTTCGGCCTATACCCGAAACAGCAAACCCTTCCTTAGAAAGCTTTATAAAGTTTGCTACTCTGGGCGGAAGCCGAAGGTCGAAATTTTTGGTAAAATAGACATTATAAACTATCTATTTAGAGATCAAATAGAAAATAAAAAATACACCCCCCACTACTGGGCGTATGACGTTGAGTCCATAACTAATTTACTAAAATCAATCGGGTTTAAAAAGGTCAAAAGAGCAGGCTTTGATAAAAACTACTGCAATCCGAAAAGAAAGTTTTATACCCTCTATATAAAAGCCATAAAATAAAATGTTTGAAATTGAATTTAGGTCAGTTTTTGACGAGAAAAAATACAACGAGCTGAAGTCTTTTCTGGAAACCAAGGCCGAGAGTTCAGAGGAAGACGACAAAGATTGCTATTACTATATATTTAAAGACAAACTGGTTAAGCTTGTGAACAATATTTCCAAGGGTTCGGCTAAAATATCGCTGAAGCAAAATAAGATAGGAGAAGGAGCTGTTTTTCCGGAATACGAAATGCACTTTTCTCAAGATCAATTTGAGGTGGCTAAAAAGATTCTTGAGCACATAACCGCACCCTATAAAATAATGAAGGGATTGCAAAAGAGAACTAACTATAAATACAAGGGTTGCGAGATAGCCTTGAAACATAGTGAGGCTTGGGGATATCATCTCGAGATCGAAAAAACTATTAAGTCTCTCGGTGATCAAAAAGATGCCGAAGAAGAAATTAAAAGCTTAGCGGCTGAGTTAGGAATTGATTTAATGTCGGAAGAGGAGTTAAAAAAATTCACCAAAGAGGCGGAAGAAAAAACGGCCTAACTAAACATGAGTTTGCGATCTAAGCTACTCAGGCACCCCAAGCCAATTCATCAATTCAATGATCTGGAATCTATAAAATGGGTGGCTACCAACAAACCCGACTGGTTATTAGATAATTATAAAATTAGAAAAAGCGCGGAAACTCCAATATTAGAAAAACACCTGCGACTTATAAACATAGAGCCATTTTTTTTGAGCGACTCAATGTTTAACGGAATCCACGGAGGACGTCACGCGTATAGAGTGGCAATCAACGCAACATTTCTTATGCAATCTCAATTCAGCCTTAGAAAGGAGGAAAAAGAAGCAGTAATCATCTCTTGTTTATTGCATGATTGTAGGAGAAAAAATGACAATGCTGATATTGACCATGGCAAGAGAGCCTCAAAGTGGTTATTGAGGCAAAATAATATTTTGCCCAAGCATCTCCATGCATATATTAACCCGATAGTACTTTCTATCTCGTCGCATAACGATTCCTACGGAACTATACTTAAGTTAAAGGACTATAAAAAATACAAAGCCTTTGTGGATACGCTCAAAACGGCCGACGGGTTGGATCGGTATCGATTTCCTCGTTCTGATTGGTGGTTTTCCGATAATTTCGTTAAGTTAAAGCCAGATAAAAAATTGAAATCGATTGCATTTGATTTGTCGGTTTTAAGCGAGGCAATTTACCTAGAAACAAAAGATAACAAAAAATCAGTGATGACTGCACTTGATATTTTGAAGAATAAAAAAGGCCCCCACTTGAGGGCCCTGCGCTAGCGTATTGCTTTGATTTCTATCTTTTCACCTCCGAACTCGACAACATCTCCAACCCGCTTATTGATGAACACTCTCGCGAAAGGGGAATTATAAGATATGTTCTCAACTTCGTACTCCGCAAGAACCAAGTAACTCCCGATCCGGAAAATTCGCCCATTGCTAAGCTCGACTTCCGCCCCGAGTCTAACATTCATAGCGTGTCCTACCGGCTCCACGATTTCAGCTCGATTAATTATTTCCTTCAGCTCATTAAATCTCAGTGCAGTGAGTTTGCGCTCTTCGTTAATCGCTTCCTGACAGGCATCGTCGTGGCCCATATTTTCGGTACTCTGTCTTGCCGCATCACCCTGTCTGTTTCCAATGTCCTTTATCTTGCTCGTTAGAGCATCCAGCTTTGATTGAAGAGCTGCAAAGTCCTCCAGTAAAAAGTAGTATCTTTGCACCGAGGCCTCCTTTCTTTTGTTTAGGTTCCAAGATAGAGTATATGATATAAGTCATTTTGTCAAATGAAGATTGACAACCACAAAATTTGATTTATAATAAACCCAACAACATGCAACATAAATTGACCTACATTTCCTGCGCCGTTAATACCGGCATGAAAAACCGCGTTACTTCGCTAGGTCAATTTTTTGTTATCCCAACTAGAAGCTAAAAAATAACTAAAGAACTCTAAAAAATTGCCCTGGCGAGATTACGCCCAGGGCAATTTTTGTTTTTGGACCAAGTCTCGAAAAAAGCTGTTTTACAACTTAAAACCTAAACCGGGGACGCAGAACCCCAAGGAGAAAATGTATGCAAGAAGAAAAACGCGTAGTTTTCCGGACGGGCAAAAAAGTTATCCTCCGTCCAGATTGGAAAGTGAGGTCGGGAGAAGGCGCGTGTTCTCTCATGTTAGAAACCTGCCTGCCGCCAGGCAGGTTTTTCAAAACCGAGGGTTTTGAAAAGCTTCGTTTCATAAAGTGCGATTAGGTGCTGAATCCGACGGCGAGGGCAAGGGAAGCAAGTTTTTTGTGAAACTTCGCAAAATCACCTAATCATGACATTCCAACATTCTGCAGAATGTTGGAATGTTTAAGTTAAATAAGACAGCGAGTTTGATTTAACATTACAAGTTTGCTAAACTACGATTAATGACCACCATAACCATCCCCAAGAAACTTATTCAAGGCGAAGAATTAGTAGCTATTCCTAAGAAGGAATACGAAAGATTTGTTGCTTTCGTAGCTAAAAAGGAAATTATCAGCGAAGCTGAAGTTTTACGTTGGTCAAGAGAGGCTAAGAAATTACGAAAAGCTGGTAAATTGCCGATCCTACCCTCTCTTAAAAATCTGCGATAAATTTTAATGGTTATCCGATACCATCCTCAATTCAAGAAGTCTTATAAAAACCTATCGCCTCAAATTAAACTCAAAGCCGAAGTCAAAGAAAAAATTTTTAGGCAAAATCCATTCCACCCTAGCCTAGACACCCACAAACTTCATGGCAAGCTGAAAAATCAATGGAGTTTTTCCATCGATCGTGAATTCAGAATTCTGTTCGAATTCAATAAATCTGATGTTATTCTCCTCGACGTAGGCGATCACGAAATCTATCGTTAAGATTAAACCTGCCCACGCCGGAACAATCTGGGCAGAATCACCTGGGGAAGGGAAGGGCTCAGCCTTTTACGTTAAATTAAGGAAAGTTTGATTTTCTCTCGAATTGGGGTTACATTATTACCGTACCAATGAAAAAGAAAATCACTAAAATTTACGAATTTCCCGTTATTATCGAGAAAGACGAAAGCAACTACTATTTCGCCTACGTTCCTTCCCTCCAGGGTTGTTATGCTCAGGGGAAATCTTTAGTTGAGGCTCTTAAAAATATCAAAGAAGTAATTGAGCTTCACATTGAAGATAGAATCGCTACCAAAGAAATCATTCCCCACCGAAGACCAGTCAGCATGTCTTCAGTTGAAGTTGAAGTATAACTCATGGCGAGATTGCCGAAAGCTAGAGAAATTATTCGAGTCGCCGAAGAGCTCGGCTTTCACTTCTCGAGGCAGAAAGGCAGTCATGCCATTTATCATCATTCTGACGGGCGGAGAATAACCGTTCCCATTCACGGTGGTAACGAGGTTAGCCCCGGTGTTTTCCGTCAGATATTGACCGATTTCGGCATCACGAAATCTGATTTTTGGAAGAGAAAATAAATTCGTTGGTAAGCTAATCAATCATGAAAAAAGTAGAAAAACTCCAAAAATGGCGTACCACAGGCTCAAAATATGTTCTGAAAGATAAATGGATCAAAGTTCGCGCTGACTCTTGTAGAACCAAGTCCGGTGAAGTTATTTCGCCATATTATGTGCTCGAATATCCCGATTGGGTGCGTATGGTTGTTATTAATCGTAAAAACGAAATTTTAGTGACGCGCCAGTACAGACATGGAACTAAGCAAATAGTTGCCGAACTTGTTAGCGGCACCGTAGATTCAAAAGATAAGAGCCATTTAAGCGCCGCCAAAAGAGAGCTTCTGGAAGAAGTTGGTTATACGGGTAAATTTACTTTACTAGGGATTGCTTCGCCCAACCCAGCCAATCACACTAACTACACCTATTCATATCTTGTCACTAATCCAAAACGAGTTAATATTCCAGCCGTCGATCCATTCGAGGTGATTCAATATGAATTCAAAGGCGTAAATAACATACTAAAACTTATTGATAAAAAGGAATTTGTACAAGAAATGCACATAAGCAGCCTCTTCCTTGCTTTAAGAAAAATCGGGATAGTTTGTGTGTAACCCCTCCTAGCTTTATGACTCCGCTAAACAACATTCCAACATTCTGCAGAATGTTGGAATGTTGACACGGGGTGGGTGTCAGTTTAGTATCGAACCAGCAAGATCTTTTTTCTGTGCCCGCAAAAAGGAGCCTTCATGAATACAAATTCGGAGGTAATTATAGTGAAAGAAAAAACTTACACGATAATCTATGTTCCGAAAAGAAAACTGTATCCTCTATTCGGGATTGCGTTCAGAGACCAATGCGTAGCTTACGTGAGAGAAGACTTGCCAATAGTGGTAAAAAGATTCGTGAGACAACACGAACTCCACCATCTTACTGACACAGCTAACTGGAGCGGGTGGATTGGATCCGAAATTAGAGCCAATCCTATCCCTGGCTTAAAAGACCCAATCGGCCTCCTAGTATCCACACTCCTCACGCTTTCAAGTCTGGATCGGATACGTTTGTACCTTAAGCGTTTCAAATAGTAACCATAGTCAAGGCCGCCAGTGAAGGGGCCTTTTTTGTTGACATCCTGTGTTTTTGTTATATAGTGTAAGCATGCAACATAAATTGACCTACATTTCCTGCGCCGTTAATACCGGCATGAAAAACCGCGTTACTTCGCTAGGTCAATTTTTTGTTATCCCAACTAGAAGCTAAAAAATAACCACAGAGCTCTAAAAAATTGCCCTGGCGAGATCGCGCCCTGGGCAATTTTTGTTTTGGACTAAGTCTCGAAATTGCTGTTTTACAACTTAAAACCTAAACCGGGGACGCAAAACCCCAAAGGAGAAAATGTATGCAAGAAGAAAAACGTGTAGTTTTCCGGACGGGCAAGAAAGTAATCTTACGCCCAATGCGAAAATCCACCGATCTTGAAGCCTGCCTTCGGTGGATCAACGATCCCGAAGTAACCAGATTTCTAGTGGCTCGTTTCCCAACAACTGAAACGATGGAAGTCGAGTGGTTTGACTCCCAAGGTAAATCTAAAAACGATGTAATCCTGGCGATCGAAACTCTGCCCGAACATGTTTTAATCGGCACCATGGGCTTGCATCGGATTAGCTGGGAAGACGGCGTCGCTACTACAGGCGCGATTATAGGCGAGAAAGAATATTGGGGTAAAGGCTACGGCAAAGAGGCCAAGATGCTCCTACTTGACTACGCCTTCAACACGCTCAATCTCCGCAAGATTTGCTCATCCGTCAAAGCCTTCAACGGCCGGAGCCTGAGTTACAACAAGCGTTGTGGCTATCAAGAAGAGGGTCGACGCGTAAAGCAATTTTTCGTCGATGGAGAATACCACGATGAAATTCTCCTCGCCGTTTTTCGCGAAGACTGGCTCCCGCTTTGGCTGGAGTATCAAAAAACCGGAGAAGTTCGATAAAAACTAATCAGGCCGATGCGTGCGTGCATCGGCCTTTTTTCTTTTGGCTCTAGCGATGTTAGTATTTATAAAATGCCTGAATCCGGACCAATCGAATTGATAGCAAGAGTAGTAATTATAAAAAACAAAAAAATTCTGCTCTGCTGGGGTGAAAATCCTAGCGTCTTCTATTTTCCGGGGGGCCACGTCGAGTTCGGGGAAAAAGCCGAGACGGCTCTCAAAAGAGAAATTAAAGAAGAAACCTGTCTACCATCCAACGTTGGTCCGATAATCGGAGTAGTTCAGAATACCTTTACTCAAAAAGGCATAACCCATCACGAAGTTAATTTTGTATTTACCGCCAACATTCCCACGACAAAAGTTGTTTCCGCCGAAAGCCACGTTAACTTTAGATGGGTTCAAGTAGGGGATTTAAGCAAAACAAAAGTTCTCCCAACAGAATTAAAACAATGCGTAATGAAATGGCAAAAAGATAAAAAAATCTTTTGGAAGTCCCAAGGGTTCAAGAATTAAGGTTTATTGACAAAAGAGTTATATGTGTTTTAATTAAAAAGCCAAATGAATAAGGAAAAAATTCAAAAAATTAAACCTGAACTTGGCGGTGGGCTAAGAGATTATCTTCCGAAAGACATGATTCCTCGCCAAAAAATCCTCGACACTATTCGGGGCGTTTTTGAGTCCTTTGGTTTTCTGCCGATCGACACTCCCGCCATAGAAAAGAAAGTGATTCTGACCGGTGGGGACCCAGAGTTTAAAAAACAGATATTCGAGATAAAAAGTCCCGACGGAGAAGGGGATTTAGCTTTGAGATTTGACCTTACCGTTCCTCTGGCGCGAGTCGTTTCCGCCTACCCAAACGAGATCAAGAAGCCTTTTAAGCGCTACCAGGTCGGGAAGGTTTTTCGAGGGGAGAGGTCGCAAGCCGGTCGGTTTAAAGAATTCCTGCAGTTCGATGCCGATATCGTCGGCGCGCCAAGTGTCTTAGCGGATGCCGAAATCGTTGCCCTAATAAATGAAACCCTAACTAAACTCGGAATCAAAAATTTCCTTATTCGAGTTAATAATCGAAAAATCTTAAACGGGCTTGCCGAATACGCGGGTTTTAAGGAAGAAAAAATTGGGGAGGTTCTTCGGGCCATCGATAAAATCGATCGTGACGGCTGGGCATCAGTTGAGAAAGATCTATCACGAGAACTGAAAAGCAAGGACAGCGTAAAAGCCATCAAAGCCTTCGTAGACCTATCTGCGTCTGCAAATCCCCTTGTTAAAGCGAGAAAAATAATGGAAAAATCGTCGGCGGCCAGCAACGGAATTGAAGAACTTGAAAGAATATCTGACTATCTCAAGGCCTTTGGCGTTCCAGAAAAAAATTGGAAAATAGATTTTTCCGTTGCGCGAGGCCTTGGCTATTACACGGGCCCAGTTTTTGAAGCCATACTTAAAGACCTGCCCCAGATTGGGAGCGTTTTTTCCGGCGGCAGGTATGACGATTTAGTCTCGCGTTTCGGAGGATCGTCCATCCCCGCCACCGGAGCCTCGATCGGAGTAGATCGTTTATTTGTAGCCATGGAAAAGCTTGACCTGATTAATAATGAAAACTCAATCGCAAAAGTTATTGTTCTGAATTTTGATGAAAATTGCGCCGAATACGTCGCGGAAATTACTGCCAAATTAAGAAGGGCCGGAATAACCACCAACCTCTATCTCGGCCAGGAGAAAGGTCTCAAGGGGCAACTATCTTATGCGATAAGCGAGGGCTATGAATACGTTATCCTTGCTGGTGATGAAGAAAAGTCATCGTCTAAAGTTCAACTCAAAAATACCAAAACCAGAACGCAGGAAAATTTAACCCTGGAGCAGTTAATTGAGAAGTTAAAAACTCTATAAGCCTATCCTGGTTTCTGAAATTTGAATTATGAATATCGAAGGCGTTTCCGGTTTCAGAGGAAAACTCCCCGGGAAAACAATAACCGTAATGGCAGGAGTCCACGGAAACGAAATTTGTGGACCAAGAGCTTTTGAGATACTGTTACCTAAATTAAAAATCGATAGGGGCGTTGTTAACTTTGTTATTGGCAACCCAAGAGCAGTTGAAAAGAATGTTCGTTTTACAGAAATGAACCTTAATCGAGCCTTTCGGCCTGATGAGTTATTGACTGATGCAGAAAAAAATAGCTACGAAAGATCAAGGGCCGTTGAGCTCATGCCCATCCTCGAGGCAAGCGGAGCATTTTTAGATATTCACTCAAGCAGTAGTGGGCAGAGTATTCCCTTCGCAATCTGTGAAGCGCAGTCATTCTCTGTGGTGAGACGCCTACCCATTTCGATTAGATCAAGCGGATGGGGGATTATCGAGCCCGGTGCAACCGATGAATTCGTGAATAGCCGTGGCGGTCTTGGTATTTGTGTCGAATGCGGACACCACCTCGATCAAAGCTCCGTCAAAAAGGCGATTGATGTTATCCGTTCTTTCTTGATTGTTACGGGTGCAATCTCGGGCGAGATTCCACCAGAAAATCCAAACCAGCGCGAAGTCCACGCGCATACAATCTACCTCGCTAAAATTTCCTATAAACCCGTTAGGATTTTTGCTGATTTTGAGCCGATAGAAAAAGGTGAATTAATCGGCTATGACGGAGATGAAGAAGTTTTCGCTCAAGAGGATGGAGTTATCGTTTTTGGAGCGAAAGAAAAATCTAAGCCCGGCGAAGAAGCGTTTATTCTCGGCCGAGAGAATGTGCTGTAAGCTTGATAGTAAGCCCAATTTGACACAACATAATAAATTACTATAATAAAGACTCAATGAAAAAGTTAGTCAAAAGCTTGGTCCATCATACCAACCCCTTCTAAGAAGAGGTCGGTTTTGCGCTTTTTTATTTAACTAAGCAGTCCCCAGTAAAACACCTCTTCATAA
>ERZ1292625.3808-Hain-H41-01um-R1-3808-length-11799-cov-4_pt1 | contig 11799 bp, 8 predicted proteins | sample MGYA00564400_ERZ1292625 | MGnify/ENA primary metagenome ERZ1292625 (study PRJEB36523, sample SAMEA6512639) | groundwater metagenome | collected 2019-01-08 | study: AquaDiva: Metagenomics assemblies of 32 groundwater samples
ACTTTGCCGCTGGTCACGCCAGTGACGAATTCGCCGGATTCCAGGGCTTTTTCCAGAGACATCCACGAAGCCAGACGCTTGGCGGTGTCGCGGGACAAGATGGTGTCGCCGTAGCCGTTTTCGATGGAGCCGATGGCCACCGAGACAAAGTCGCCGACCTGGACTTCAACTTCACCCTGGTCGTTCTTGAACTCTTCGAGGGGCACGTAGGACTCGGACTTGAGACCGGCGTTGACCACAACGAAGTTGTGTTCGATGCGCACCACTTCAGCGGTGATGACTTCACCAGGGCGCATTTCGGTACGTTGCAGGGATTCCTCAAAGAGGGCGGCAAAAGATTCAGACATGTAATTTCCTCATCCACAAGACAGGACTGACGAACGCGACATGCGTCGTTTCCAGGAGCTGACTGTGGCGGTTGCTGGTGCGGTGTGAACCGCGGTTGGTTTCAAAAATCCACGCTGCCAGTGTGCAAGCTACACGAAGAGAGCGGCGTGGAAGCTTCATTCAGCCCGCACAGGGCGGGCTGGGTGGCCGTTCCCGGTCTTTCAACCGAAAACCTGCCGACTTTGCCACCAGACCATCACCTGTTCCACCGAGGCTTCGATGGTCAAGGACGAGTTGTCCAGTTGCAAGGCATCTTGTGCGGGCCGGAGGGGCGCAACGCTGCGGGACATGTCCCGGGCATCGCGCGCTTCCAAGTCAGCGCGAAGAGCGTCGATGTTAGCCGAAAAACCCTTAGAAATCAATTGCTTATGCCGTCTTTCGGCGCGTTGGGCCGCGTTGGCGGTCAAAAACACCTTCAAAGGGGCGTTTGGAAAGATCACCGTGCCCATGTCGCGGCCATCGGCCAGCAGGCCAGGCAGTCGGCGAAAGCTGTGTTGCAGCTGCACCAAAGCCTCGCGCACAGCGGGCAGCACCGAGACTTTGGAGGCGTTCATGCCGCCTTGTTCGCTGCGGATGGCATCGGTCACGTCCACGCCGCCCAGCAGGACCTGATCGCCTTCAAAGTGCACAGGCAGTTGGCGGGCCAGGTCGGCGATGCGGGTTTCGTCGGCGGCTTCCAGCGTCAGACCTGCCTGTAGCGCCGCATGGGCCGTGACGCGGTACAGCGCGCCTGAATCAAGGTAGTGGTAGCCCAACTGCGCAGCCACGCGGCTGGCGAGCGTCCCTTTGCCCGAAGCGGTGGGGCCGTCGATGCAAATGACGGGGATGTCCAAGGTGTTGGCGTGCGCCACCGAAAACAAAGCCTCGAAGTAATCGGGGAAGGTTTTGGCCACGCATTTGGGGTCTTCAATGCGCACTGGAATCTGGTCGGCGTTGAAAGCGGCCAGGGAAAAGCACATGGCCACGCGGTGGTCGTCATAGGTGTGGATGCTGGCCGCTTGCCACTGGCCCTTGGGCAAGGGGTGGATGCGCAGCCAGTCGGGGCCTTCTTCCACGGTGGCGCCCAGTTTGCGGCATTCGGCGGCCATGGCCACGATGCGGTCGGTTTCTTTGACCCGCCAGCTGGCGATGTTGCGCAGCAGGGTGGGGCCGTCGGCATACAGCGCCATCACGGCCAGTGTCATGGCGGCGTCGGGGATGTGGTTGCAGTCGAGCGTGATCCCTTTGAGGGGCCAGGCACCCCGGCGTATTGCAAGCCAGTTGGGGCCGCTGGTCACCTGGGCGCCCATTTGGGTGGCGGCTTCCACGAAACGGATGTCCCCCTGGATGGAGTCGGCGCCCACGCCGTTGATGCGGATGCCATCGCCTTGTGCGATGGCACCCAGTGCGATGAAGTAGCTGGCCGAAGAGGCATCTGCCTCGACGTGGATCGTGCCGGGCGACTGGTAGCGGCTGCCCGCCGGGATCACAAAGCGTTGCCAGCCGTGCCGTTCCACGGCAATGCCGTAGCGTTCCAGCAGATTGAGGGTGATTTCGATGTAGGGTTTGCTGATGAGTTCGCCGATCACCTCGATGGTGATGCTGCGGTCCTGGGCCGCCAGCGGCAAGGCCATGAGCAAGGCGGTGAGGAACTGGCTGGAGACATCGCCACGCACCGGGATGGGGGCGTCCAGTTTCAGCTTGGGCTGGCCAATGCGCAGAGGCGGAAAGCCGGTGTTGCCCAGGTAGTCGATGTGGCAGCCCAGCTCGCGCAGCGCATCGACCAGATCACCGATGGGGCGCTCGTGCATGCGGGGCACACCTTTGAGTGTGAAGTCGCCACCCAGCACCGAGAGCGCTGCGGTGAGTGGGCGCATGGCCGTGCCGGCATTGCCCATGAAAAATTCAATCGCGTCGTGGTGTGCGTGCTGGCCGCCCAGACCCGTGATGGTGACGGTGCTGCCGTCGGCGTGCACACCACAGCCCAGTTGGCGCAAGGCTGCCAGCATCACGCGGGTGTCGTCCGAGTCCAGCAGATCGTGGACCACCGTGGTGCCCTGGCACAAAGCCGAGAGCAGCAGCACGCGGTTGGAGATGCTTTTGGAGCCGGGCAGGGTGACCGTGCCGGATGCACCTTGCAGCGGTGGAAGGTCGAGGAAAGCGGTGGCGAACATGTTTTTTTAAGTCTCGGAATGGGGGTGGCAGGCGTTGCCCGCTTGCAGTGTCCAGGCCGAACGCACGCTGCTGGCCTGGTCAATCAGTTGCTCCAGGGTGTGTGTGTCGCCTTGCTTCAAGGCATTTTCAAGCTGCGCCAGCGCCGCACGGAAATGCCCCACTTGTGTGAGCACTTCGGCATGGTTGGCGCTCAGGATGTCGCGCCAGACGCACGCATCGCTGGCCGCAATCCGTGAAAAATCCCGAAAGCCTGGGCCGGCCATGTCCAGAAAAGCGGCACCCTGGGCTTGCGTCGTCAAGGCGTTGACCGCAGCAAAGGCCAGCAGATGGGGCAAGTGGCTGACCGCAGCAAAGGTGGCGTCATGGGTTTCGGGCGTCATGGTGCTGACGTGGCTGCCCATCGCGGTCCACACCGCGTGCGCCGTCTGCAGCCTGTGGATGCCGGTTTGGGGCAAAGGCGTGAGGATGGTGCGGCGGTTTTGGTACAAGGTGCTGTCGGCATGTTCAATGCCCGCGACTTCTTTGCCCGCAATCGGGTGAGCCGGCACAAAGCAGGGCAGGCGTTCGCCCAAAGTGGCCATGGCCGCAGCCACCACATCGCACTTGGTCGAGCCCACATCCATCAGCAAGGCATCCGGTTGCAGCGCATCGCGCATGGCCGTAAAGCTGCTGTGCATGGCGCCGACAGGCACGGCCAGCAACACCAGATCTGCGCCTTGCACCGCTTCGGCCACACTGGTGCAGGCTTGGTCGATGACTTGGAGTTCCACCGCGCGCTGGCGGGTTTTTTCAGAAGCGCTGAAGCCCGCGATGGTGTGCACCAGACCGGCTTGGCGCAGGGCCAACGCAAACGAGCCGCCCATCAGGCCGCAGCCGATCAAGGCCAGTCGTGCGAAGCGTGGCGCGGTCGGGCGCTCGGGTGTCATTCGGAAACGGGGTAAGAACCCAGCACCTTGTAGAAAGCACAAAGCCCTTGCAGCTCTTGCAAGGCAGCGGCCACATTCGGTTCGCTGATATGGCCTTGCAGGTCGATGTAGAAGTAGTACTCCCACTGGCCCGACTTGGCGGGGCGCGACTCGAAGCGGGTCATGGACACGCCGTTGTTTTTGAGCGGCACCAGCAAGTCGTGCACGGCACCAGGACGGTTGGGCACCGACACCACCAAGCTGGTGCAGTCCTTGCCCGAAGCCGGTGGCGTGGCCAGGGTGTTGGGCAAGGCAATCACGGCAAAGCGGGTGCGGTTGAACGCCTCATCCTGGATGGCGTGGTGCACGATGTGCAAACCAAATTGGCTGGCGGCGCGCTCGCTGGCCAGGGCCGCCCATGCCGGGTTGGTGGCTGCCAGGCGGGCACCTTCGGCGTTGCTGGACACGGCGCGGCGCTCGACGTGCGGCAAATGCTTGGCCAACCAGCCTTGGCACTGGGCCAAGGCTTGGGGGTGGGCCATTACGACCTCAATGCCTGCGTCCGAGTTGAGTTGGCGCAGCAGGTTGAAGCGCACCTGCAAGCTGACTTCACCGACCACATGCACGGGTGAGCGCAAGAACAAATCCAGCGAGCGGGCCACCACACCTTCGGTGGAATTTTCCATGCCGACCACGCCGTACTGGGCGGTGCCTGCGGCGGTGGCATGGAAGACTTCGTCAAAGTTGGCGCAGTAAATCAGGTTGGCTGCGCTGCCGAAAAACTCGATGGCGGCTTGTTCGCAAAACGTGCCTTGGGGACCCAGCACCGCCACGCGTTGCGGTGCTTCAAGGGCCAGGCAGGCCGACATGATTTCGCGCCAGATGGAGGCCACGTGCTCGTTCTTGAGTGGGCCGGGGTTGGCTTGGGTGATTTTGTCGATCACCTGTGCCACGCGGTCGGGGCGAAAAAAGGGAGAGCCTTCGGCGCGCTTGATCTCGCCCACTTGTTCGGCCACATGGGCGCGCTGGTTCAGCAGGTTCAGCAGCTGTTTGTCCAGCGCGTCAATCTGCACGCGCAGGGCACCCAGGGCATCCGACTGAATGGGTTGTTGGCTCATGTCCGCAAGTCTTTCTGGCGGCCTCGTTCAGGCCTGGGTTTTTTCAAATTCGCGCATGTAGGCCACCAAGGCCTGCACGCCTTCAAGGGGCATGGCGTTGTAAATACTGGCCCGCATGCCGCCCACCGATTTGTGGCCTTTGAGTTGCAACAAGTTGCGCGCTTTGGCGCCTGCCAAAAAGGCCTCGTTGCGCGACTCATCGCGCAGGAAAAATGGCACATTCATGCGCGATCGGCAGTCTTTGGCGACCTTGTTCACGTACAGGCTGGAGCTGTCCAGAAAGTCGTAGAGCAGTTGCGCTTTGGCGATGTTGCGTTGCGCCATGGCCGCGATGCCGCCTTGCTTCTTGAGCCATTGGAACACCAGCCCTGCGATGTAGATGCTGTAGGTCGGTGGTGTGTTGTACATCGATTGGTTGTCGGCCACCAGTTGGTAGTCAAAGGCGCTGGGGCAGTGGGGCAGGGCGTGGCCGATCAGGTCTTCGCGCACGATGACCAGGGTCAGGCCCGCGGGCCCCAGGTTTTTCTGCGCACCGCCAAAGGCCAGGCCCACGCGGGACCAGTCCACCGAACGCGATGCCACATGGGAGGAAAAATCGACCACCAGCGGCGCGGCGCATCCCAGGGCTTTCAGCGCAGGCAGTTCATGAAATTCCACGCCATGGATGGTCTCGTTGCCACAGATGTGCACGTAGCGGCTGTCGGCGCCAATGTGCCAGGAGGCAGGCGATGGCAGGGTGGTGAAGCCATCGCTTTGTGCCGATGCGGCCACGCGAGCCGCGCCGTATTTGCTGGCTTCTTTGAGTGACTTTTGGCTCCAGCTGCCGGTCAGCACAAAATCCATGGCACCGCCATGCGACAGGTTCAGCGGCACGATGGCGTTTTCGGCCAGGCCGCCGCCTTGCATGAACAGGATTTTGAAGTGTGCAGGCACCGCCAGCAGTTCGCGCAAGTCGGCTTCGGCTTGCTCATAAATGCTGATGAATTCTTTGCCCCGGTGGCTCATCTCCATCACGCTCATGCCTGAACCGTGCCAGTCGAGCATCTCTGCTGCGGCTTGTTGCAACACGGCCTCGGGCATGACGGCTGGACCTGCCGAGAAGTTGAAAGCGCGTCCCATTACTTATTCCGCGTCAGGTGTGTTCTCGTCAGGCGCACCATCGGTGTCACCTTCTGTGGCATCGTTTTCGGATACGTTCGCGTCGTTTTCCACAATGCGCTGCAAGCCAGACAGCTTGGCGCCTTCGTCCAAGCCGATCAAGGTCACGCCTTGCGTGGCACGACCCAGTTCGCGGATTTCGGCCACGCGGGTGCGCACCAAAACGCCGGTGTCGGTGATCAGCATGATTTCGTCGTCGGCGTGCACCAAGGTGGCCGCCACCACTTTGCCATTGCGCTCGGATTGCTGGATGGCGATCATGCCCTTGGTGCCACGGCCATGTCGGGTGTATTCGGCAATGGAGGTGCGCTTGCCGTAACCGTTTTCGGTGGCCGTCAACACGCTTTGTGTTTCGTCTCCAGCGACCAGCATGGCGATCACGCTCTGGTTTTCTTCAATCATCATGCCGCGCACACCGCGCGCGCTGCGGCCCAGTGGGCGCACATCGTTTTCGTCAAAACGCACCGCCTTGCCGCCATCGCTGAACAGCATCACGTCGTGTTGACCGTTGGTGAGGGCCGCGCCGATCAGGAAGTCGCCTTCGTCCAGATTGACCGCGATGATGCCGCCTTTGCGCGGGTTGCTGAACTCGTCCAGCGAAGTCTTTTTGACGGTGCCCATGGACGTGCCCATGAACACATAGTGGTCGGCAGGAAAAGTACGCATGCCGCCGGTGAGGGCCAGCACGACGTTGATTTTCTCGCCTTCTTGCAAGGGGAACATGTTGACGATGGGACGGCCGCGTGAGCCGCGTGAGCCGGCGGGCACTTCCCAGACCTTGAGCCAGTACAGGCGGCCACGGTTCGAGAAGCACAGCAGGTAGTCGTGCGTGTTGGCGATGAAGAGCTGGTCGATCCAGTCGTCTTCTTTGGTGGCCGCTGCTTGCTTGCCACGTCCACCACGTGTTTGGGAGCGGTATTCGCTGAGGGGCTGGCTCTTGATGTAACCGCTGTGCGACAGGGTCACGACCATGTCGGTGGGTGTGATCAGGTCTTCGGTGGACAGGTCTTGCGCGCTGTGCTCGATCTCGCTGCGGCGAGCGCCGATTTTGGTTTGACCGAACTCCTGACGCACGGTGCCCAGTTCGTCACCAATGATGGTCGAGACACGTTCAGGTTTGGCCAGAATGTCCAGCAAGTCTTCGATCTCGGCCATGACTTCTTTGTATTCGGCCACGATCTTGTCTTGCTCCAGGCCGGTCAGGCGCTGCAGACGCATTTGCAAGATTTCTTGCGCTTGCGTGTCGGACAGGCGGTACAGGCCGTCTTGTCCCAGCCCATATTCACGCTCCAGGCCTTCTGGGCGGTAGTCGTCGGCATTGATCACCGAGCCGTCTTGGCGGGCGCGGGTCAGCATGGTGCGCACCATCTGGCTGTCCCATGCGCGGGTCATCAATTCAGCCTTGGCGACGGGAGGGGTCGGTGCCCCACGGATGATGGCAATGAAATCGTCGATGTTGGCCAAAGCCACCGCCAGGCCTTCCAGCACATGGCCACGGTCACGCGCCTTGCGCAGCTCAAACACGGTGCGGCGTGTGACCACTTCGCGGCGGTGTTGCAAGAAGACCTGAATCAGGTCTTTCAGGTTGCACAGCTTGGGCTGACCGTCAATCAGGGCCACCATGTTCATGCCAAAGGTGTCTTGCAGCTGGGTCTGCTTGTAGAGGTTGTTCAGCACCACCTCAGGCACGGCACCACGTTTGAGCTCGATCACCAGGCGCATGCCTGATTTGTCGGATTCGTCCTGGATGTGGCTGATGTCTTCGATTTTCTTTTCGTGAACCAACTCGGCCATGCGCTCTTGCAAGGTCTTTTTGTTGACCTGGTAGGGCAGCTCGTCGACGACGATGCACTGGCGCTGGCCTTTGTCGATGTCTTCAAAATGGCACTTGGCCCGCATGATCACGCGGCCGCGGCCGGTGCGGTAGCCGTCCTTCACGCCAGCCATGCCGTAGATGATGGCACCCGTCGGGAAGTCGGGTGCCGGAACAATTTCCATCAATTCGTCAATGGATGCTTCGGGGTTGCGCAGCAGGTGCAGGCAGGCGTCCACCACCTCGTTCAGGTTGTGCGGCGGGATGTTGGTGGCCATACCGACCGCAATACCACCTGAGCCGTTGATCAACAAGTTGGGCAGGCGCGAAGGCAATACCAGGGGCTCTTTTTCCGAGCCATCGTAGTTGGGGCCAAAGTCGACGGTTTCCTTGTCGATGTCGTCCAGCATTTCGTGGGCGATCTTGGCCAGACGGATCTCGGTGTAACGCATGGCGGCTGCACTGTCGCCGTCTACCGAGCCGAAGTTGCCTTGGCCGTCCACCAACATATGGCGCATCGAAAAATCTTGCGCCATGCGGACGATGGTGTCGTACACCGACTGGTCGCCATGGGGGTGGTATTTACCGATCACATCACCCACGATACGGGCCGACTTCTTGTAGGCGCGGTTCCAGTCGTTGTTCAACTCGTGCATGGCGAACAAAACGCGGCGGTGGACAGGCTTCAGTCCATCGCGGGCATCGGGCAAGGCGCGGCCCACAATCACGCTCATGGCGTAATCGAGGTAGCTGCGCCGCATTTCCTCTTCCAGACTGATGGGCAGTGTTTCTTTGGCGAACTGGGTCATAAAGATAGAGGGGGTATTGGACGCGATGTGAAGTGGTGATTTTAGGTGCAAGAGGATGTCGCTTATCTGCAACATTTCTCATTCATTTTGGGGTCAAGTCATTGGTGCGTGGGCCATTTAACGAATCCCCCTGCTGTCTATGGCACAATAAATGTCAACGGTTCAGATGACGGTCATCTGAAACGTCACTTTTCTCGCAGCGAGTCTGCGGCTTTATCCCTTAAGAGGAAGACCATGAAGAAATTCAACAAAATGGCGATGTTGTTTGCCTCCGCAGCTCTCGTAACAGCCGCTGGCGCACAAACTGTTGACAACTGGCGCAACGGTTCCGGCGACCTCGTCTGGAAAAACGGCACCCAAGATCTGTGCTGGCGCGATGCCAACTGGACACCTGCCACGGCAGCTGTTGGTTGCGATGGCGCGATCGTTGCACCTAAGGCTGCACCAGCTCCAGCACCTAAGGCTGCTCCAGCTCCAGCTCCTAAGGCCGCACCTGCTCCAGCTCCTAAAAAGGCTGCACCCGCTGCTGCAACCAAAGTGACTTACGCTGCCGACGCGTTTTTCGACTTTGACAAAGCTGTTCTGAAAGCTGAAGGCAAAGCCAAGCTGGACGACCTGGTCGGTAAAGTCAAAGGCATCAACCTGGAAGTCATCATTGCTGTGGGTCATACCGATTCCGTTGGCTCTGATGCTTACAACCAAAAACTGTCTGTCAAGCGTTCCGATGCTGTGAAAGCCTACTTGGTGTCCAAAGGCATCGAGAAAAACCGCGTTTACACCGAAGGCAAAGGCGAGAAGCAGCCCGTGGCTGACAACAAAACCTCCGCTGGCCGTTCCAAGAACCGCCGCGTTGAAATCGAAGTTGTTGGTACACGCGCCAACTGATCTTTTTCAGATCGCTCAAAAAAGCCCCAGCAATGGGGCTTTTTTCATGGCGGGTTCTCATTCATTGATTCCCTTGCGCGACAATCTCTTCCATGAATCAAGCAGTTCGCAATGTCGATCCGGCCGAATTGGCCAAATTTTCCGATCTGGCCCATCGCTGGTGGGACCCTGAGAGTGAATTTCGTCCTTTGCACCAGATCAATCCCTTGCGGTTGGAATGGATCAACGGGCTGGCGCCCTTGGTCGGACTGAATGTCGTGGATGTGGGGTGTGGTGGCGGCATCCTTTCAGATGCCATGGCGCGTAAGGGTGCGCAGGTTTTGGGGATTGATCTGGCCACCAAATCCCTCAAGGTGGCCCAGTTGCACGCCTTGGAAGCAGGCACGACAGGTGTTCAATACCGCGAGGTCAGTGCCGAAACACTGGCGGCTGAAAAACCCGAGCAGTTTGATGTGGTGACCTGCATGGAAATGCTCGAACATGTTCCAGACCCGGCTTCCGTGGTGAAAGCCTGCGCCCAAATGGTCAAACCCGGTGGATGGGTGTTCTTTTCCACGCTCAACCGCAATCCCAAATCCTTCTTGTTTGCGATTGTGGGGGCCGAATACATTCTCAAGCTTTTACCCAAAGGCACGCATGAATTTGCCCGACTCATCAAACCGAGTGAGCTGGTGACCTGGGCCAGAGAAGCGGGGCTCGATGCCCAGGGCTTCAAAGGCATGGAGTACAACCCGTTCACCAAAAGGTACTGGCTCAGCCAAGACACGAGCGTGAACTATTTGCTGGCTTGCCGCAAAGCCTAGAACCGATGTTCCAAAATGTAGAAGCTGTGTTGTTTGACCTGGATGGCACCTTGATTGACAGTGCGCCTGATCTGGGTGCAGCGGTGGACAAAATGCGGACCGATCGCGGCTTGTCATCGCTTCCTCTTGAGAACTACCGCCATATGGCTGGCGCCGGAGCACGGGGCATGATCGGCATCGCCTTTGGCGTGACGCCCGAGCATCCCGACTTTGAGGCCATGAAGGAAGAGTTCTTCGTCAACTACGAAAACTGCTTGACCGAACGGACCCGCATTTTTGACGGAGTGGCGGACATGATCAGCGCCTTGGTGACCCAAGGCATGCCTTGGGGCGTGGTGACCAATAAATCCAGCCGCTTCACTGACCCCTTGACCTCGGCCACGGCCCTTTTTTCTACAGCAGGCGCCATTGTCAGCGGCAACACCACGCCGCATGCAAAACCCCATCCTGAACCGTTGTTCGAGGCCGCACGGCGTTTGTCGGTCAATCCTGCACGTTGCGTTTATGTGGGGGATGATGAACGCGACATCGTGGCGGGCTTGGCGGCAGGCATGGTGACGGTTGCGGCGACCTATGGTTATTTGGGGTCGCAAACGGATATTTCGCGCTGGAATGCCCATTTGCACATTGATTCTCCGCTCGACCTCTTGAAATTCCTGAACAACGCCTAAAATAGGAGCCTCAGGGGCTGCACTGGTTTCGACATGGGTTCGGACGCGTGGCAGGGCATGTCGAGGTTCTGATCCTCGTAAAACAGCAGAAAAAAAACTAACTGCAAACGACGAACGTTTCGCACTCGCCGCTTAATCCGGTGAGCCTTGCAACAGTTGGCCGATAGGCTGGGTTAGGGTGATTGGGGAGTCAAATCCTCAAAAGTCCTAGCTGCAAGGTAAAACATATGGGCTGGCATCACTCCGGGTACCTTGGGGTGGTGTGAGAAAAAAGGGTGCTGGCTGGGTGTTCAGCGTGTCGCTGCGCGGTTCATTTGGCGAGACTCAAATCAGACGACTACACATGTAGAACTGTACGAAAAAGACTTATGGACGGGGGTTCAAATCCCCCCAGCTCCACCATTCATAAAGGGGACAGACTTTCTCTGTCCCCTTTTTTCATCGGGCTGTAGCCCAGTAACGACGCCATTCCTCGCAAATGTCTTGAGGATGCCGGTCGTCAATTTCTCCCCAAAAGTTTCATTTTTCGGCTCCGAGATCTCGGATTTCTCTACGTTTTCTCTGTTTTCTTGAGGATGCCTCCTCAAGAAGAACCTAGGATTCATGCGGGTTGCAGCTCGATGGTTTGATGTGACTGATGGCTGGCATGGTTGACTGCGAACTTATTTGTAGTAATTTTCTTCTATTCGGGTGATTATTTTGTGACGTCCTCAAGTTCTTCAGCCGATCATTTGGGTGTTTTTGTGGCTTTGCGGGGGGCCTTTTGGGGGCTGACGGTGTCGGATTTGAGGACTTGCAAAAGCTCAGATAGACCCTCTACGCTGAGCACGATCTGGACTTGATTGGGATATACGACCACGCGGTCCACCAACTTGATGATCCAATCAGCAACCAGTGGTTCGAGGAAAAGATGCCACACCGAGTCCATCTTTTGCAGGCTACTTTTGACATGTGTCGGTTCAAATTCAGGCCGACATCTCCATTCATCGGACAGGTCATCTAGCCAAGGCTGGGGGTCTTTGAAGCATGCCCTCAGATAGTCGATGACCAGCTTGTGCATGTTTGCCGTTGAGATCGTTACGGGCGTTGTGGCGTT
>ERZ1292625.3810-Hain-H41-01um-R1-3810-length-11787-cov-8_pt1 | contig 11787 bp, 9 predicted proteins | sample MGYA00564400_ERZ1292625 | MGnify/ENA primary metagenome ERZ1292625 (study PRJEB36523, sample SAMEA6512639) | groundwater metagenome | collected 2019-01-08 | study: AquaDiva: Metagenomics assemblies of 32 groundwater samples
CTCTCCCGCCAATTCCTTTAAGTTTCAGCCTTGCGACCGTACTTCCCAGGCGGTGCACTTAATACCTTCGTTCCGACACTGCACATTCATGTAGAATATGCAACATCTTGTGCACAGCGTTTACAGCTAGGACTACTCGGGTAATTAGCAGATGAAAAGCACATAATCTTACATTATTTATCAGTAGTTTTAAAGCAAGATAAATAATGTTTAGTCGTGTCACTTTACGAAGTAAATGTGACATTTGATTGCACTCTCAGATGGTGCTCCATCTGTATCTAATCCGGTTTGCTCCCCTAGCTTTCGTTCCTCACCGTCGAACCCGTTCTCGTTAGACGCCTTCGCCACAGGTGGTCCTCCTGAGATTATAACATTTTACCGCTCCCTCAGGAATACCCCTAACGCCTCCCGGTTCCAAGATCAACAGTATCTCAAGCACGCCGTTTTGTTAAGCGTAACGATTTCACTCAAGACTTACTGATCCGGCTACGAACGCTTTAGGCCCAATAATTGTGATTGCAACTTGTGGCGCGGGTGTTACCGCGGCGGCTGGCACCCGTCTTACCCACCACTTATTCGCCAAGCTATTTACACTTGACAAAAGCCCATGCAAAGCATGAGCACTAGGAGTTCCCTTATCGCACTTGCGTACATTGTAAAGTTTTCGCGCCTGCTGCACCCCGTAGGGCTAGGGTCAGTGTCTCAGTACCCTTCTCCGGGCAACCGCTCTCACGGCCCGCACTGATCAAAGGTATGGTAGTCATATAAATTCCCGGTGAAATATTTTTCACACGGAATACTTTACACTACCATCAGCCTAATCAGCCGCCAACTCATCCTTAGGCGTCACCTTTAAGTAAAAGGACATTCCAGTACCTTTTACCTATCTAATCTTAGCCTCAGTTTCCCGAGGTTATCTTAGACCTAAGGGCAGATTATTGACGTGTTACTGAGCATTCAGCCTGTGCCTCCGAAGAGGCCCTCTGACTTGCATGGCTTAATCGAACTCCTATAGCAGCAATCTTCCGCAGGATCAACGGAAACTAAAAAAACTAGATTTAAATTTGCGATCCTTTTTCTGGCTCAAAGCTGTCTTAATGGAATTTTACTATTTTGTCGTCCAAATTTCTTTGGATCACCTGTTTCATACTCAAGATTAATTGAGCATACATTTTGTTTTTGTTTAGGAACAGCGATTGTTTATAAAGGTTTCGGGAGTAAAGGCCAATTTTAAAAATAAATTTTTAAATAAATTTTAAAATAAAAAGCAGGTTTCTTAATTCTACGTCCTGAAATTGATTTAATTTTATTTCACTAAATTCCTACCAAACCCATTTAATTTTCAAAAAAAAAACAAGATTAAGAAAAATGAATAATTAAAATAAATTATTAACATAACAGATAAAAAAAATTAATTAGAATAATTAGTGCACATAATAAAAATAATAAATAAAAATATTACCTTAGCATACTTAATTTAAAAAATTCAATAAAAATATTAAAATAAACTATAAATAAGAATATTAATCAAGAGGATTAAGCAGCTTGAATCTTTCTTCTGCGCTTAGCTTTTTTTAGCTTTTTACGTTGCCATTTCCAGCGCATTTGCCCTTTCTTCTTCCAGCGTCGTGAACTTCTTTTCATTCACAGCAAAAGATTTGGGGTATTTTATAAATGTTTCTACTCCCAATCGTTACTGGGCTTGATTAAGTCTCTATTTTGGTTCTGCACTTCCTCTGCGGCTGATGAACAAATAAACTCCTAATAACAGCGCGCTTAACCCCGCTAACCCGTAAATTAAATACTCTTTTTTAATTATTTGCTGAGGAACAATGGCGCTAAACCAACCGGTAAGCATACTGCCATAGCTTTTCTTGGCTTCTTCAACAGTTGCCTGTTCATCAGTTACAGCTGCGCTAGTTAATAAATCTCCGCTTGCTTCTTCCTGCACCGGAGTTTCTTCAACAACTGCTGGCTCTTCAGGAGTTTCTTCCACAAATTCTTCCTCTTCAACTACTTCTTCGTCGGAATTTGCAGATGCGGTCGAAGAACTTCCTCCGCCACCGCCACTGCTGCTTCCGCTAGAAGAACTGCTATCACTATCGGATTCAGAAGATTCAGATTCGTTACTGGGTACTTCATCAGCGACACCAGCAGTAACAAAAGTAGTTTGACTAGCAATACGACAATTGCCTGCAGGATCGCAGGAAGAGACCGCATAGTAATAAGTAGTTGCTTTAGTAAGGCTAGTTATTGTCAAACCATGTCCCGTCGTTAAAGCCGAACTGGTAACTTGATTTCCTAAACTGGACATTGTGCCGTAATCAAGAGTAGAGTTGGTATTTTCATTAGTGTCCCAAACAATTTCTGCTGCAGTTTCAGTGATACTTTCTGCAGTTACGCCAGATATTTCTGGAACAGTCGTATCAATCGTTAAAGTATAATTACTAGAAGCAAAGACTGCATTTACAGAATCCTGTGCTAAACAATTCCAGGAATAAGATCCTGCTGGTAAAGTTTTGGTAAACAAAGCTAAGGCAGTTTCGCCAGCAGCAGTATTTAATGCAAGGGTTTCTTTGGCTTGCCACTCGCCACCCCAATTACCATACAAAGTTAGATTAGCTAGATTAGTTTCATCAATCGCTGAACAGCTGAAATCAACGGTCGTATTTGAAGTAATATAATTATTGCTTGGAGCAGTTAAAGTAACAACGGGAGCAACCGCATCCAACTCTGGAACAGACACTGTTAAGGTAAATGCGCGAGAACGAAGTTCATTCTCTTCAGTTGATAGACCATTACCTAATTCATCAACACATTGAACTGTCCACCAATATTCTCCATTGCTTAACTGTTTAGTAAAGCTTTGCGTTGTTGATTTTACAATGCTTAACGCAGATTCATTAAACAAGCCATTTAAGTATAGGCTGCAATTAGTTACGCCCAACAATAAATCATTAACATTGTAATTGAAAGTAATCAAATTACTGTCTTCTACAATAGAATTGTTTGCCGGACTTTCCAAAGAAACAACTGGCGCAGTGCGGTCGACGGTAAAATTAAGAGATTGATCGCTATTAGTTTCTCCAAAAGAATCAGTAGCTACAACGGTAACCGTATGCACTTCTTCGGATAAACTAGCCATATCTACGCTGGCGCTCCAGTAATTGTTTAAGTCATCGTCAGAAACAATATCACCTAAACCTTCATTAGAAGCAGCAACTTCAATAAAATTGATTGATCCGTTTTCGCTGAGGCCATTAGTGATTCTAAACAATACTGCATCAACAGTACCGGTTTCGTCGGTAACTGTAGCATTGAATAGTTGTACCTCATTACTAAACTTAGCTCCGCTCGAGGGAGAATTGATTGCAACTTCGGGAGGGAAGTTGGTTACGACTAAATCCCTAGCTGAACTAAGGCCTTGGATATTTGCAACATCACTACCAAAGACGTGGTAAGTATAAGTGCCGATAGCTAGGTCAGTTAAAGCATAATAAAATGAAGTATCGCTCTCTCCACCATTACCGTCGCTGTTTTTATTCATAGTATAATTGATTACCGCTTCATTAACAATATTACCTTCAACTACATTAAATTTAGTCAGTTCTAATACCGCTGCAGATAAACTAATATCTGAAGAAACATTAATCACAACTAGTTTACCGTCGGTAGTAAATCCATCAGCTGGATTAGTGGACGTAAAACTAATAACTGGTTTCAATGCAGCCAACATATCAATTCGCGGATAATTCGCTCCGACCTCTAAAGGATCAGCAATTACTGTTCCGGTAAGCAATAATTTTTGTTCAATTTGTTCCGGAGTAGGGGTTTGCTGGTAAGCTAATTTCCAAAATTGATTCATTAACGCTGCAGCTGCAGCAACATGCGGAGTAGACATAGAAGTCCCAGATAAAGTTCTCGTTCCTCCCCCCAACTTAAGAGAGGTAATGGAAGAACCAGGAGCAGCTATAATATCGGTAAAGAAAGAATTACGGAAAGCATAACTTGCTAAATTGTCTGATTTGTCCGTAGCAGTTACTCGTATCGCTTTTTCAACACAAGCAGGAGCAGTAACGCCCGCAATAGGATTAGTATAACTACCGTAAGTATTACCTGAAGCAATAACTACAGAAATATTTTGTTGAACTGCTTCATTGATGAGCACGGCATATTGTCCGTCTAAAGAAACATTTGTATCACAATAAGAAGCATATTGGTCTCCCCCCAAGCTAATACTGATTACAGAAATACCATAAGCGGCAGAATTAGTGATGCAGCTTTCTATTCCCGCCAAGACGTCAGCATCGGAGCAGGAACCTTGAGCATCACAAACTTTTACAGCAACAATTTTTGCCTCGGGAGCAACCCCTTTATATTTTTCATCATTAGAAGCAATTATCCCAGCAACATGGGTTCCGTGTCCTTGGTCATCCAATGGATCGGGATCGTTGTTAAGGAAATCATAACCTGCAACTACGGTTCCACATTCTCCAGCCAGGAAAGTTTCCGTAGTGCAACCACCTAAAGCAGCATGAGTATAATCTACTCCTGTATCGACAACACAAACTGCTTCTCCTTTACCGGTAATTCCTTGCTCGCCAACTAAAAAAGAGTGAGCATCATCAGCATTAATTAATGGAACAGAATCAGCAAGAAAAATATGTTTAACTCCATTAAGAATCACTTTTTCAACATTGGGATCGTCTTTTAATTTTTCCAAACCCGCTTCAGTAACTTCTCCAGCTAAAGCATTTAAAGAATTGTATTGGTGTTTTAATTCGAATTCTTTTTCTTCATTCAATAAACCAAAAGCGGTTTCTTTTTCTTCTAAATTTAAATTATTCAAAACTTCTGCTTGATTATCTTTAATGTTCTGCTCTTTTTCTTGATCGCTAATTTGGTTATTATTTTGATTATCATTTCCTGTAAAAGCGGTTTGAGGATTATTTTTTAATAAAACGATTACAGAAACTGCTTCGTTCCCTGCAGCAAAGGCGTCTACAACTTCAGCAGATACTTCTGCTTCTACCCCTACTCCCACCACTGCGCCCATTATTCCCCCAGAATTGATTAAGACAAACCCAAATCCGACAACAATGATTGCCAGCAGCAAAAAGAGTTTTGTTTCTCTTTTGAGATTAGAATTTGATTTTAGATCAGTTAATTTTAAATTAAAAAAATTATTTCCTGTTTTTCTGTAATTTTTTAAATTAGTTTTGTGTCCCATTTTTGCTCCTCTTTTTTTACCCCATCATTAAATTTAAATCTGTTTTTGTTTTAATTATAGTCGAGCCAAATCCTTCTCCAATTTGGAAAAAGAAATCAGAAAAAACTCCAGCAAATAAGTCTAACAAGCTGGTTTCCTGCTCATAAATAACATAATCTGGTTTAGTAATTGCATGGTTTGTCTCTAAATATTTTTCAACAGTTTGTTTATCGCCTAATTCGTCTACGAGGCCATAATTATATGCTTCTACGCCTAAAAAGAATTCTCCAGTAGCTAACTGTTCAACTGCAGCAACATCTAATTTTCTATTTGCCGCAATCTCTTCGATAAAATATTGATGAATCTTATCAAGTTTGCCTTGTAAAATAGTTTTTTCTTCCTCTTCTAATTTTTTTAAAGGCGTTCCTAAATCTTTGTACTTTCCTGCCACTAAGCGCTCATAACCGACGCCATAATCTTCCATCAATTGACTAAATTCTAAATAAGAAGAAATTACCCCAATACTTCCAGTGATGGACATCCTATTAGCAACAATATAGTCTGCTGCTGAAGCAACCCAATAACCGCCGGAAGCGCCAACTTCTCTAATCAAAGCAATTACCGGCTTGTCGGCGGTTTTGACGGCAGTAGCAATCTCATCCGAAGCAACAGCTGATCCGCCTGGAGAATTAATTTCTAACACGATTATTTTTATCTGCTTGTTTTTATCTGCCTCTTTAATGAATTCCACAATTTTTTCAGAAGAAACAGTAGCTGTGCCTAAACTGGTGCCGCCAGTAGCCGTAATAGGCCCTTCGATAGGAATCAAAGCTATATTGCCCATTTTAGAACCATCAAAGAGGGAAAATAATAAAGGCAGGATTACAAAAACAACTAATGCGGTTATTCCAATTATTAATAAAAGATATTTAAGATGACTAGAAACGTATTTATGAGGATTAGGGTTACAAGAATTACAACTACTGTTAGCTCTAACGCTACCTACATCATTCCTCCTTTTCACAGCTATAGAAAACCTTACAGAATTTATAAATGTTTTTATACAGCAAAAGTAGAAAAAGTCGCCGGCTTATTATAAAAAGCAAATCTTTTTAAATAGGTCAAAGTTATTTATCACTACAGCGGGATAGGGAAGCTAGGAGTACCCGCCGGGCTCATAACCCGGAGATCGGAGGTTCAAATGCCAGCAATTGAAATACGCTGCTGAAAGTCCTCCTCCCGCTACTTTTTTTATAATATCCATAAGGGGCAATTAAAATGAATCAAAACAAACAAAGACCTCGTGTAAGGAAAGATACAATAAAATATCAGGCCGATAACTTAGATCAACTTGTTAGTTGGGCCAACCAAATATATAAAAATAATGAAGATGCATCAGTTGAAGTAAATTTTCCTTGTTTTGTGGTTGGCGAATTAACTACTGATGACGCGATTGTAGGAAGAGGCAGAATTTTTATTAGTAGCCAAGGATTAATTTTAAAACAAATCGTATTTGAAACATATCATTGGAAATATGATAAAAATGGTGATTATGTAGATAATCTTAATCGCCCAATGTATTCAATTGATGAAGAAGTAATATTTCCAGCAAAGACGGTGCGAGTTGATGTTTCGCTTGTAGATGACCTACCTTTACCTCTAAGCATAACGGCTTTTGATAAAGTTCCAGAAGAAATAAGAAGCTTCAGGGGAAAAGGCTGCTCGATTTCAAGAGATAATTATGCCCTGGGTGGAGCTCCAAGTGAAACGGTCAATGTTGCTGGAATAACCTCTGAACTTGGTCTTGTACACCCATACGGTAAGACTCTTACATGGCCAATAGTTGGCTTTAGTTTTGCTAAATATGATCCAACCATATCAGATTATTTGGCTAAATGTATGGAAGGACTTGATAAAATACGCCAGGCTACTAATTATGCACGAGATTTGCTAAAGACAGATTGATTTTTTTAAAATAAAGTTTCCATTCAATTTGAAAAATAATTTAAAAATATTAAAAATAAAATAAAAAATTAATTACAGCAGCAATCACTGCCTACTTTTTTAGCCAGTTCTTCTAATTTTTTGGTTAATTCTTTGGCCGTAGCCGGATCGATTCGGGTAGTAACATCTTCCATTTCTTCTTCTCGGTAAACTGCTACTAAATTTATTAAGTCCCGGACTAAATCTTCTGCGCTTTTAGGGCCTTTTGGTGAACAACCGCAACCACAATTATTTTTTTTCATTTTCTAAACCTCCTTGATGGATTTTATTAGTTTATTCTTTTATGTTTTGTTAGTTTATTATTTAATTGAAATATCTTATAATTTTTAACTTTAAATATCAATCAACACCTGTGCCTGCCAGCCGCCGATAATTTTCTTCACTTCAAACATATGCATAGTAATGGCTTTAACATCAACTTTGGGGTCGTGCTTAGCATTATCTAATTTTTCGCCATGGGCTTGACAAGTTAACTTGAATACTCCGCTGTTTTCTTCAATCTTTAAATCAAATTTGCTGAAGATTAGCTGCTGGGCATCTTTGTAAAAAACCAAATCGTCCAAGAAATCAAATAAAATATTTTCTACGCTCTTGCCCTCTCCAGTGATGGTAATTATTTCTTTTGGCTCTATTTTAGAAAGATCGACCTGAGAATTTTCTAAGGCGAAGGCGCACTGCTGGAACAGTTCTTCAAGCGTAGGTGCTTCTGCCTGAAATAACACATCAGCAGTATGTTCAAGATATTTATATGAAGGTTTCATTTTTTATTTTTAGTTTATTTTTTAAAATTTTAATTAGTTTATAATTTATTTTTCCAGTACTGCTTTTATTCTTCTCACCCCAGCAGCAGAAGATTCCTCTTTAACAATTTTAAACTTACCTAATTCAGAGGTGTTATTGGCGTGGGGGCCCATGCAGATCTCTTTGGAATAATCCCCAATGGCGTAAACAGAAACTTTAGGCGGATATTTAGTGCCAAATTCTCCGTGTGCTCCCGAACTTAATGCTTTTTCTAAAGGCAATTCTTCTCGCTTAACTTCTACGGCCAATTTGATTATGCGGTTTACTTCGCTTTCAATTTTTTTAATTTCGTCAGGAGTTAATTTCCGGTCAAAATTAAAATCAAACCTTAACCGTTCTGGAGTGATGTTGCTGCCTTTCTGCTTAATGTCTTCTTTCAAAATTTTCCGTAAAGCTTCATTTAACAAATGCGTAGCCGTATGTAATTTTCTAGTTTCCTCAGAAGCATCGCTTAAGCCCCCTTTAAATTTCTTTTCTGCTCCTACTCGAGAAAGTTCTTGGTGTTTCTCATATTCTTTTTCAAAACCTTGCTTATCTACTTTAACTCCTTTCTCAGCAGCTAACTCTTCAGTCATTTCTATCGGGAACCCATAACTCTGAAATAAAAAAAAAGCTTCTTTAGCATTAATGCTTCTATTTTCTTGAGTGATCCGGGCAAATTCTTTTAACCCTTTCTCTAAAGTTGCTTCAAACTTTTCTTCTTCTTTTTTTAATTCAGAAATTATTTTATCTTTATTTTGTTTTAATTCCAGATAGGATTCAGAATAATTCTTGATTACAATTTCCGCTAATTTGTTTAAGGATAAAGCAGGCAGGTTCAATAATTTAGCTAACCGAATCGCTTTGCGGATCAATCTTCTTAAGATATATCCGCGATCAACATTAGAAGGTATGACTGCATTATCATCACCTAAAATAAATACGGAAGCTCTTAGATGATCCGCAATAATGCGCATAATTTTTTGATTTTGCTCATAATTTTTCCCGCTTAATTTTTCAATCTCTTTAATGATCGGTTGAAATAGATCTGTTTCATAGGCGCTTTTCTTTCCCGATAAAACGGCTAAGGTTCTTTCTAAACCCATCCCCGTATCCACATTTTTTTGTTTTAATAATTCTAAAGTGCCGTTTTCTTTTCTATTATAAGTCATAAACACATTATTCCAAATTTCCACCCAGCGATTATCAGCAGCATCAAATTTCTGTGGTGTTTCTTCATCGCCCGCCCAATAAAATATTTCTGTACTTGGACCACATGGGCCAGTATCGCCAGCTGACCAAAAATTATCTTTCCCCAGATAAGCAATTCTCTCTTTAGAAACTCCTAAGCTTAACCATAATTTAGCGGACTCTTCGTCTTTGGGAACATCGTCATCGCCTTTGTAAACAGTAAAAGCTAATTTGGTTAAAGATAAGTTTAACCATTTTTTACTGGTCAGAAATTCAAAACTCCAGGCAATCGATTCTTTCTTAAAATAATCTCCTAAACTCCAATTACCCAACATTTGAAAGAAAGTATGATGAGTATTATCTCCGATATTATCAAAATCGACCGTGCGTAAACATTTTTGAACATTAGCTAAACGATTTCCTAAAGGATGTTTTTGTCCTAGGAGATAGGGAACTAACGGCTGCATCCCGGCCGTGTTGAATAATACGGAAGGATCATTAGTAGGAATCAAGGAAGCGGAAGAGATGATTGCATGCCCTTGTTTCTTGAAAAAGTCCAGATATTTCTGTTTGAGCTCTTTTGCTTTCATGCGAATTAGAAAAAGCTTGCCGGTTTTTATATATTTCTAATTATAAATGGACTTAATCTTTAATACCGACATAAAAATCGCCCATCCACTCTGGCGAACCTAGGGCTCCCTCTTTCAATTTTTCCCGCCCTTTTTTATAAGCGTCCCGATCTTCCCGGAACCCTTTTTTTAGCTCTAGAGTCCAATAACGAACATCCTCGACTGTAGAAATATAAATCCTCCCTCCTTTCTTTAGGATTCTTTTGGATTCAGGTACTATTTTTTCTCTCATATCCAAAATGCTTAAATGATCAAAAACATTCGAAAGATAAATCATATCAAAATGATTTGCAGGAAGTTCTGAAAATACTGTTCTTACATCCGCTTGGACTAGATTTATTCTAGAAAGATTCCTGCGCACCTGTTCAAATCGTTTATCGTCATGGATGAACCCAACAAATTCAGTATTTCCTCCAGCTAACTCCGGCGCAAAATTATCGGCAATAGAACAAAGATAATCCTGTTTAGATGAAGGCACCACTTTTGATAAATTATCAAACAGCTCCATCCATTTTTTATTAGCAAATCTGTTGTTTAAAAAATTAAGATATTCTTCTCGGCCCAAATTATAGATTAACTCTATTTTTAGTCCGGCTAAAAAAACTTGAAAAGGATTATAATCAACCCCATAGATCCTTCCTGTAGAAAGTTTCTCGGATAGACCCAGAAGTTGATCTCCGGCACCGATAATTCCTAAGATTTCTTCGTCTCCCCGCGGGTTTAAGGAAGCTACAATTTGGTCTACTGATTCATTAGTAACATAATAATTACAGGCACCCAGATTATTATAAGCATTCCGAAAGTTCTTACGATTTAATACCAATCTGGAAAAATCAAAATGAGCGGATGGTTTTTGTGCCTGTGGATATAAATCAGCTAAGAAGTTTAAATTAATTAAATCAGCTAAGGATCTTAGATTAATTGTTACCATTTTGTTATAATCTAAAACCAGCTCTTTTTGGGATTAAAAAGGCGCGTTTTATAAAGGTTTCATAAAAATTAAATTTAATTATTAGAAACGACCTTATTCAGTTTCTTAACAATTTCTTCAATCTCTTTCTCACTTTTTCCATGTGCTGTTAAGCCGTCTTCCAGAGATTCAAAGTGCGCTGCCCCGCAGCCTAAGCAATGGATGCCTTCCTCAAACAAGACCTCTACTGCCTGCGGATAGTTGATCATTAATTCGCCAATCTTCATTTCTTTGGTAATTTTTGTTTCTTTAGTAATATTTTGTTTCATTTTCCTTAAAATTAATTGCGAATTTAAAAAGTTATTCCTGTTTATTGATAATTAATATTCCTTTAAATGAAAAAAACTAAAACTCTCAGCTTCAAAACTCGCCCAACTGTTTCTGCTGCTGCTTAGTTTTAACTAAACTAGAAATAACTTTAAAATCTGCTTTCATCTCTGCTAACATTTGTGGATTTCTTCCCGAATATAAATATGAAGCAGGATGGATTACCGGAACTACTTTAATTTCCTGCCCATTAAAAATAAAAGAATGAACTTTCCCGTGCATCGATTTGATGCCCGTCTTTCCCAGAATTCTTTCCGTGGCAAAATTGCCAATAGTAACCATAACTTTTGGCCGCATCGTTTCAATTAATTTATTCAATCGTTCCCGGCAATTTTCAATTTCTTCTTTAGCCGGGTTGCGGTTATTAGGTGGACGGCACAGCAGAGTATTAGTAATAAAAATATCTTCTCTTTGTAAATTAGCAGAAGTTAACAATTCGTTTAATATTTTTCCAGACATACCGCAGAAAGGAATTCCTTGTTTGTCTTCATTAGCTCCCGGAGCTTCCCCGATAAGCAGTATTTCGGATTTTTCATTGCCGCAGCCAAAAACTACTTGCGTCCTGCTTTTAATTAATTCAGAACATTTCTGACAGGATAAAATTTCTGCTTTTAATTCAGTAAATTTAGGCATATAAAAAATAAATTAGCAGAACTATATAAGAATTATTCTTTCTT
>ERZ1292625.1781-Hain-H41-01um-R1-1781-length-23127-cov-16_pt1 | contig 11785 bp, 30 predicted proteins | sample MGYA00564400_ERZ1292625 | MGnify/ENA primary metagenome ERZ1292625 (study PRJEB36523, sample SAMEA6512639) | groundwater metagenome | collected 2019-01-08 | study: AquaDiva: Metagenomics assemblies of 32 groundwater samples
GTTTTAACCAAATAATCCACAATATAGCTTATTTGAGATCCCACTCCGACTTGGCGAAATTGGAGCATCTCCTATCATTAACAAATTAATCTTTTTCATTTTTCTGTTTCACTTTCCTTAAAATATTTCCAACGAAAATCTCTATGTGTTTTACGTTTCCCGTTTAGACAAGCAAATACATTTCTAATTTTAAATCCTTCTAATCTTATATGACGCATACTATCATAAATCATGACTATTTCATTCTTATTGTTAAGACAAATTATTTTTCTTCTATTACGTTCATTTGTTTTATTTAATTTTTTTCTTGACTCAATATATTTCTCTGGATCAGTTTTATTCTTTTGTATCCAATGTTCCAATCCTTTGGATTTACCGAGTTCTATTAAGACTTATCTTTTCAAGAGTTTCTTTAGTATGTTTTCTGCCAAAAAACGGGTTATTTTCTCCTAAAAAATTTGCTCTTTGAAGTTCTGCATAATAATGTCTTAAAATTTCAAATTGTCTCGAAGTTATTCTGTGTTGATCATCGTTGGCCATTCTCCAATAAGCATGAGCCATATTTATGGTTTTTTTATCCTTATTACCATATTTTTTCTTATAATACTTCCAAAGTAAATGGTGCGCAACAAAATGTTCTCTTGCTGTTAGCTCAACAATATATTTATTGTCTCCAAAAATAGACTTTGGAAATATATGATGACTTTCTGTATAAATCTTTTTTGGAACTCCGATCAATACTTACAGTCGGAAAAGGTTTATTTTGAGCGTTTCTGATCAGTTTTATATATTGTTTTTTATAGTTCATCTTATTGTTACTCGTCACTCCACTTTGAATATAGTTTGCCATTATGGAATGAACATCTACAATAATATCTTTCTCCTGTTTGAATGTCAAGAATATTTGCACAGTCTGTTCTTGCTGACACTGCTATTTCTTTTGCTTCTTTTAAAGATTCGAAAGAGTCCAATAAATCACGAATTCCTCCTTTAGAATGATAATCCTTAAAACAAAAAACAAGATATCTTTTGATCATCTTATTATCTCCGGTATTTTGTAATATGCCGCACTACCACTTAACCAAGCGTTCACCGTTTCTTTGGCAGTAAAGAACACGACTTGTTTATTTATGCTATACAATATTATTTCTCTTTCTAAATTTTCAAATTGAAAACCTATAACGAAATGACAAAAAGGCTCATAAACTTCTTTGTTTTTTGATTTCCTGTTTGGTTTAAAATAAAGCAGATCCCCAGATTTTAAATCTTTATGAGTCTTGAATTTCACAATTCAACCTTCTTTAAAGCAAAGAAATAATTTTTGTAAGTATAAAAACATTCCTTGTGTTTGAAATTATACCATTTTAAACGTTCTTCGCATACCGATAATATTATTCCGTAATTTCCATTACAGTAATGGTTAATGCTGCCGCTATTAAACAATAGTAAATCGCCAGATTTTAGATTTAAACATTCTAATTTCATTTTATTCTTAATTTATTTAAACCATCGCAATATTCAGTTCTGGCATATTCACAAAATACACAGTTGAGCTTGTTTTTAATAAATTTTTTCTTGTTAACATTCACAACACACTCGTTCAAAACAGTTAAAGCGTTTTTAATTTTCTTTGGTCCGCTTGTTATTTTGAATATTTCAACCCTGTCTTTAAATGTTTTTCCTTTTGCTGTTCTCTTTAGAAGACAAAAATGAGTCTCAATATCCTTCGGATCTACTTGAACTATTTCCGCAAAAAAATGTTTATAATAGATCAATTGATAATTGACTTCCGTACTTGCTTTTTTTTCTGCTTTCCATCCCCACCCACAAGTTTTAAGATCAATAATATGATATTTTTGATCATGGTTTGTCTGAATAATAAGATCTATTATTCCGGTGAAATTCTGTTTGATCATAAAATTGTTTAAACTCTTTATTCTCTTGATTAAGAAGAAGAGATGAAAAACTTTTTTCTAAAGAGTGTCTTATACCTTGTTCACTTGAAATAAATGTAAAATCTCCAAAATAATGATTTAAAGCAGGAATAATAAGCGGAGCAAGTTCTTTCCCTTGCTCTTTCATTTCTCTTATTAGATCTATTTTAAACTCATATTTGTTTTCTGTTTTTATTTTTATTAGATCCAATTCTTTTTCAAAATCACTCAAAAAAAACTCTTTTTCATCGAAGTTTTCTTTTATCCCTCCGGAGTTCTTTCATTTCTTTTTCTCTCAAAACAAGTTTTTCTGTTGTTTTATGCATAGCCTTACCAAATGCCGTAAACTCATTTTCAGTAAAGATTCTATTGTGATCTTCCTTTTCTATTTTGTATTTCCATCCACAAAACTTTAAAGTTTTCCAGCCGACTATAGGAAATTGTTTCTGCTGTCATATAAACTCCACCAATTTATTATAAACAGATGGAGTTATTTTTTTAACCTCTTCTGAATGTCCAGAGAAGAATTTTTCAAAAGCATTGGCAAAATATTCTCTAATTGAAGTTATAGCATATGAAGATAAAAATAAACCAGAACTTAATCCAGATAATATTGGATATGTTATTGTTTTGTTTAACCAATTATCAAATTTTATATCATATTCTGGTTTAAAAAACAAACCCATCAAACTTATTCCATTAATATACCCATTTGTTTTAAGGATATTGAACAATGATGCTCGTTTGGCTAAAAATTCTTTTTCGATCAATCCATCAAAATATATTTTCTCTCTTTGTGTTTCTTCCAAAGCATGAGCCATTTCATGGATAATAGATAAAACAAGTTCTTTTTCACCTTCTATTTCGTTTGACAAAAAAATAGCTCCACTTTCATAGAGCGATTGGACTTGACGTCGTTTTAATTCTTCAAATTGACCTATAAATATTTCTTTTATATTAGATAATATATTTTTTGGAAGTTTTTGTTCTATATTGGATAGTGTATTTCTTATATCTATTTCTTTATTCAAAAATGGTTCATTGATCACAACAGTTGAATATTGTGTTCTAAATTCATTTGTGTTTTGAGATGACTTTATAATAAAGTTCTTCAACCTTATTCTTCTTTCTGTTCTAATTGAACTTTTTGTTCTTTTCCTGGACCATGATCTGTTAATTTAATATTTTCTAAATCAAAAAGTGCCTGTTTATAACCGTTTATAAAGTTTTCTTGGCTTAAGAGAATGAGGCTTTCCGGAAACTCTTCAGAGAGAGTTTTTAGAATCATTTCTATGTTGACTTCATTATTTTCTGGTTTTAATTTATTTCCAACATAGTCAACCAAAAGTTGTTTTAAAGGTCCGTCTGGTTGGACGATCGTTATTCCTTTAATATTTTCATTCATAAATTTTCCTTATAAGTTAAATAGAGATATTTAGTTTATGAACATCAAAATACTTATATTTTCCGCATCAATAATAACATTTTTACTTTTTTTGGGATGTGCAACTGGATCAACTTGTTGTGTAAATTCCCGGTCAAAGCAATATCAGTTTAGTTCCAACAGAAAGTTTTGTCAAGGTCAAACAAAATATTTTAGTCGATGACAAACCACACGGAGCTTATATCGGTTCTGGCTTTTTGGTTAAAAAAAGAGGAACAGAAAGTTTTTATTTAACAGCCCGGTCATTTATGTTCTTTTAGTGATGAAAAAATGAAAATAGTGACCAAAAAGAAAATAGAATCGAAAATAAAACTAATGGATCTAAATTTAAATATTTATAACCCAGAAATATTATTGGTTAACAAAGAACTTGATGTGTGTGTTTTAAAAACACATGAACCAACAGAAAATAAAGAAGTTTTATTGGCTTTTGACGCACCAAAAATAGCAGAAAAAATATATACTATTTCTGCTCCACAGGGTATATTTTCTTATCAAATGGTTCCCATATTTGACCGGAAGATATAATGGTTCTATTTGGATTGAAACAGAAAAAAGAAATAAATGCATATTTTCTGTTGTTGTTGCTTCTCGGTAGTTCTGGTTCTATGATTTTAAACGAAGATGGAAAACTGATCAGCTTATTGATAGAGCAAAATAAAGAACCTGGTTTACAAAACCAAATAGCTTTTGGAGTTTGTTATGATGACCTCAAAAAGATTATTGAATCTCTTTGAGTTCTCCGTGCAAACAAATAAAGTTTTCCATTTTTTCCACTGAATAACAAAAATACGGTTGATGTTTCTCCGGAAAATAGCGCCATTTTCCTGCTATATAAACCTTATCTTTATCCAAAACTTCTAAAATAATAAAACTTTTATATTCCTCATATTCATTAGGCCATAACTTCGATTTAAAATTTTCTGTGCTTATAGGTGGATCTCTAAATGTACCGATACAGAAGCTAATAAATGAAAATGAACAAAGTGTTCCAACCTTAAGTGGAATAAACGACATATTTAAAGTCCTTTGCTCATATTCCAAAACAGAAGGAGGAATAACATAAGCAACAGTAAAAAACAATATTCAAAATTATTATTTAACCTTGGTCTCATTTAAACTCCGTTAGTTCTGCTTCGATAGCAATAAAACATTTCTTTTCTTTAAAAAAATAACAAAGATAAGGTTTGTGTTTCACCTGAATATAGTTTTTAAAACGCTGATTTTGTTTATATACACTTTTTGGTTCAACATTTCCTATTATTAAACACAAGGAATTACAATAACACGACTCGGACCAGATAAATCTCTTGTCGGTTGACATTGTATCGGGTTCACTAGATTGAAATAAAAGAAAATTAAAACAATATATTTGACCTATTTTTTTCATTCTTTCTCATTTTCTCTTTCAACAAGTCTTTTTGCGATCTCATAAAGAAAAATATTGCCCGCCATTGAATTATTTAAATTAATTCCCTTTCCCGGCATTGGGATATAAACTTTTTTGCTTTGGTTATAAAGTTCAAACGGCAAACCAATTGTTTCATTTCCTAACATTATACACATTCTTCTTTCAACTGGAAACTCATAATGATGAATATTCTCTGCATCATCATCAAGTTCCGCAGAAATAAGAAAAATATTATTTTCTCTAGAATATTTCAAAAACGTTGTCGGGTTGGAAAACTGATTTATTTTGACAAAATTTTGACAAGAACCAGACTTCTTTTTTAAGATATTGTGAGGAGGAATACTTCCGATAACATTAACTGTTGAACACCCAAAACATGCAGCAGCGCGAACAATAAAAGACACATTGTCTTCTGATGCGAAGTTTATCGTGGCTATTTCAATATTGTCAAAAATCTTAACTTGTTTGTTTATGATCTTCTTTTCTGTTCTTTCACTTCTAGTTTCTGTCCTTCTTAATGTGGAAGAAAGTCCTTTAGTCGAATAAAACATTCACTTCTCCAAAATTTTAAACTTTCGACATTTCACTTGAAAATGTCCATTTATAATCCTGATCAATAAAGAACCAAACTTTATATTCTTTGACGTTGTGGTCAAATTTATGATCATAACGATCCAATATTATTCCAAGTTTACCGCGATCTTTACCATTAGTCCAATGAGCATCTAACTTAATAACATCTCCAATATCCATTTTTTTCCTTTCACAAATATTCTTGTTGATATATTTTCATTGATGGCAAATGAATACCTGTTAGTTTTCTACTTGCAGAAGCATCTATACATAAAGCTGTTTTACCATTTTTAAATTTCCATTCCCTTAAACCAAAGTTACTGTTATGACCTGCTATTTGCACATCATATTCATCAAATGGTTCTGGTTGCCTCCTGTTCCAAACAATATCAAGAGGTTCGATTTCTTCTTCTTCCTCCTGATCACGTTTAATTTTGAAAGCATGACTAATGAGATATGTTTTATCTTCTATTTTAATAATCTTTTCTGTCTTTAATGTTTTGATCCATTTGACAACTTCTTTTGGAACTGTTCCACCGAAACTTTTTAATGTGGCATTGCCTCCATTCATTTGCCACACACCAGGAGAATAATGGAATGGACTTGATTCATAAGCATCCCAAATAAACGTTTCGTGGTTTCCAAGCAAAGATTCTCCTGTCCCATCTTTTTCTGCTTTCATAAACCATTCAATGACTTCTTTGGACTGTTTGCCTCTGTCGTTGACATCGCCTACCGAAAGTATAAATCCTTTGGGCATCTTATCAAGAAGAGCAAGAAAGGTTTTATACTCACCGGCGATGTCAGCTAACACGCAGTACGACTCAGACATTTTTCTTTCTCCTGTTCTCTATTTCTTTCCAACATTTTGAACATAAAGTCATTATCCAACCAGTTGGAGATTTTGCTTTAACACTCTTTTTGCTTCCACAGTCTTCACAGGTTTTACTTGCTTCTATCTCTGCTTTAGAAACAAGATCGGACATTTCTTGAGTTTCTTCTCCCAAGTATACACGAAGACCACCAAATTTTTCTTTGATCTGAGCACACTTTCTATCCCATCCAACGTCAATAAGATCTTTAAAAAGTTGATCTAACAATTTATGCCAACCAATATTAACATATCCCTGATACATTGGATACCCCGTATATTCTCCTTCTTTATTATGATAACAATATTTTATCTCATACTTATCAATTAGATCTTGAAAATTCTTTTCGCAAGAATTTATATTCTGTGGTTCGTTGAACGTCTGTCCTTCATTTTCTTTTTCCACTTTTTCTATATCTTTGATACTAACCACAACTACTCCTCTATTGTATAAATCATTTTAACAGGAGTCCAATTTGTATTTTTATCGAACTCATTAGCAATAACAGAAACTTTTTTGCTCAAAATATAATATTTTTCTTCAGTTATTTTTAGTAATTTAATATCTTGACCGATTGCTCCCAGAAATATTTCCCCAACTTTAATGTCGGGCCAGATCTTAAAGGATTTGTTATTATTGTATTCCAACATTTTCTTTTCTCTTTTTTTCATCAAAAACCAAAAGAGCCAGATAGAGGAAATTCTATCTGGCTATCTTGGATTGAGGCTTAAATTTATTTATTAAACCTTAATTTTTTTTCACTAACCTTACGCAGACAAGTAAACATTGACCTTATGACCAGTATCCTTGTTTGGATCTTGGAAACCAGCTTCTATTAAGCGACCTTCTCTGACTAACTGGCGGAAAGCAGAAGCAATAAAGCCCCCCCTTGACTGCGGATTTACTTCTGGCATTAATCCTTTAAGAGATAATGCACTAACTTCTCCAGTAAGACGAACCTTACGCATAATACTACGTTTGACTTGTCTTAAAGTACGCTTTCCGGTTGTTTCTGCTGTTTCTGCTGTTTTATTTTTGCTTGACATATATCTTTACCCTTCTTTTCTTTCTTGTTATGGTCTTATTGACCTTTTGTTTTGGCTTTTGGCCTGGTTGGAAAACTTCGAGTCGAACGAAGATGATCTAACTTAAAAAGCCAGCAGCTTACCATTAGCTGATTTCCCAATATTTCGGAAACAATTTTTCTTCTTAAAATCTACTTTCTTCCTCTTCTTTATCTAAACCAAGTTCTTCCTCATAAAATGTTGTATAGTTTTCTCCCTCTTGTTCTTGTTCAGTTAATTCATCAAATGACTTGTTTAACCCCAAATAATCTTGAAGAAGTTTCATCCACTCTCCTTGGTTCCTGTTTGAAAAGTTTCTTGATTCTATTTCTTCTTGGAATGCATCCATGTTTTCGTTAATAAATTCACAGAACTCAACAATGTTGATCTTTTTAAGCATTATCCGTTTCCTTGTTGCTATTTGTTGTTTTTTCTTCACAAACTATCCATTCTTCCCAAAAAGATATATTGTGCATAGATATGTATCTATCTCTTTTTAGAGATAGAAGATTAAGAGCATACTTGCTACTTCTAGTTTCTTCAGATATAACAAGATATGGTTCTTTTAAAACAATATATGGTTCTCTTGAACCATTTAGTCCATGATGATGGTTAAAACAAATATTATAAAGAATATCGCCAGGTTTATAAGATCTTATTTTTTGGAACATATTAGGTCGCTTCGTTATTACTTCGTTAAGATTTAATGTTGGTTTTATTATTAATAATGTCTAAGTATTTAAAAAGTAAAGGGAAAATGGAGCGGATGGGGGAAATCGAATCCCCTTTTAAACCGAAAATCGGCAAACTTCGGTGCAACCTTTGCTCACCCGCGTAATTTTTCTCTTTAAACACATAAAGTTTTTCGAACTTTCATACTATTTATTTTAACGGAGTATATTATGATAACCTTAACCTGCTTTGTCTGTCAAACTATATTTCAAAGACCTATCGAGTGGATAAAAAATTCAGAGCGAAGAGGAGATAAACATACTTTTTGTTCATTAAAATGTTTTGGTATCTTTAGTCAAAAACCACCAATAGAAGTTCCTTGTTGTGAATGTCATAATATTTTTTTTCGTTCACAAGGAAAACTTAATAAGACCATAAAAAAAGGGCTTAATATATTTTGTTCCAAGTCTTGCGCCGCCACTTACAATAATAGAGTACATCCAAAAAGAACGAAAAAAGAAAAGAAAATAAGAATATGTTTAACTTGTTCTCATGAATATATTTTTGAAAATGATCATAAATCTTATAAATATTGTTTTGAGTGTTCATCGAAAAATAAAAAGTATAAAAAAGGAAGTGGTTTAGAAAAAAAATTCATGACCATAACAGAACTTAATAAATTGGAAATGGAAAAATATGGTCATATAGTATGGAATCATGCTCATATAAGGCTTTATGGAAAAACTTGGAATAAAGAACTTTGCAAACTCCCCTGTCAAAAATGTCGGCTATTCTAAATATGTTGAGTTGGCTCATGTTAAAGCAATATCTTCTTTCCCAGAAACAGCAACTTTGGGTGAAATAAATGATCCCTCAAATATTTTTGTTTTGTGCCCCAATTGTCATCGTGAACTTGATCGCCGGAATGATAACAAACGAAGAAATACCAAATAGACTTTTGTAACCTTCATTCTCCTATCAGATCATCCCAAATACCTTTTTCATAAAGTTTATATGATATTTTTTTATTTAAAATATGATCTGAAACAATTCCATCTTGTATTCTTATTGTCCTTCTTTTATCTCCTCTTGCACCACAACCTTGTTGTTGCTTTCTCTCTGTATTCAATTTATCTATTTCTCGGTCTTGTTGAATCTTAAAAAGTTTTGCTCTTAAAATATCCAAAGCATCTTTTTTGTTTTGACTTTGACTTCTGCTTTCAACTCTAACTTGAATACCAGTTGGTTTATGAATTAACTGAACCGCTGATTCAACTTTATTTACCCCTTGCCCTCCTGGTCCACCGGAGCGACAGGTTAACCAGTCAAGATCATTTTCATTTATCATAAGTTGATGAGGTGGAACTTCTTCTAATACCACAACGGTTATTGTTGAAGTATGAACACGATCTTTTTTCCCTGTTTGTGATACCTCTTGAAACCTATGACCACCGTGTTCGTTAGCAAACACTTTTTGAACACTTGGTCCAAAAACACGAAATGAAATAAAACCATCTCTAACATCTAACATTTCGACGCTAAAGACACCTTCTATCACAAAGCTTTTTATATATTTTCATTTGATCGAAAATAAGAAGCTTGGCATGTTCTCCGCCTTCTGCGGATCTAATTTCAATGATAAATTTTGACATACTTGTTCATTCCTATCCATACATCTCAGTCCATTCTTCATAATATCGCAAAATATATTCTTCGTATATATTTTTTTTCTCTCGACTAAGTTTATTCGCTCTTTGAAAAGAGCACAAATAATTTTCTTTATCTGTTTTAGACCAGACAAGAATATATCGAGATCTAAACTGTTTATTACAATAAAACTTCCCCGGAATGATCTGTTTTATTTCTTTGGTCATTAAATGGGAACTGTCTAACTATTATACCGTCTTTTTTTGAGAATGTCAAGTCCTATTCGATCTCTATATTCTATTTCGTAAATGACTTCCTCTATTCTTGAGTTAATGAGAACTCTCGCACAAACTCCGACATGGACTGTGGGTCAAATATATCTTTCTCTTTCTAAGATCACTATAGTTTAGTTTTATGCAGCCGGTTTACTTCGGCATGGATAAATCCACTTTTCCCTGGTTCTAAACTATCTGGTTTGTTTAAACCGACCGCTTCTCATCGCCCGATTATATCCAAAAGATAATACGCTTTCATTATCCATTGAAACAATAACGGCAGCAACTTTAAGTCTTGGATCGTTTGACTTTTGAGATATCATTTTTGCTAATGATATCCAAACATTGTCCCAAAAGAACTGTTTATGATTCATCATCTTTTTTCTTTGATTGAGCGAACTATTTTGACATGCCTCATCTTTGGGTTTTTCTTTCTCCAGCCATAAAGATATCTTTTCTGTTCTTGTTCTTTGTTTGGGTAAAGAAAAAGTATTTTGGCATATTCCGCTCTAACTCCTTTTTCGTGTATACAACATTTTCCCCAATATTCACATTTGGCAAGGAGAAAGCTATAATCTATTGATTGTCTTTTGGCTTCTTCTTTGGAGAAGAAGAAATATAAACCTGTATTGTTCGATATTTCAGGTGGACAATCTGATTCGTGTATTTTTGCATTAACCCACGTTCCATCTTGCATTCTCATTAATATTGAATTTAATTCTTGGTTCCTAATTTTAAACCATCTCCAACCAATTTTAGGTTTTTCAATAACTTTATTGTTTACCGAAAATCCTATATTACACATATCATCTGCCTTTCTGTTTTGTTTACGAAAAATTATCCATCAATAAACATTGTTGATTCTTCTGCCCCATAACCAAAAAAATGTTCTAATCCATAACATATTAAAAAAAATATCTTGGATTTGACTTATTGTTTGGTTTTTTCTTGCGTTTCAAGATAACCAATATTGTTAAATATAACATGATCAACCAAATAGCAAATCTTTCTGTTATGAACAGACCAACATTGTTTCTGTTTATTAAAATGTATTCTATATATTGTTTTTTTGTTTCTCATTCCCATTTTCCAAGATCCCATCTTTTTGTCTTATAAAAATTCAACATTATCTCCGTGGTTTGTAGATCATCGTCATAGTTAAGTTTCGGAATAACAAGATCAAAAATATGATCATTTAACGACCTAAGATCTTGTTTGAAACCATTGGTTATTTCAAAATTAGAACTTTTCAAGAACCAATATTTTTCGTTTATCAAAAGACAAGAAATAAAAATATTTTCCAATCGTTCTTGAAAAGTTCTATGTTCTTTATCTGATCTCATTCTTACTTCTGGTATATTGATGTCTATATCTTCATTCAGACGAATGATAAGAAATCTGGCTTGACTTAATAGTTCTTTAAGATTTCTATTTGGATAGAAGAAAAAGTCAAATAACATTTTCGGGACCACATCAAAATTACTTGTTATCATTTAACATCTGCCCATTCTTTTGGACTTTGAAAAGTTTTCAGATATGTTCCCCAAGATTCACTTGGTCTGATCTTGAGAAATGACAGATCTTGTTCAAAGATATTAACATCTCTTAAAAAAGCAAAGGATATTTCAAATGGAATATTTAAAGTTTCTTTTCCATATTGGAGTTCATATTCAAATGATGTTTGAAAATATTTTAGGTTTGAGAAAGTTTTCCGATAATCTTGTTGAATAAAACAAAGATATGTAAAGGTTCTGTTACAGAAAATATCAAAATAATGTCGACAAATAAGATTAAGAATGGTTAGATCATTTGTTTTAAGAACACAAAATGTCCGATCTTTTTCAAGAAGACCGTATTTTGTTTCTTTTCTCGCTTTAATAATCCCCTGAGCAA
>ERZ1292625.3814-Hain-H41-01um-R1-3814-length-11776-cov-33_pt1 | contig 11776 bp, 17 predicted proteins | sample MGYA00564400_ERZ1292625 | MGnify/ENA primary metagenome ERZ1292625 (study PRJEB36523, sample SAMEA6512639) | groundwater metagenome | collected 2019-01-08 | study: AquaDiva: Metagenomics assemblies of 32 groundwater samples
ATCTTCCGAGTCTACACTGATTTTCTAGACTCTTCTGTGGAAAGGTTTATATATTAGTTATACATAAGAGTTATACATGGCATTAGAAGTAAAAACCAAGAAATGGGGAAACTCAATAGGAATAATAATCCCTAGCGAAGCTGTTGAAAAATTCAATATCAAGCCAGAAGAAAAGATAGTTATTGAAATAAGCAAAAGGGGAAATGTTCTTCAAGAAATGTTTGGGAAGGGAATTGGTAAAAACAAGTCCGCAGAAGAAATATTAAGGAGATTTAGAAAAGAAAACTCTGAAAGCAAATGGTTGTAGAAAAATGCTTAGATACTTATGTATTAATTGAAATTTACCTAGGCAATGAAAAATTTTTAAGTTATCTTAATACTGATTTTGTTATAACTGACTTAACACTAGCAGAGTTTTTTGGAGTTCTTCTGAGAGATTATAGCGAAGAGGAAGCAAATTTATGGTTTGATAAACTTGAGAAAAATTCTGTTTCAGTTAACAAAGAAATATTGAAAGAAGCAATAAAATTCAGACAAAAACACAAAAAAACAGGCATTTCTTTCTTTGATGCCGTTGGTTATGTTTTTGCCTTAAAAAAGGGTTATAAATTTGTTACCGGAGATAAAGAGTTTGAAAAATTAGATAATGTAGATTTTAAGAAGAAGTGAGTCTACACTGATTTTCTATTTTCTTTTGGGAAACATGCTCGCTGCGCTCGCTCTAACTAAAAATAATTTAATAGAGTAAAATCAAAAGTTTGTTTTTGCATTAAATTCGTTATTTGCGGAAAATGGCTTTAATGTGAGTATTCTGGATAAATATAAAAACTATTTTTTCTTATTTCTTCTGATGGAAAGAATCTTGAAAAGAGGTTTGTTTATGGGAAATAAATCGGGTCAGTTTTATCTTGTTGCTGCCGTGATTCTTGCTGGAGTGATTATTGGAATTTCTGCAACTTCAAATTATGCAAAAAAAGAAGAAAGTCCGGGAATTAGTGAATTAAGAGAGGAAATTCAAATAGAAAGCGCAAAAACTTTAGACTACGGAACTAAAAACGGATTTAGCCAAGCACAGATGAAGAGCCTTATGCAAAATTTCACAAATTATTATGTTAGTTATGAAGGAAGCAACAACAAAGATATTTATTTTTTGTTTGGAACTAAAAGCAACATAACTGTTTCTGGAAATCAAAAAGAAAGTAAGCAAGTTACTCTTACTTCTGGTGCTTCACAAGTAGTAATAACAGAACAAGCGGGAAATTTTATTGGAAGTTTTGACCCTAGTGAAAATGAAGTAGTTATCCACATCGACGATAATCCTTACACTTTTAATTTAAGTTCGGCAGAAAACTTTTATTTTGTTATAACCCAAAATGTTGGTGGGGGAGAATACGTTGTCACGGGATGATAGGGGAATGTTAATTACGAAAAAGACAGGGCTTACAATAAAAACTTAAAGGGTTTTTACTTTAATAAAATATTAAAATTAGTAGAGTTTAAGAGTTAATAATAAAAATGATGTTAAGAGACAAAAAGAGAAAATTAAACAAGAAAGGAGTTAGTGTAATAATTGGTTACGTTCTTTTGATTGCTTTTGCCATATTAATCAGTGCAGGAGTTTATGCATGGTTGAAAACATACGTTCCAAGAGAACCCTTAAACTGTCCAGATGGTGTTTCTATTTTTGTAAAAGAGGCAGGCTTTAATTCTTCGACCGGCCAGTTGATAGTCACAGTAAGAAACAATGGCAGGTTTAATACTGCAGGGTATTTCATATACGTCTCTAACAACTCAGCACAAAAAAATCCTTCGATTGAGATATCTAATTACCTCCAAGAGGATGAACAAACTGTAAAATTTGGAAATTCTGTTTTACTCTCTTTAACAGGAGATAATTCTTTTAGTCCTGGAGATGAAAGAATAAATGTTTTCAATCTTTCAACAGGAATGGGCGAATTGTTTTCCATAAGAATTATACCTACGAGATTTCAAGAAGAAGAAAATAAGAAAAGATTTGTAAGTTGCGGAAATGCTGGTGTTCAACAGATTATTGGCGAGCCGGGAATGTGTACTTCCCAATGTACTGGAAAAGTTTGTGGCAATGATGGATGTGGCGGAAGTTGTGGAAGTTGTGGAACGGGTTTCTCCTGTGACGCTTTAGGGCAATGTTACTCAAACAGTTGTACTCCTGCTTCAGACCCAACTCTTCGAGGAGTTTGTGGAACTTTTGTCTGTGGAACAAAAACAAACGGAACATGCGGTTCTGCGGATTGCGGAACTTGCAGCACGAACTCAACATGCAACGTGACTGCCGGAACTTGCGTTTCTAATTGTGGAAATGGAATAATAGATGTAGGAGAACAATGTGATGGAACTAATTTAAGCGGACAAAATTGCACAACTCAAGGATTCACTAGTGGAACGTTATCATGTAGTTCAACAACTTGCCAGTTTAATACGGCTTCTTGCACAACAACTATTGGAAATGGGGTATGTAATGCTGGAGAAACTTGTGCGCAAGAACCTGTTGCCTGCCAAGGACTTCAAGCAACGTGCTCATCAGGAAATGTTTGTGTTTCTGGTTCATGTCAGCCAACGAATGGGGGAGTTGGATGTACTAACTATTGCATAAGTTTGTTACATAATCCTCCTTACACAGACAGTGTTTGCACTTCAAATACAGGTCAATGTGGAAGCAATGGTGGAACAGTGCAATCTGGAGGAAATACTATTTGCACTCAACGAAATTCGCAACTTCCAGTATGTTGCTGTTTCACTTAACAAAAATAAATTTATAAACATTAAATACTAAATTATTAAAATGGAAAGAAGAGGTTTTACTCTTAAAGAAAAGTTGAATAAGAAAGGTGTTTCTCCCGTTATTGCTACCGTTCTTTTGGTTGCAATGGTAATTGTTCTTGCACTCATTGTTTTTTTGTGGTTCCGTAGTTTATCAAAAGAGGCCATTACAAAATTCGATGGGCAGAACATCGAAACAATTTGTGACGATGTTAGTTTCTCTTCAGAGTATTCTTCAGGAACTTTAACAATAGCTAACCTTGGAAATGTTCCTATCTTTGGATTTAATGTAAAGATAAGTGATAAGGGAAGTCACGAGACAAAAGAAATAAAGGACGTATCAACTAATTGGCCTACAACAGGATTGAATCAAGGTGGAGTTTTTACTTCTGAAGATTTAAGTTCAGAATTCTCAACCGCAACGCAGGTTATTCTAATGCCGGTACTCGTTGGAACTTCAAAAGAGGGAGAGAAAACTCATGCTTGCCAAGAAAGTCAGGGACAGGAGTTAGCTTTGTAAAATGATAATCAAAAATAAAAAAGGTCTTTCGGAAGTTGTCACAGTAGTTTTGTTTCTTGCATTAGCCGTAGTGATGGTGGGAGTTGTCTGGGCCGTTGTGAATGGGCTTGTGAAGGATAAACTTTCTCAGGCAGGTTCTTGCTTCGATACTTCTGGAAAAATTATGATAAACAACAGGTACACATGTTATAACAGCACTTCTAAGGAGCTTCAACTTTCATTAAGTTTGGGAGACATAGATGTTGAAGAAATTCTTGTTGGAATTTCTGGGTCCGGAACTTCCATAAGCTTTAAACTAAATAATGGAAACTCGCAAATTTCTAATCTTGTTTCTTATCCAAGTAGAAATGTGAATGTGACGTTACCTAAGAAAAATGCAGGATTAACATACCTTTTCAATATGACGGGGGCTGGCTTTTCAGGTTCTCCGGATTCAATAAGAATTGCTCCCATCATAGGAACAGAACAGTGTGAAGCTGCCGATTCAATTGAAGAGGTTGATGACTGCCAGGCATTGGTTTAGTGAGAAGTTCTAATTCGAAATTCATTAACAAAAAGTTTAAAATAACGGGTTAATAGGTAAAATTAATAAACTATTTTTTCCTTCTTGGACAATGAGAAGGGGTGATGTTTTTAGATGGAGAAAGGTTGGACAGATTTGGGTTGAGACCATGGTTTATACCCTGATTGCATTTGCTCTTATTGGATTAGTTCTTGCTTTTGTAAAACCTAAGATAGAAGAGACGCAAGACAAGGGAGTAATTGAGCAATCAGTTAGAATTTTGGAGAGTATAGATTCTGTTATAAGAACTTTGGGCGGGCCGGGAAATCAAAGAGTTTTGGAAATAGGATTAAACAAAGGAACAATATTTGTGGATGGTAAAAATGACACAATCTTTTTCAAAATGGATAGCAAGTATGTTTACAGCCAGCCCGGAGAAGATATAAACGTTGGGGGAATAATTGCGAACACAAAGAAAATAGGAAATATTCACGAAGTAACTTTGATTAGAAACTATTCCGGCGCGTATAACATCACTTTTCAAAATGGAGATGAAATAAAAGAAATGAGCAAGGCATCTACTCCTTACAAATTCATTATTTTAGACAAAGGAAATAATACGATAGACATAGAGGTGACAAATTAATGCCTAACATACAAGACTATCCGAAAGTGGAAATAGATTTTTCTCCAATAACTCCTCCTTTGAAAAAGATGAAGGACAAAACTAAGATTGATGTAAGATACAGCGTCGTTTCACCTTTCGCTTTTATTCATATTTATTGGGACCCAAAAATTTACGAAGTTCTTTACGATATTGAAGAACCAGTACTTGATGAAACAGAAAATAGACATAGGCTTCAAATTATTGTTGCTTTGAGGAACATGATTAATTTTGATGCTGTTGTAGAAAAAGATAATGAAAAACTTTTGAGTTATATCGACAAGAAATTCAAGATGATAGCATTCGAACTTGGAATAGATATGTCATATGAATCTTACAAAAAAATATATTATTATCTCGTAAGAGATTTCATAGGATTCAATGAAACAGACCCTTTGTTAAGAGATTATTTTGTGGAAGATATAGAATGTAATGGTAATGAAACTCCAGTTTACATTGTTCACAGAATATTTAGAAATTTGAAAACAAATCTTCGCTTTACAGACCCGGACAGACTTGAAAGTTTTGTAGAAAAACTTGCGCAGAGATGCGGAAAATACATATCTTATGCTTCACCCATTCTTGATGCGAGTCTTCCAGATGGAAGCAGAATAAATGCAACATACACAAAAGACATCACAACGAAGGGTCCAACATTCACAATAAGAAAATTCACAAAAACTCCATGGACACCTCCACAACTTCTTTCATTCAGAACTCTAAGTCCGGAGATGCTTGCTTATCTTTGGATTCTCGTTCAGTATAAAATGAACATATTAATTGCTGGAGGAACTTCTTCTGGAAAGACAAGCTTGTTGAATGCTATAGCGTTCTTTATTCCCCCCGAAGCGAGAGTTGTGAGTATTGAAGACACGAGGGAACTTAATTTGCCTAGAGAAAACTGGCTTCCTAGCGTCGCGAGAAGTGCAACTGGAGTTGGGGGAGTCGGAGAAATAGACCTCTTCGCTTTGTTAAGAAGTTCTTTCCGTCAAAATCCAGACTATGTAATTGTGGGAGAAGTTAGAGGTAAAGAAGCATATGTATTATTCCAGGGAATGGCGTCTGGACACTCTTCTATTAGTACTCTTCACGCAGATTCTGTTGACACTGTGATAAAAAGGTTGGAGACTCCTCCAATAGAACTTTCTCCTACGTTGTTGAACGTTTTAGATTGTATTTGTATTATGACTCATGCTATTGCACAGAAACAGGAAACAAGAAAACTAAAAGAAATAGTTGAAATAATAAATGTGACTGCTGAAGGAATTGCAGTAACGAATACGCCTTTTACATGGAACCCTGCAGAAGACCAATTCTATTTTAAGAAGAACAGTAAAATATTCGAAAAAATTTCAAAGAGGTTTGGAATAAGCAACGAAGAATTGGAAAAAGAGTTCTTGAAAAGGGTACAATTGCTTTACAAACTCTTCGAAAACAAGGTTTTTGGCTTCGAGAAGTTCCAAGATATAATCACACAGTATTACAAAAAGCCAGAAGAAGTTCTAGCCCAGTATGGAATTAGTTAAGATTTCGCTAGTTCTGTTATTTCTCTCATAGGAAGGGTAAAAAGAAATATTTAATAACGTAAATCCCCTTTTTCGAGGAATGATAAAAGGTGGTGAGAAAAAGTTTGATGAAGCTGGAGCCGAGATTTCACTTCTTAACCAACTTGTTAAAACGTTAGAGGATTCTTTTGTAAAATTTAAAAAAGCGTATGAAAGAAAAGACGCTGAAGAATTCAACAAACTGAAAGTTCTTTTAATCCAAACAGAAAGGAGGATTTTTGAAACAGTAGGAATTTAAAATGGTTAAAGAAAATCTTTCAATTGAACAACTTGAAGCTAGTATTTTTAGGCAGAAGAAGATAGTCAAAGAACTAAATTCTTTGTTTAATTATGCAAGAAATGCTGAAACTTCTGGAGAAAGACAAATGGTTTCTTCTCAGGTTGGAATGCTCAAAAAAGAACTTAAAAGAACAGGAAAAGAAGTAATAGACACTCTTGAAAAAGTTTCACTTTTCAAACTCCTTCAGAAAAAAGAGGAAGACTATGAGCCTGATGAATCTGAAGACAACTTAATTCGGAATAGGAAAACTTTAGAAGATGAACCAAAACAGGAGAATAAAGAAGAGGTTACTTTTGTTAAGAGTAAAGGGAATAGAAGGGTAAAACCAGACTCACTTGAAAAACTCACATTTCAAAGAATCAAAAAAAAGAATGCTAAAATTTCGGAGCAGAAAGAGAAAAGGCCAAGAAGGTATGTAAAATTTTCTAGCAAACTTTTCCATAATTATGCTACAGACTTACTTAATAAGGGACACTTCAAAGATTTGAGCAGAGACTTAATCAAAGCAAATATGGAGTTCGTGCCTGCAGCTTACATCTCCGTGATTTTCTTCACAACTCTTTTATCTTTTGCTATAGCAGTTTTAATAACTTTTTTCTTTTTATTTTTTAACCTTGTAGTCTTAGTCCCCTTTATTGTTCCTGCAAAAGAAGAGATAGGTGTAAGGTTCCTAAAAGTTTTCTGGATTTTAGTCTTAACTCCCTTGGTGACTTTTGCTTTTTCGTATATTTATCCCTCTCTTGAAAAAAAATCAATTGAAAATAGAATTAATCATGAACTTCCTTTTGCAGTTGTGCACATGTCAGCTATATCTAGTTCAATGATAGAACCAAGTAAAATTTTTAACATTATTGTTTCAACAAGAGAGTATCCTTTCCTTGAAAAGGAATTCATAAAAATCCAGAACGAGATAAATGTTTACGGTTATGATTTAGTTACTGCACTTAGAAATAGGTCTTTTAACAGCCCGAGCAAAAAGCTCTCAGAACTTTTCAACGGACTTGCAACGACGATTAATTCTGGTGGGAACCTTCCGGAATTCTTCGAAAAAAGGTCTCAAAGTCTTCTTTTTGATCATCGACTTGAAAAGGAAAAAGAAGCGAAGGCGTCAGAAACGTTCATGGATATTTACATAAGTGCAGTCGTCGCTGCGCCAATGATTCTTATGTTGCTTCTTATGATGATGAGAATAAGTGGACTTGGAATCTCGCTAAGCACAGGGATGATTTCTCTCATAATGGTTTTGGGTGTTTCACTCGTCAACGTCCTTTTCCTTACATTCCTGCATTTGAAGCAGCCGGACGGATAATCACAAAATGGAAATGAAAACTGGGCATTGGATTGGGGTTGGGATTGGAGTAGCAATTATGCTCGTCTCGTTGTTATTTATGAATACAAGATTTTTCTTCTTCATATTCGGAATGGGGGTTCTTCTTGGTGTCTTTCCATTTATTATTTCAGTTGTTGCAGAAACGAGGGCTGCATCTGAAAAAGAAGAGATGTTCCTTGAATTTGCAAGAAACCTTGTTGAAAGCGTAAAGACAGGAACACCTATAAGTAAAAGCATAATTCAAGTTAAGGGAAAGTATTACGGTGTTTTGAGTGAGAACATAAAAAAACTTGCAAATCAAATCTCGTTGGGAATTCCTTTGAGCGTTGCTCTTCAAACATTCTCTGATGATGTAAAAAATAAGACAATTTCAAGATCTTTAACTTTGATAGGACAAGCAGAAAAAAGTGGTGGGGAAATAGGAGGGATACTTGAATCTGTTGCGGAAGCTGTAAACACAACGGACAAGTTAAAGAAAGAAAGAAAGGCGAGCATATCAACTCTTGTTGTTCAAGGATACATCATTTTCGTCGTGTTTATTATCATTATTCTTGTTTTACAGTTCCAGATAATTCCTTTGCTTGGGGGACTCTCTTCACCTGGAGGGGGCAGTAGTTTAGGGGGTGTTGTAGGATTTGCAGGAGGAGGTTCTCCAATAAACTCCACAGAATTATCTAACGCTTTCCTTTACCTTCTTTTGATTCAAGGATTTTTTTCCGGACTAACTATTGGAAGGTTATCAGAAGGATCAATTAAACCAGGATTGAGGCATTCTTTTATTCTAATGGTAATGGCTTTCCTTATTTCAGCCGGAGCAAATGCTTTCTTCGGAGCGTGAGAAAAGTTTAAATACTTCTTACTTATCTTACAAGTAAGGAAAATAAAATGCAAGAAGAAATAAAGGATATAAGAACAGTAAGAATAACTAGCAAAGGACAGATAAGTATCCCTTCAGTAGTTAGGGCTAGAGCTGGTTTTGAGGAGGGGGCAAAAATTAGCATTGTTGCCTATGAGGATAGAGTTGAATTAAGACCTATGAAAAAAGAAAAGATGAGTGATGCTATGTTTGCAACTATAATTTCTGAAAAAGCTTTAGCTAAAAGTTGGTTATCAAAAGAGGATGAAGAGGCATGGAAAGATTTGTAAAAGGAGATGTTGTTGTTTTGCCCTTTCCGTATACGGATTTATCAATGATTAAGAAAAGACCTGCTTTAGTTGTTGCAATATTTAAAGGAGAAAATGTTATTTTGGCACAAATTACAACAGTTAAAAGAGAAGATAGAGATTTGATTTCTTTAACCAAAAAGGATTTTGGATCAGGATTTCTTAAACATGACAGTTTTATAATGCCTTCAATAATTTCAACTGCCGAGATGTCTACAATTTTATACAAAATCGGAAACCTCAAACAAGAAAAAATAAAAGAAGTTGAGAAAAAACTCTGTGATATTTTTACAAGATGAAAAATAAGAAAGGTTCTCAAGTTGAAGTTGTAATATCTTTTGTGATATTCATTATGTTCCTTTTTTTTATTTATTTAATGACTCAACCTGCACTAAAATCTGAAAGAAAAGATAGTTCCCTTGAGAATTTAGCAAATGGTTTGGTAGAAAGAGCTTCTGGAAATTTAACATCTGTTTCAGTGTCAATCACCGCAACGCAAGATTGTGTTCATCTAATCAACTTTCTTACTGCAACAGAAATAGGAAATCACGTTATTACAAGAAGTGAAAGTGGTATGTTATCTTCAAGGGTTTCTGGACAAAGTCTTTTCTCAGATAGAGCAGGGGTTAGTTTTTTAAAAGTTTACGAATCTGGAGAATTTGCACAGGGAGCAGGAGCAATGTCGGGATGTCAATCTTTGACTCAGGGAAGTGGTTATAACTTGGGGCTAATAAAAACAGAAAAGAAAATTTTTGAAACAAAAGTGGCAACATTAATTAACGATTACAATACTGATTATGACGCTCTTAAAGATGAATTAGAAATACCTCAAGAGAATGATTTCGATTTCAGTTTCACATACAAAAACGGTACCCAGATACTTACACAAAATCGAGGAAAGACGACTCTGAGTAACGTTAACATTTATTCAAGAAATGTTCCTATAATTTACACTAGCAAAACAGCAGCGACAGAATCTGGATTGCTTAATGTAAAAATGTGGTAGTAAAATTTATGTAAAGAAAAAGATAAAGAATAAGATGTTAGTTAAAGTAAAATCGCGCTAGAGGTATATTAAGTTTGAGTATTAAAAGTTGGGTTTGGGCGTTAAAGATTAAACCGAAAAAACAACGATGAAAAACAAAAAAGGTTGGTTGAAAGTTGCTGAAGCTTTCATGGCTGTGCTGATAGTAGCAGGCGTTGTTCTTTTAGTGATAAGCAGAAGTGAGACGCAAAATGTAGACATATCTCCAGGAGTTAGGGACGTTGAGGTTTCAATTTTAAGAGAAGTTCAGTTAAACAGTACACTGAGAGCAGAAGTTTTAGCAACAACAGGGGAGGTTGAATGGACTTCTTTTTCTTCCGCAGCGCCTGGAACAAAAGCAAAAGTAGAAATTAAAACGCCAGTATCTCTTGACTGTTCTGCTAAAATATGCAATCCTTCGTCGTCATGCTCTTTGAATAGTACAACAATGGAGGAGAAAAATGTTTACGTGGAATCTGCAATGATTACTTCTACACTAAGCAATTTTAATCCAAGAATATTGAAGATTTTTTGTTGGGAAAAATCTTCTTAAGATGTTTAAGGTGTTAAAAGAGTAATGTAGAGATGAAGACAATTAGTTAATGTAAAAACGGTGAATGTTAAGTAACAATTTAATTATCAATTTAAGTTTTATTTATTAAAAACTAAGGCTTATTTTTGGTATCCAAACTTTTTATTATATGTTTGGTGATTTAGTATATCTAAGACAAATGCAATAATTTCAACTTCTTCGTTGTTTGTTAAGGTATAAAGCATTCTCCAGAACATGGGAAGTTCAACTCTAAATAAATTTGTTGTTCCGTATTTTTTCTTGTACTCCTCAGGAATCAGGTTTTTGCAATAGGGTCTCCGTAATGTATATTCGCTTTGATTAAATCTTTTTTCTAGTTTATTGATTTTAAAATCATTCTTGATTGTTTTGAGTTCTCAGCTTCTTGATTAAGTTTTTTGTAAACTTCTTCTGCCTCTGGAGAAAGAGTTACCCTCACAGTCTTCATAATTCAAAACCCTCTTTTATCGCTCTTTTAAGATTTGGATTATTATTGTGTATCCAAGTTATACCTCTAAGGGTTACTGCAATTTTGTTGCTCTTCTCCAAATACTCTAGAATAAGAATAAGAGTATTATGATTAACTTGTCTTGGAAGCTTTCTCTTTAGCTCTGCAACATTTACTACACTTTCATTTAGGTTCTTTAGACATTCTTCGACCATCATTACGGTGTTTAGCGTTGGCCAATGCAAGGGCTCTTTTTGTTCGATTTTTTGGGGCATTTTTGTATATTTTAGGTATTTACTTATAATTATTAGATACAAGTTAGTATTTAAATACTTCGCTTAGAATTTACTAAGAATATTCCTACAGGTTAAAAAATTAGGCTGTTAATAGAATAAAATCAATTTAAGTTATCAAAATTAATTAGCTGTTATAGTTAAATTTTTTGTTGGAATTAATTAATATTCTTCTCTTTTCCTATGTCTTCCTTCTCCCTGCCAATTCACAAAAGGTTTCAAGTGATTAACAACCTTGATTGATTTCTTTTGCATTTCCAAAACCTTCCAAATATCTTTGTATGCTTCGGGAGCTTCATCGAGAGAATCACTAGAAAAGTTTCCCATAACTCCTGCTGAAGACATCTGTTTTTTGAAAGCGTCAACATCCAGTTTTTCTCTGGCTTGTGTTCTGCTCATTGCTCGCCCTGCGCCGTGAGAAGAACTTGAAATAAAATCTTTGTTTCCTTTTCCTTCAACTAGGAAAGAACCGTCCCTCATGTTTGCTGGGATAATTCCTCGCTCGCCTTTCTTTGCAGGCGTTGCACCTTTTCTATGAACAAACAAACCATTTTCTTTCAATGCGTGATTGTGATTTTTATTTGTCCAAATCACAAATTTTATTTTTTTGTGTAAA
>ERZ1292625.3815-Hain-H41-01um-R1-3815-length-11774-cov-8_pt1 | contig 11774 bp, 9 predicted proteins | sample MGYA00564400_ERZ1292625 | MGnify/ENA primary metagenome ERZ1292625 (study PRJEB36523, sample SAMEA6512639) | groundwater metagenome | collected 2019-01-08 | study: AquaDiva: Metagenomics assemblies of 32 groundwater samples
GATTGACCACGAATCGTTTAGCTTGCTAAATCAACCGAAAAAATCCAGCTGGAAAACCCCGTTGATTATTATTGGAATCGTTCTGATTGTCGCGTTGTTTTTCGTTGGAGGAATGTTCTTGCGTTCGTATTTTTCGCCAAAGCCGGCTCAAGCTCCGATTACTCAAATCCCAGCGGGTTTTACTTTTCCGACAACTAATCCTCCGGTTGTGGAAACAACTACTGTCGCAGACAGCATTGATTTAATTGAAAAAGACTTAAACACTATTGATTTGAAAACTTTTGAAACAGATATAAATAATGATTTGGGCAATATAAGTAAATCATTGTAATTACTACAGACGTACAGATTGCGGACTACGGACAAAATCCCCGAGTACTCGGGGATTTTTGTTTTATTAAGAGTGAACCCCGTTAGAAGCAGATCGCCCCGAGGCGGTCGTAGCCGTGCCTTCGGCAGGGCGGCTTCTAACGGGGTGAATAACCTGTGGATAAATCGTAAGCTCAAATTTTAAAAACCCCATTAATAAAGGGTTTTTTAAAAAGAAATATCAAAAATTAATTATTTATTAATATTTGACCTTAATGGAGTAGTGGCTTAGAATAATATAAAAGTGGTGAATTGTGGATAACTATGGGGATAAGTATACAAACAGGTGGATAACATGGCGGGATAGAAATTTATCTTGAACCCAGTTCCGCTCTAAAGCGGGACTGGGGAAAAAGATTTTTAAGAAATTAGATATTAGTAATTAGTAATTTTTTATATATGTTTATCGGCGAATTCACACATACTTTAGACACAAAAGGAAGAATGGCGGTTCCGGTAAAATTTCGCGGCAAGCTCGGAACGAACGCTATAATTACACGGGGGCTGGATCACTGTCTTTTTGTTTTTACCAGCCAGGAATGGGAAACACTGGCGCAAAAATTAATCGCATTGCCTTTGGCGCAAGCGAATTCTCGCGCGTTTGTTCGGTTGATGCTTGCCGGCGCTATGGATGTTGAAGTTGATAAACAAGGAAGAGTTTTAATTCCCGATTATTTAAGGGGATACGCCGGACTTGGAAAAGAAATTGTTGTCGCGGGGCTTTATAACCGTATAGAAATTTGGGACAGCCAGACATGGAAAGGATACAAAGAAAAGACTGAAAGCGAATCAGATGAAATAGCTGAACGACTTGGTGAATTGGGAATATGAGCCACATTCCGGTTCTTTTAAAAGAAGCAGTTGAGATTTTAAATCCGAAACCCAAAGAAGTTTTTATTGACGCCACTTTCGGAGATGGAGGGCACTCAACCGAAATTTTAAAAAAGATTTTACCCGGCGGAAAATTATTGGCAATTGATTGGGATAAAGACGCGGCGGAAAAAGCGAAAAAATCCGAAAATTTTCAAAAGCCCGAAATAACGATAGTAAATGAAAATTACGCCGATTTGCCGGAGATTGTAAAAAAATTGAAATTTCCGAAAGCGGACGGGCTAATAGTTGATTTGGGATTTTCCACAGGTCAGTTGGAATCTGGGAAAGGATTTAGTTTTTTGAAAAATGAACCATTAGATATGAGATTTTCAAAAAACAGCGAATTAACGGCGGCGGAAGTTATAAACAGCTTCAGTGAAAAGGATTTGGCGGATATTTTTTTCAAATACGGAGAAGAAAGATTTTCGAGGCGGATAGCCAAAGAAATTTTTATAGAAAGAAAAAAGAAAAGAATATTGACCGCGCTGGAACTAGCGGAAATTATAAAACGGTCGGTTCCAAAAAATTATGAAAGAAAAAGAATCCATCCGGCAACCAGAGTTTTCCAAGCGCTTAGGATTTACGTCAATTCCGAGCTGGAAAACCTGAAAACGTTGTTAGTCAAAATGGAGGGTATTTTAAACCCCGGCAGCCGAGTGGCGATAATTTCTTTCCATTCATTGGAAGACCGGATTGTAAAAACTCATTTTAAGGAATTAGAAAAAGAAGATAAAGCGAAAATTTTAACAAAAAAACCAATAACCGCTTCCGAAGAGGAAGCAAGAGATAACCCAAAATCAAGGTCGGCAAAATTAAGAGCAATTATTTTAAAATGACAACCATTATCCAACCTAATCAGGAAAGTAAAAAAGCCCAAGTTTTTTTGACAACTATTTTTCTCAATATTGTTTTTATCGCCAGCGCAGTAGTTATGATTTTGATCTACAGCCAAGTGGCTAATTTTCGACAGGAAATTAAAACACAATCGGCAGGGTTAAGAACTATTGAAACCCAAAACGCAGAGCTTAAAAATAGTTTATACACGGCCATTGATTCTATAAATCCTCAGAATCTTAACGCGGCAGGTTCACCGTTGATTTTAGAATCAAATCCTGAGTATATTAAAAAAGAACAACTGGCTGGATTTTAACGGCTATTTATAAAAATGAATTTGAGAACTGGTTTTATTACGTTTCTTTTTTGTGTTGCGTTTTTGGTTATAATCGCCAATCTTTATTCTATTCAATTTATTAAAGGCAGTATTTTTTCCGCGCAAAATCAGAAACAAAATACTCTAGCCAGCGGTTTAGACCCTATTCGGGGCAATATTTACATTTTAGATAAAAATAAAACTCAAATTCCGATTGCCTTAAATAAGGAGTATCCGTTGGTTTTCGCGGTGCCTAAAGAAATAGGCGCGGAATTTGAAAATTATGCCGCTCAACTTTCAACCGTGCTTGGGTTGGATAAAAATGATTTAGAGAAAAAATTTAAAAAACCCAACGATCTTTACGAGCTTTTAATTCAAAAAGCCGATCAAAATCAGGTTAGCGGCGTTTCCTCTTTGAATCTCAAAGGCGTTTACTTGAAAAAGCAATTTTTGCGTTATTATCCTTTTGATAATTTTGCCAGCCATGTTGTGGGGTTTGTTTCTCCCGCAAACGATAACGACAAAAATAAAGACACTTTGACTGAAGTCGGCCGGTACGGAATTGAAGCCGGGTTTAACGCTGTCTTGGCTGGAAAAGAAACAAAAGAGGGCGATGATCTAGTTCTTACAATTGATAGGAGCATCCAAGCTCAAGCGGAAGAAATTTTATCGCGGCTTGTAACGGAAAAACAAGCTACTGGAGGAACGATTATTGTTCAAGATCCATATTCGGGCAGAATTTTGGCAATGGCAAATCTGCCTAATTTTGACCCCAATAATTATTCGAAATCAGAAATTAAAAATTTTTTAAATCCGGCTGTGGCCGCGGTTTACGAGCCGGGCTCTGTTTTTAAAGTTATAACAATGGCAATAGGCATTGATAGCGGAAAAATAACGCCAGACACAAAATATACCGACACTGGCTCTGTGACTTTAAACGGTCGAACTATCACCAATTGGGATAATAAAGCTCACGGAACCCAAACAATGACTTATGTTATTGAACATTCACTTAACACCGGGGCGGTTTTCGCTGAAAAGCAAATCGGCCACGGATTATTTTTTGATTATCTTAAAAAATTCGGTCTTAATGATGCGACCGGAATTAAATTACCATCTGAAGTTAATGGTAGTTTGAGGAGCTTAGTAAAAGGAAAAGATATAAATTTTGCTACTGCTTCTTATGGTCAAGGAGTATCCGTAACGCCGATTAATTTGATAAGCGCGATTTCTATAATAGCCAACGGCGGAAATCTAATGAAACCGTTAATTTTAGACAATGAAAAGTCTGAAGTTGTCCGGCGCGTGATATCGGAAGATACCGCTAAAAAAGTAACGGATATGATGGTTTCCGCGGTTGAAAAAAACTTTCTTGCAGCTATTAGAAATTATTCGGTGGCAGGCAAAACAGGAACCGCCTTTATTCCAGATTTTAACAAGGGCGGTTATACCGAAGATGTTATCAACAGCTATGTTGGATTTGCGCCGGCGTATGATCCGAAATTTGTTATTTTAATAAAACTCGACAAACCGGCCGGGGCGCCTTTATCAGGCCAGACGGTTGTTCCGGCATTTAAAGAATTGGCGCAATTTATATTAAATTATTATAACGTTCCTCCCGATAAGCAATGATTAAAATCCTGTCAAAAATTTTGTTTTTTTTAGCTCATCGGATTATTAACCGTTATAGTCCTGAAGTGGTGGCGATAACCGGAAGCGTTGGGAAGACCTCAACCAAAGAAGCCGCTTTTGCGGCGCTTATCGGGCAAACAAACGAAAAGATAAAAGGAGTTAGAAGATCAAAGGGAAATTTTAACAACGAAATCGGAGCGCCGTTAGCTATAATCGGCGATTTTAAGGACGAAGATTTAAAAATTATAAGCCGAGACCAGCCAGCTAGAACAAAAAAATTCCAAAAATTTATTTTTTGGCTCAAAGTAATTTTGGTGGGAAAATTTTACGCGTTTTGGCCTTTTAAACTAAGCTATCCGCAAATTTTGATTTTAGAGTACGGAGCGGACAAACCGGGCGACATTAAAAATATGTTAAGTTTGGCGCGGCCCAAAAAAGCGGTTGTTACGGCTGTGGGCGAAATTCCCGTGCATGTGGAGTTTTATCAAGAGCCCGCGGAAGTCGCTAAAGAAAAGGCGAAAATCATAGAACCGCTTTCGGTTAACGGTTTCGCGATTTTAAATTTTGACGACAAAAAAGTTTTCGAGATGAAGGAAAAAACTCGAGCTAAGATAATTACTTTCGGATTTGATGGAGGAGCGGATATAAAAATCTCCAATTTTGAAAATCGTTCGTTTGACGGGAAACCGCAAGGAATTTCGTTTAAAATAGAATACGAAGGCAATTTCGTGCCGGTGTTTTTAAAAAATGTTTTAGGCCGAGCGCAGGCGTACGCTTCCGCTGCCGCCTTCGCGGTTGGGGTTTCTTTTGGCTTGAATCTCGTTGAAATCGCCGATTCTTTGGAAAGGAATTATTATCCGCCCAAACGCCGTACTAATATTTTAGACGGCATTAAAAATACATTTGTAATTGACGACAGTTACAACGCTTCGCCGCTTTCAATGAAAGAAGCGTTGGAAATTTTGAAATCGTTGGAAGTGAAGCGAAAAATCGCGGTTTTGGGCGATATGCTGGAATTGGGAGAATTTTCCATTGAAGCGCACCAGAAAATAGGAAAAATTGCCGGTCAAGTCGCGGATGTTTTAATTACTGCCGGTCCGCGAGCGAAATTTATCGCGGAGAAAGCTAAAGCGGAGGGACTTTTAGAAAGCAATATTTATATTTTTGAAAACGCAATGGAAGTTTGTGAAAATATCAACGGCATTATAAAAGAAGGGGATTTGATTTTAATTAAAGCTTCACGCGGAATTGGCTTGGATAAAGTGGTTGAAGAATTAAGAAAAACGTGATAAATAACTAATAACTATTTTCGGCCCCATCGTCTAGTGGTTCGGACACCCCGAAGGAAAGCGGAGCTTCCTACGGGGCATGCTTGGTTCCTTGCCCCGTACTAAAATTTAAAATAATATATATTTGTATCTGGCCTTGTCGTCTAGTGGCCCAGGACACTTGGTTCTCATCCAAGAAACACGGGTTCGATTCCCGTCGAGGTCACAAAATTAAATTTTTAGTACGGGGTCATCCAAGAAACACCGGTTCGACTCCGGTTGGGGTCACCACGAAAATGAAAGTTTATTATCCAAATCCTCAAAAAGACTCTAATTCCAGAACAAAGCTGAAAATTTTTTTAATCACCCTGCTTTTTTTAGCGCTCATCGGAGCTGGCGGTTATTTGGTTTACGCGTCAGGATTTTTCAAAGTCAAAAATATTGAAATTTCAGGCTTAAAAAATTATTCAAAAGAAAATTTAACCGCTGATCTGAAAGATTTTTTTAAGAACCGCTCGGCAATCTCTTCTTTTCTTGGGCCGGAAAATGTTTTGGTTTGGACAGCGGACGTCGGAGCCTTTCTTTCCAAAGAACCGCAATTTAAAAATTTAACCGTTCAAAGGGATATTTTAAGCCGTTTTGTAAGGATAGGGGTTGTGGAGCGGGAAAAGTTTGGTATTTGGTGTTTAATCAAAAAAAATATTACTCTCGAAAATGCGAGTTCAACGGTTGAACAAGCGGGAGAAAACGAAAATTGTTTTTGGTTTGATAAGAACGGAATAATTTTTGTTGAAGCGCCAACTATTGAAAGCGAACTTTTCAATAAAGTGGTGGACTCGACGGGAAGGGATTTAAAATTAGGCGACAAAGTCTTAGACAGCCGGCTCACAGAAAATCTCGTGAAGGTTTTTAATGTCTTTGATACGGCTGACGTAAAATCAAAAACCGTTCAGCTGAACGACATTAAATCCGAAGAAGTGGTTGTTAAGCCTTTGTTGTTTCCAGCCTCATTTTTTAGTTTGAGATTCAGCCCTGATTTTTCGATTGCCGCCATAAAAACTTTAAAGAAAGACAAACGGTGGGATAAAATCCAATACGCTGATTTCAGAGTAGAGAACCGTGTTTATTATAAATATAAAAATCAGTAGGAGTCGAATTTTTTGAGCTTTCTCATTGTTTCCAAATCTGAATTTCTCAGGTGCTCCGTCATTTGCATTTGCGCGTCAAAAGCGATTGATTTCCCTAAATACTGGCCGGAGGTAAACTGGGGGAAAATCACGTAATCCGCGCCTTTTTTGTAAAGCGCTTCCACTTCGTTTTCATCCTCGGCTCTTAAAACAATCTTTATTTTTTTACCCGCTTCTTTTAATAAATTTATTTCTTTCAAAAGGTTTAGATTGTCGGTGAAGTCGGGGTCTGTGGAAATAACCAGTTCGGCGTCTTTAATGTTAGACCGTTCAAAAATTTCCGGATCGCTTATATCTCCAAAAAGGTATTCATAGCCGTATTTTTTTAGTATTTCGATAACCTCCGGGTCAAAATCAACAACCAAAAGATTTTCTTTGGGAAGATTAAAGGCAATGCTTCGGCCAATTCGATGGAAGCCGATTAAAATAATGGGTTTTCTAAACTCGCCGTCGTCGAAGTATTTTTCTTTCAGGTTTTTGCGTTCAAAAAACGAAAATATTTTTGAAGTTTTTCTAAAAATTCCGTCAGCGTAAATAATAAGATAAGTTGAGGCGATTATCGTTATAATTCCAACCGCGGTTATAAGTGTTACTACTTGAGAGGTTAAATGCCCGAGCTTGAGTCCAACCGCGGCAAGTATCAAGCTGAATTCCGAAATTTGGGCAGTGGTGACGCCAGTCAAAAAACTCGTTCTTTTTCTGTACCCCATAATGCCCATGATTGCCAAAACTATTAGCGGATTTCCGATTAAAACGAATAAAGAGAAAATTAAAATCGGAAAAGTAATTTGCGAAAAATCTGAAAATGCCAAAGAAGAGCCCAAAATAACAAAGAATATTAAAATAAAAAAATCTCTAAGTGGTTTGATACGGCCCGATATTTGAAAATGTTCGTAAGAATTTGCCAGAGCCAAGCCCGCTAAAAATCCGCCGATTTCTATCGGGAATCCGATTTGCGGAAGGCTGGCTATTGCCGCCAAAAGAAATGCCCAGGCAAGCGTGGATAAAAATAAAAGTTCTTGGGATTTGGCGATTTTATCAAAAACAAGAGGAACAATTTTCCGGCCAAGATAAAGAAAAGCGCAAAACAGAGCTACCCCTTTTATTAAAGCGAAGATAACATTTTTTAAAATCAACTCTCCATGGTTTTGAAATCCGCTCAAAAACACCAGTATTAAAATTGCCACAAAATCCTGGACTAAAAGAAAGCCAATACTTATTCTGCCATACAAGCTATTTAAGTCTCTTTTTTCAGAAAGAAGTTTTACAACGATGATAGTGCTTGAAAGAGTTAAGGCGATTGCTATATAAGCGCTGTGCAGGTTAGTGAATCCGAGTAAATAAGAAATTCCAAATCCGGCCGAGAAAGTAAAAATAAGCTGGCCAAGCCCGACAATTATCGCCGTTTTGCCTATTGATTTTATAGAAGGGAAATTCATTTCAAGCCCAACTAAGAAAAGTAAAAACATTATTCCTAAATCCGAGAATGTCTGGAAAATTTCGCGGTTTTCAAAATGGAAAAAACTGAAAGAGGCGATTATAATTCCGGTAAAGAAATAGGCGATAACCACCGGTTGTTTTAAAAGTTTTGCGATAATCCCCAAAACCGCGGCGATTAAAATAACAATCGCGAGTTCCAAGATAGTACTCATACAATAAGTATAAAGTATTAAGTATAAAGGAACAACAGATTTCTTGCCGCTTTCGGTTTTTTATTGTATGTTATTAGTTGTAAGTTATTGGTTGTAGGTTGATTTGGAGGGTTCGCATAGTGGTTCCCGCACCAAAGCTTCGCGTTGGTACGGGACTAGCTAGTGCGTGCGGCTTGTTCCCGTTTTGTCCGAAGAGAAACGAGGTTACAAAACGCAATCCCGTTCATGGCGGAGAGGTCGCATAGTGGTCTAGTGCGCTCGCTTGGAAAGCGAGTGTGGGGTAAAACCCACCGCGAGTTCGAATCTCGCCCTCTCCGCCATGTGCGGGAGAAAGCGACAATCCGTTTAAGATGGACAGAGAAGTTCTCAGCCCAGAGGCTGATCCGCCTCCGGCGGAGAATCTCGCCCTCTCCGCCAGCCAAACAAATGATTTTTTGATAAACTATATCTATGACCTTACGAGAAAGAAAACTGAAAAAAGAGGAGCTTGAAGAAGTCCAATCTTTAAAAGAACGCGCAGTTGAAAATATTTTTTGGCATGCTCCGGAATATGAGTATTCGCCGAAGTCCAGTATGTGGTATTGGACAAGTTTATTTTTGGCGCTGGTTTTGATAATTTTTGCCCTTTGGCAGAAGAATTTTTTATTCGCGGTTTTTGTATTTATTGCCGAGCTGATTGTTTTTGCTGTGGCTGATAAGCACCCGAAAATTTGGGAATTTGCAATTGACGAAAAAGGCGTTTATATAGGTAAGAGTAAGTTTTACTCCTATGACCAGCTCGAGGCTTTTGATATACATATAAACGAAATCGGCCATGACCAGCTGGTTTTGAAAACAAAAAAGAAAATTTCGCCGATTGTTGCCATTAATATATATAAGGAAGAGCGGGAAAAAATAAAGGAATTTTTAAAAAAATATATACCGCACGAACAAATAGATATTTCGTTTGGGGATATAATCAGTAAATTGATAGGATTTTAACATTGCCCTCGTCGTTCAACGGATAGGACGCGAGATTGCGGATCTCGTAATGGAGGTTCGATTCCCCCCGAGGGCACATATAGTTATCCACATTGATTTGTAAAATTAATTGCTCCATAATGTTTTTGTAAAATAAAACAAGTGAAGCTGCGCTCCGCCCTTTTGGGAAAAACTGAAAAGACGGAGCGGGCGAAGCTCCGTGCCGTTTTTAAGGCGGGCTAATTCGCGGAAAGTATTGGATGGAAAAACAGACAAATTTCGGCGCTCACTTAACCATTGATGGCTATAAAGGCGACAAAGAAAAATTAAATAATTTCGAACTGGTTTATAGAGTATTGGATGAATTGCCCGAGAATTTAGGGATGCATAAACTTATTCCTCCCTATGTTGTTATCGCGCCTCCGGTGACTGAAAAAGACCAGGGCGGAGTTTCCGGCTTTGTTATGATTGCCGAAAGTCATATCAGCGTTCATACTTTTCCCGAAAAGCAATTTGTTAGCATAGACGTTTATACTTGCCAAAAAGATTTGGATAATCAAAAAATTTCAGATTATTTTAAGGAAAAATTCGACCTTCAGGAATTGGAAATAAACAAAATTATAAGAGGCACAAAATTTTCAGAACAATAACAACCTCTTTTTGTTTTAGAGAATACCGGCATTCCGGTATTTTTTGTTGGGTGCAATATAATAGATTTTCTCCTATAATTTTACTATGACATTAGAAAAATTATCCCTTCAAACTCCTTTGATTGATATAAAAGGCGTTGGCCCGAAATTTGTCGAGCGCCTGAAAAATTTGAACATTGATACCGTAAAAGATTTGCTTTGGCATTTTCCATTCCGTTATGAAGATTTTTCCAATATTTCTAAAATCAAAGATTTAAAAACCGGAGAACGGGCGACTGTTAATGGCGTTGTAAAAGACGTAAAAATGCGCCGGACCTGGAAAAAAAGAATGATTCTTTTGGAGGCGGTGGTAGCAGATGAAACCGGAACTGTAAAAGCTATTTGGTTTAATCAGAAATTTTTGATAACGATTTTGAAAAAAGGAACAACGATAAACTTAGCCGGAAAAGTTCAAGAGGATAAAAAAGGTTTTATGTTTTCGCATCCGATGTTTGAGATTTTAAGTAAGAAAACCATAGAGCGTTTGAAAGAAGGCGATATCGAGGAAATTATTTCTGATTTGGATTATTTCAAGCACACAGGACGGCTGGTGCCGATTTATCCGGAAACGGCGCGGCTGACTTCAAAAGCCATTAGATATTTAATAAAAGGAGTTTTTGACAATGTCGAAAAAATTGCTGAAACATTGCCGGATGAAATTTTAAAAAAGCGCGGTTTTTTGGAAATAAATGACGCGTTAAAAAAGATTCATTTTCCCGATAGTTTGGAAGAGGCAAAAGACGCAAAAAAAAGATTTTCTTTTGAAGATTTGTTTTATCTTCAGATGTCCAACATCCGCCAAAAGAAAAAATTGGCGAAACAAAAAGCTTATGTTTTTGCTTTTGATGAAAAATACGCGGAGAGTTTGATAAATAAGCTTCCGTTTGAGCTGACTGGGTCGCAGAAAAAAGCCATTTTTGAGGTTTTGCGGGATTTTGAAAAAGGCCATCCTATGAACCGGCTGCTACAAGGAGATGTGGGGTCGGGTAAAACAATAGTTGCGATCATCGCGGCTTTGATTGTTGCAAAAGAGAGCAAGCAAACCGCTTTTATGGCGCCTACGGAAGTTTTAGCAAGGCAGCATTATCAGACATTCAAAAAGTTTTTTACCAAGTTCGAAAGGGGCGTTTGTCTGCTTACTTCAAGCGAGGCTAAAATTTTTTACGGCGATGATATGGAGACGGAAATAAAAAAAGCGGAATTGATAAAAAAAATATCTTTAGGGGAGATAAAAATAATTATTGGCACGCATTCTTTGATACAAAAATCCGTTGATTTTAAGGACTCAGCGTTTGTGGTTATAGACGAGCAGCACAGGTTCGGAGTTGACCAAAGAGCGGAGCTTGTTTCGAGAAAATTCAGCGGAGAAAATAAAATTCTGCCTCATTTTTTGTCGATGTCGGCTACTCCCATACCGCGCACACTGTCCTTGACTATTTTTGGCGATCTTGAGCTGTCTATTATAGATGAGTTACCGAAAAACAGAAAACCGATAATTACTAAAGTCGTGGCGCCGGAAAACAGAAATAAGGTTTACGCGTTTGTCCGCGGGCAAGTTAAAAAAGGCAGGCAGATTTTCGTGGTTTGTCCGCGCATTGAAATTCCGCAGGACGAAGAATTGGAGAAAAAAGTTGTTTACAAATCAATGTTCAGTTCTTGGGAAGACACTCGCGCCGTAAAAGACGAGTACGAAAAACTTTCTAAAAAAATATTTCCGGATTTGAATGTGGATATGCTTCACGGGAAAATGCCCGCCAAAGGCGGGTCCGCCTCTGGCGGAAAATCAAAAGAAGAAGTTATGAGGGACTTTAAAGAAGGCAAAACCGATATATTGGTTTCTACTTCGGTTATCGAAGTTGGCGTTGATATCCCCAACGCAACGATAATGATGATAGAGGGAGCGGACAAGTTCGGACTGGCGCAGCTTTATCAGTTCAGAGGCAGAGTTGGAAGGGGAGAGCATCAGTCGTTTTGTTTACTTTTTACGGATTCTG
>ERZ1292625.2315-Hain-H41-01um-R1-2315-length-18069-cov-20_pt3 | contig 11772 bp, 15 predicted proteins | sample MGYA00564400_ERZ1292625 | MGnify/ENA primary metagenome ERZ1292625 (study PRJEB36523, sample SAMEA6512639) | groundwater metagenome | collected 2019-01-08 | study: AquaDiva: Metagenomics assemblies of 32 groundwater samples
GCGCTTCGGGCACTTCGTCGACCCCCGCCTGCGCAACATGGAGGACTTCCTGGCCAACGCCTACATCGCCGCGGTGACCGACTTCCGCTGGCGGGGCATCGTCAAGGGACAGCTCTGCGACGCGGAGATACCGAACCTGAAGTCGGAGGTGTTCGAAGCCGTCTGGAACGACTGCACGACGGGTGCCAGCGGTAACTTAGCGCAGAGCGCCCGAGACGAGGTCCTGACTCGCCAGATCATCTCCACGATACCCAAATGAAGTACGTCTCACTGTCCTGCGACGCGAAGCCCACGTACGCCTGGCTCCTGCCCGTCGCGGCCAAGCTGTGGGAGACGCTCGGCTACGTCCCGGTCGTCCAGCACATGCTCAGCGAGGGCAACGCCTTCGAGGCGGCCGTCCTGGCGTGGACACCGGGCCTCAAGGTCCAGGTGACCGATAGCCCGCCGATGAGCGTCGCCAACACCATGCGCGCGCTGCGCCTCTACGCCTGGCCGCACGTGAGCGACGCCGACGACTTCATCCTGACGGCCGACGTGGACATCTTCCCGCTCGAGCGTTCCTTCTTCCAAGATCTCCCCCCGCAGGTCATCCTGCGAGCGGCTTGGAACATCTGGTTGAAGTACCAGGACGGCACGGAACCGGAGATAGACTCCGACCTCCTCGAGTGGCCGGACCTGTCCGTGCCCCCTCGCGTGCGCTTCGCCATGTGCTACGCGGGACTGCCGCGCTCCGTGTGGCAGACGCTGTTCCCGAGGACGGCGGAGGAGGCGACCCAGCACGGCACCGAGGCCGCCCTCGGCAGGATGCCGAGCATCTGGGCGGGGTACGACGACCCCTCGTGGGACGAGTCGGAGCTGACGAATCGCCTGCTGAGCTACACGAGGGGTCTGCCGTTCGAGACCCTCGGTCGCGGGCACTGGAAGAAGGGCGACCTGCACCTGATCGATCCATTGGACGCCCCGAATCACGCCATCTACAAGAACACGCCCCGCGGGGTACTCCTGCTCGGCGACGGGTGGAAACCGGGTTTGGGACCCCGACCCGAGGGGGTGATCGACTTCGTCCCACCGCGCATGGCCCAGCACGACCACTCGCTGTGGGTCTTCGACGTGGTGAAACTGTGGTATCCGGAGCTGGCAGGATGGTGCGACAGCTACGTGAGGGACGTCGAGCGCACCTTGAAGGACGCAAGATGGTGAAGCCTACGAGTAAGGAGCTGGAGCACTGGAAGTGCGCCCAGAAGTTCCCGCAGTCAAAAGAGGCCGTCTACCCGGAGCACACCGAGGCCCAGGAGTTCGATCTGTGGCGCGACGCCGACGTACTGGAGTACGGGTGCGGCGGGGGCTCCGACACGATCTCGTACCTGCGACGCGGGAACCGCGTGTGGTTCACTGACGTCGTGGCGTCGAACGTGGAGTGCTCGCGGCAGCGCGTCGAGGCCGCTGGGCTGAGCGCAAAGTCGCAGGGCGTCGTGCTGCCGTCCAGCGACGGCTTCGGCGCGTTCCCCGACGCCATGTTCGACGTCGTGTCGAGCCACGGGGTCCTGCACCACATCTCCGAGCCGCTGCCCGTGCTCCGGCAGATGCGCCGCGTGATCAGGCCCGACGGCTCGCTCTACGTCATGCTCTACACGGAGCACCTGCACGAGCGCTGCCGCACCGGCATCCAGGGTCTCGTGGCCAACGGCATGACGGAGACGGAGGCGTTCTGCTACATGACGGACGGCGGGGCCTGCTACGCGCGCCCCTACACCGAGTCCGAGGCCCGCGAGCTGCTGTCGGAGGCCGGTTTCGAGGTCACCAGCTTCCTCGAGTGGAACGCCCGCGACTTCCGCACGTACAGGGCCAAGCCCAGATGAGGACCTGGCAGTGCTTCCTCGACCTGCAGACCAAGCTAGCGTACGGCGACTACGCGGGGGTCGACTCGCCCTACTCCGGGGCGATCCAGGCCGAGGCCCGACGAGTGATCGCGGCCCACAACCTGTCCGGCCCGACGCTCGTCATCGGACCGGGCGGGGGGACAGAACGGGCCTGGGCCGGCTCCGCACTGCCCGGGCCCGTCACCTTCATGAGCGCCCACGCGCCGGACGTCCGCGAGGGTGAGGTCCTCGGTGACATGCACGACATCCCGCTGCGGTCCGGCGGCTTCGGATTGGTATTTGCCAACAGCGTGCTAGAGCACGCGCTGGCGCCGTACGTCGTGCTGCACGAGGTGAGGCGCGTGCTGCGCCCGGGCGGTCACGCCTACTTCGTCGTTCCCGGCTTCGAGGGCGATGAGGCCGGAGTGGGCCCGTTCCACCTGCACTGCATGGCGCGCCAGGAGTGGCGAGAGCTGATGAATAAGACCGGCTTGGAGACGGTCGTCGGTCTGGACCAGGACGGCGGGGTGCGGGCGCACCGCTACCACCACTTTCTCGTCAGAGCCGTCCAGGTCCCGGGCTCGCACGCGACCGTGCACGAGGCCCTGCTCGAGGCGGCGCGCCGCCGCTAGACCCGGGCGAGCTCGACGACGTAGCCGGTGAAGCCGTCGAAGCCCTCGCGCTCGACGTGCACGCCGGAGCCGACGATCTGGAGCGACGTCGGCAGCGGGATCGTCTCGGGCAACCACGACCTCCCACCGCCTTCCAGAGTCGCCAAGCTCACCTCTCCGTGCACGACGTCCTGCGCGGCCGAGCTATGAAAGTGGACGAGCTCGAGCCAGGCGCTCCCGCCCGGGCGCATCGACCGCGCGATCAGCTCGAGGAGCTCCGCCGCCTGGGGAGCGTTCAAGTGCTGGATCACCGACCCGCAAGTCACCAGATCGAACTGCCCCACCGGGGGCGGGTTGTCCGGGCCATATATCTCGACACCCCGGGGCGCGGCCGGCGGCGGGAGCAGGTCGTACACGGCGCGGCGCGCTGCCGTGCTACCGCCGATCAGGACGCAGCAGCCGGGCCCGACGTCGAGGTGCGCCCGCGACGCCGCCAGGGCGGACGCGAAGTCGCCCGCCGCGCCGAACACGCGCACGTGGTCCTCGAACGGCATGGTGCCGAGGAACAGCGATAGGGGCGCAGAGTGCGCGCCCTCCCACCAACTCAGCGGGAGTCTCGGACTATCAGGATTGTTTGTCATAGAGCGCCTCAAGTGGTCGAGAAACTCTCCAACCAGGCGTCGAGCTGGAGCAGACCGAAGAGCTGTCGGTCGTAGGCGTCCTCCGTCGTCCAGTGGACCTGCGCGAGGTCGTACAGGTGTCGGTGCGGCGACGAGCTGATCCGCTCCCTGATCTGCGCTGCGTTCGCGTTGACGATCGCGCCGATCGGTGTCGGAAAACCCTTCTTGTCGGAGCGGTTGAGGACGGTCGCCGGCAAGAAGGGCTCGAACACCTTCCGCGCCACGGACTTGAGCCCGCCCGCCAGGACCTTCTCCGGGTCGAGCGCGGCGACGTGGCGCACGAGAGTCTGGTGCAGCAGAGCCGGTCGCCCCTCGACGCCGTAGCGCCCGCCGATCCGGTCGTCGATCGTGAGCAGTGCTCGCAAGAAGTGCCTCCGCTCGAACTGGAGAAAGTGCTCGTCAGCGAGCGCGGCTCGAAAAGCCCCGCTCGCGTGCTCGGCGTCGAAGAAGCGGAAGATCCGGGCGTTACCTTTCCGGTGCAGGAAGTCGTAGCGCTCGACGGGGTCGAGGACTCCGGCGAGTCGGTCGAACACCGCCCGGTAGGCCGACTGGTCCCCGAGCTTCCCCCGCGCGATGTCCAACCTCACGTAACCGCCGAAGAGCTCGTCGCCCCCCGTGCCGAGCAGGACCACCTTGTAACGCCGCGAGATCGCCTCGAACAGCTCGCTGAGAGGCAAGATGACGCTACCGACGGTGATGTCGTCTTGGTCCTGGACCAGCTCATCGACCCGCGTGCACAGATCGAGAAACTTCGGCTCCGTCGCGTTCACGGTGTAGAGCCGCGTGCGCGTCCCGGCCACCACCGCCTGCGCCCAGCCGGTCTCGTTGTACTCGGCGCTCGAATAGTTGGCGTGGTAGGCCAGCGGCGGCTCGACTATCCTCGTCACCACCGAGCTGTCTAAACCGCCCGAGCAGGTCGTGGTGAAGCCGACGTCGGAGCTCGTGGCCTCGACGATCGCTTGGACCAGCTTCTCTTGAGCATCGCGCACCCAGGCGTCGTCGGGGGTGGCCGTCCCCGGCGCCCAGATGTCCTCGTAGCGGTGAACACCGACTGCGCCGTCTCTCGGGAACACGAGGTGGTGACCGGGCGCTAGACTGCGCACGTCCTTGAAGAATGTGTGATCACTGAGCGTCATCTGGTACAGGGCCCACTCGCTCATGGCCTGGTAGTCGAGCTCCGGTCTCTCCGGCAGGAGGGGCACGAGGGCCCGGAGCGTGCTCGCGGCGACGAGCCAGTCCTTGCCGTGCGCGTAGTAGAGAGGCCGGACACCGAGCTGGTCGCGCACGAGGTGCACGCAGCCGTCCGGGCTGATCGCAGCCAGAGCCCAGAAACCGTTGACGTCCCGGAGCGCGTCTGAACCGCCCTCAGCGAACAACCGCAACAGCACCGCGGCGTCGCTCCGTTCCTCCGGGCGCCGCAGGCTCAGCCAGTTGTAGACCTCCCCGTTGAAGACCCCGACCCAGTCGGCGTGCTCGACCGGTTGCAGCCCCTCGTCGCTCGGGTTTATGACCGCGAGTCGCGCGTGCACGAGCACCGCTTCGCGGGAGGCCCAGAAGCCTGTCCCGTCCGGGCCACGACGCCGCAGTCGTCCGAGGGCGCGGTGCGAGATCGGGTGAAGTGCGCCGGCAGCGAGGACGAACCCGCACATCAGCAGATGTCCCGACAGCGCTCGCAGAAGCTCACGGGCGCGCGACCGAGCAGCTCCCGCACGCGGTCGGTGAGTCCCCAGCACGACCGCATGTCCCCCGGGCTGCGTGGCCTGTGCAGGATCCGGTACTTGGCCCCCAGTAGCTCGCACGCCTCGAGAATCGAGGTCCTCTCGCCGCTGCACACGTTGACGAGCCGGCGAACGACGAGTGGGCTGTCCAGATCAGCGAACACGCAGGCGGCCACGTCGTCCACGTGCACGAAGTCGCGGTCCTGCAGTCCGTCCTCGTAGACGTCGAACACCTGGCCGTCGCGTGCGGCCTTGGCGATCTTGGCGATCACCGTGGTCTCCCCTTCGTCGAGTCTCATCGCCGAGCCGTACACCGACGAGAGCCGCAGGATCGTGAGGGGGCCTCCGTAGTCGGACCAGCAGAGCTCCTGGGCCAGCTTGCTGGCGCCGTAAACTTCGCGGGGTCGCGGCTCAGTGTCCTCGCTGAACGGCACGGGCTGCCCCCCGTAGATGGAGAAACTGGAGATCTGCACGACGTGCGGCAGGCGCCCCTTGGTCGGCCTGAGAGCCGCGCGGAGCGCCATGGTCGCGTCGACGTTGGTGGACATGACCGAACGCGGGTTGCGCTGCGCCCGACCGACGCCGCCGAGAGCGGCCAGGTGCACGACCGCGTCGACGTCCAGCTCCTGCACGTGTCGCAGGTCGTCCGGCCAGTCGCAGCCCGACACGTCGTGGCCCTGCCCCGCTAGGTGCGCGCGCACGTGCTTGCCGATGAAACCCAGGTCTCCAGTGACGTAGACTCTCACTTGACGTTCTCCTGCCTGATGAGGCTCCCCTTGATGGCCTCGTAATTCGCCCTGAACCACGCGATCGTGCGGTCGAGACCGTCCTCCGGCGCGGTCTGGTCCGTGCTGGTCGCGGCGGCTGCACGGCCGGGGTGGTCCCACCGCCGGCCCCCGCTCGTGACGACGACGCGCGAACGGCTCTCGGTCTTCGCCACGATCATCTCGGCTACGTTGCGCGTCTTCGTCAGATGCCCCGTGCCGATCTCGACGACTCCCCGACCGGTCTGTAAGAGCACGCTCACGAGGTCCTCCACGTACACGAAGTCCCGCGCGTCCTCGCCGTCGCGGAAGACGACGAGGTCCTCGTCGTGCATGGCCGCCCAGATCCAGCGCGGGATGACGTTGCGGTACGGACCCGGCAACTCACCTGGACCGTAGCTGTTGTGGAACCGGAAGACGCTCGTGGGCACGTATCCGGAGAAGTGGCGGCAGTAGGCTTCTCCGAGACTCTTGTGGATCTGGTAGGGCGTGTCCTCGTGCCCCGCCGCGCACCCCGCCGACGCGAACGCGACGAAGCGGGCCTTCGCCCCAGCGGCGGCCTGCAGGACACGCAGCGTGCCCATGCCGTTGGTCAGGAGGTCGGCCTGCGGGTGGTCGACGCTGTTCTCGTTCGCGAAGTGCGCCGCGAGGTGGTAGACGCCGGTCCCGGGCTCGATCGACAGGTCGTCGCGGCCGACGTCGAGCTGCTCGAACCCGACTCGCACGTCTTCTGGTAAGAGCCACCTGTACCCGCTCGACAGGTCGTCGACGACGTCGACGCGCTCCGTGTCGGGGTCTTCGAGCAACCGCCGCACGAGGCGCGAGCCGATCGCCCCCGCGCCGCCGGTCACCAGGAATCTCGACACCCGCGCAGACTAGCGAATTACGACGTCGAGGGGTAGGGTCCCGCTCGGATGATCTACTTGGTCGCGGGCACGCGCCCCAACTTCATGAAGATCGCGCCGATCTACCGGGCGCTCACCGCCAGGCGGGTCGAGACCCGCCTGCTGCACACCGGCCAGCACTTCGACGCGGCCATGAGCGACGTCTTCTTCCACGACCTGGGACTGCCCGACCCGGACCTGCGACTCGAGGCTGGGGGCGGCTCGCACGCCGAGCAGACTGCCGCGGTGCTGCTCGGCGCGGAGGCGGACTTGGTCGCGCACCGGCCCAGTGTCGTGGTCGTGGTGGGCGACGTCACCAGCACGCTCGCCGCCGCGCTGGCCGCGGTCAAGCTGGGCATCCCCGTGGCGCACGTCGAGGCCGGTCTGCGCTCGCGCGACTGGACCATGCCCGAGGAAGTCAACCGGGTGCTGACCGACCAGCTCTCGGACCTCCTGCTCACGCACTCGCGCGATGCCGGGGGCAACCTACTGAGAGAGGGTATCGATCTCGACCGCGTCATCTTCGTCGGTAACGTGATGGTCGACTCGCTCCACTGGGCGCTGCAGCGCCCGACCGACGCGCTCGAGCGTCTCGGACTAGCGCCAAGTAGCTATGCGCTCGCCACGCTGCACCGCCCGGCGAACGTCGACGACGCCGAGAGCTTCGCCTCGACGCTGGACGCGCTCGCGGAGATCGCGCGCCGCGTCCCCCTGGTCTTCCCGGTGCACCCGCGCACAACCGCGCGAGCGAGAGCTCTCGATCTGTCCGAACGACTCCGGTCGATGCCCGGCCTGTGCACGACAGGACCGCTCGGCTACAACGACTTCGTCACACTGATGTCTGGGGCTCGCCTGGTCGCCACCGACTCGGGTGGCATCCAGGAGGAGACGACCGCGCTCGGTGTCCCCTGCCTGACCCTGCGGCAGACTACGGAGCGCCCCGTCACGGTCACCGAGGGCACGAACGTCGTCGTGGGGCTCGACGTGGACCGGATCGGGTACGAGGTCGACGCCGTCCTCGCGGGGCGCGGCAAGGCGGGGAGCGTCCCGGAGGGCTGGGACGGACGGGCCGGCGAGCGAGTCACCGACGCACTCCAGCGCTTCCTCGCGGGCGCGCCGCCGCCGCGAACAGCGGGGACGTCGTGAAGATCGCGGTCTTCTTGCAGACGTGCCCGCAGCGACGCACCGACAGGCTGCCGACGATCGCGAGCATCGAGCAGAGCGACATCGGGACCGACTTCACGGTGCTCGAGCACCCAGAAGAGCAGGACCTGCGCACCTTCTTCCGCCACGTCCTCGAGGCGATGGCCGACTCCGGGGCAGACTACGCGCTCCGACTCGAGGACGACGTGGTCGTGAACCGACACATCCTGCACAACTTCTCGAACTGGTCGGCACTCGACGACCCCCTGTTCGGCGCCGGGTGGCTCTTCGTGCCCCAGGCCGCTCTCTCCTCGCAGTGTAGGACGAGCTGCGGTGTCAAGTACCGGTCGGTCGCCGAGATGTGGGCCGCACTAGCCGTCGCGATCCCCGTCAAGTACGTGCCCGCGTGCCTCAACGAGCTCGCACGATCTGAAGCGCGCTCAGAAAAAATGACCCAGGACTTTCCCCTGAGCCGGGGCGTCTGGCACATGGGCAAGCGCTGCTTCTTTCACGAACCCTCGCTCGCCGAGAACCGCGACCCGCCGACAGCGTTCGGGACCAAGTACCCACCGAGGACCAAGAAACAGCACCTGTTCGCGGGGAGCACGTTCTCCGCGGACTGGAAACGCCTGCTCACCACCACACCGGATCTGACGCCGTAGGGCACTCGGGCGGGGTGGGCCACGACAAGCGCGTCGTGCCCGTGGTCGCTGTCCAGGTCCACACGATCCAAGCGTCCGACTTGTGCCCCACGAGGTTGATCCCACCACACAAGTTCAAACTCGTGAGCACTTCGCAGCTCACGTTCATGTAGACCGCGCAAGCCTTCAGGGCCAACGCCTCATCGTAGTAGCCGACTTCGTGGCAGTCCCCGAAAGTGCTGTAACCGTTGAAGTGCTGCACCGAGGTGCACGGAGCGTCCGTCGCGTCGCCGCCGGTTTCCGCGTCCGTCTCGCCGTCCGCTTCGGCCTCGACCGCTCCCGCGTCGCCCTCCGCCCCGACGTCGACGGCGTCGCTCCCCGCGTCTGACGACGGGCCCATCAGGCCCGCGTTGGTGTTCTCACTCGAGCACCCCAGCACTAGCCTAGCTACCAAGATGCCTGTTACGATCAGTTTGTCCATAACCTACCCCTCATGAACCGGGGCCCGGACCACGTCGCAGTATTGGAAGCCCCACGCGGCTGTCTTTTAGTGTAAGGCCTCCCTACGGTCCGTTCAAGTCACGCTGCGACAAGTCCGCCTCCACCATCATCCTGACCAGGCCCGAGAAGTTCACCTCGGGGGCCCAGCCCAGCTCCTGGCACGCCCTGGTGGCGTTGCCGAGGAGCAGCGGCACCTCGGCCGGGCGTTCGAAACGGGGGTTGGTCTTCACGTAGTCTTGCCAGTCCAGGCTCCTGCCCGTGAGCTCGCTCGCGACCCTGAACGCCTCGACCGCGAACTCGCGGACGGAGTGAGTGTCGCCCGTGGCGATGACGTAGTCCTTCGGCGCGTCCTGTTGCAGCATCAGGTACATGGCCTTGACGTAGTCGCCCGCGAAGCCCCAGTCGCGCTTCACGTCGAGGTTGCCGAGCACGAGCTCCTTCGCCTCGCCGCGGAAGATGGCCGCGACCGTGCTCGTGATCTTGCGCGTGACGAAGGACGTCGGACGAATCGGCGACTCGTGGTTCATCAGGATACCGCCCACGACAAAGAGCTTGTACTTCGCCTCGCGGTAGAGGTGCACCGCGTGGTGCGCGGCCACCTTGGCGACCGCGTACGGCGAGCGCGGCCTGAACGGCGAGCTCTCGTTCTGCGGCGGCGGCGCGTCGCCGAACATCTCGGACGACGATGCCTGGTACACGCGGCACTCGCGCCTACCGTCCTTCACCTGCTCGAGGATCGTGAAGAGCGGGAGCGCCGTGACCCTGAACGTGTACTCGGGGTCGAGGAAGGACGCTTGGACGTGGCTCTGCGCCCCGAGGTTGTAGATCTCGTGCGGCCAGGCCTCGACGATGGCCCGCCGGAGCGCGGCGGGGTCCTGGAGGTCGCCGACGTGGCTCTGCACCCCCTTCGGGAGCCGGCTCCCGCGACGAGCGAAGCCGTGGACTTCGTAACCTTTTTCGAGCAGTAGCTCCGTGAGGTAGTGGCCATCCTGCCCCGTGATCCCCGTGATGAGTGCCCGCTTCTTGTCCGACATGGTAGAGGAGGATAAGCTCTCGGGAAGAAAGATGAAACCGAAACCCGCTCCCGGCATGGGGACTCAGTGGCAGGTCGACGAGGAGGAGGTCTTCGCCGCGACCCGCCTGCAGTTCGAGCTGACCGCGCTCGAACTCGCCAGCGGGCGCCGGGCCCTCTGGGCCAGGCTCTTCACGGCCGGCATGCTGGTCGGCCTGGTGGTCCGGCTCGCGGCCGACGCCTACCTGCCGCACGCGAACTTCATCCAGACCGTGGTCTTGGTCCTGTCCGGCGCCGTCTGGCTCGTGCTGGACTGGCGCGCGCGGCAGGTCAAGGCCGGCAGACTCTCCCACACCATCGCGGGGACCGAGAGCATCAAGTACGTTCCGCCGGAGGCGGACGAGAAAGCGGCGGAGCAAACACCATGAGCCTGTACCTCTACGAAGACTACAAACGGTCAAGTCTCGGCGCCGTCGTCGAACCGAACAAGGCCCAGAACATTCTGCTCATCCTGCAGAACAGGTATCCCTCGCTGCCGCAGAGCTGCATGCTCCCCACTCCCGCGATGCCGACGGGCAGCTGCGTGCCGAGCGTGAATGAGGGCGCTGACTTCTACACGTTCCAGGCACTGGAGGTGTTGCCCGGACAGGAGCCGCCGGGCGCGTCCGTCTACACGCAGCTCCAGAACCTCGCCCCGGGAGCGCGCGCCCTCGTGGACGTCAACACACTCGACAAGCCGGGGACGCCCATCGTCTACATGGTCGCCAAGAACGATCAGGTCGCAAAAACTCTCGCGCAGTCAGTGAACCTGCAAGAGCTGAAGACGGCTGGCTCGGCCAATCAGACCGAAGAGAAGCCCGGTATCAAGCCCGCGGCGATCATCGGGGCCTTGGTCGGCGGCGGCATCGGCTTCTTGGTGGGCGGCCCGGTCGGCGCGATCGTCGGCGGGATCGGCACCGGCGTCCTGGTCCAGCAAGTGGCGGCGTGAGGATGACGTGGCCGAGGCCGACGTCGTCATCGCGTGGGGTCACGGCTCTGTCCCGGACACCGTCAAGCCGGCGTTCAAGCGCCCGACGAAGTTCCTGACGCTGCCGAACCCCAACTGGAAGAGCCCGCTCGAGGGGCTCGGGAGCGTCCGGGGCATCCTGCAGAAGTACGCCTCCGGCGTGACGCCGCTGCGCGTCTCGGTCCTGGGCTTCTCAGCGAGCTGCCAGGGCGTCGCGGCCGTGCTCGGCGCGCCCGACGGCGGGTTCGTGGACGCGGCCATCGCGGTCGACGGCGTCCACACGGGCCTGCCCGTGACGCAGGCCGCGATGACGCCCTGGTTCAACTTCGCCAAGCTCGCGGTCGTGAACGAGCGGTTGTTCGTGATCAGCCACAGCTCCGTCGTGCCCCCGGGCTACGCGAGCACGACGCAGACCGCCGAGTGGCTCTGGAACACGATCACGTTCGAGCCCACACCGTTCGCCGCGCCGCCGATGCCCGACCTCACAGTCCCACCGACGAGCGTGCACGTGAGCGCGGGACCCGCGACGGGTAAGGACCGGACGATCGAGTACCCCGCGCCCGCGTGGAAGGGCAAGCGTCGGGCGGGCGGGCTCGTCGTGCTCGGCCTGAGCAACCTCGACGGCCCGGGCACCGCCGACCACATCTACCAGGCCAAGGCGATGCTGCCGATGGTCCTGACGCAGTTCCTCGCGAAGCGCTGGAACGAGATGGACCCGCACGACATGGGACAGGCGTGCTTCATCGGAGCACTCCCCCGAGTCGTGTACTCGTTCCACCCGATCCAGATGTTCTTACCCGCGGAGGCTGCGTGACCCACCCCATCGACTGCTTCCTGCCCTCGCGCGCACCGGCGACGCTCGGCTCCGCCATCGCCTGCGCCAAGGGTGTGGTCCTGCCGGCCGACTTCATGGCGAGCGGTCAGACCAACCCGGTGCCGCAGGCGAAGCCGGG
>ERZ1292625.3817-Hain-H41-01um-R1-3817-length-11772-cov-9_pt1 | contig 11772 bp, 10 predicted proteins | sample MGYA00564400_ERZ1292625 | MGnify/ENA primary metagenome ERZ1292625 (study PRJEB36523, sample SAMEA6512639) | groundwater metagenome | collected 2019-01-08 | study: AquaDiva: Metagenomics assemblies of 32 groundwater samples
ATAGAACATTCGTCTACTGACCCAGAGAAGATATTCTCTGTGCCGCGGACCGTCTACATCGGCGTCGACCCAACCGCCGATTCGCTTCACGTCGGTCACCTCGTTCCTGTTTTGCTCATGAAGCGGCTTGGCGACGCGGGCCATACGCTCGTCTTCCTCATCGGCGGCGGCACCGGCATGATTGGCGACCCCAAGGAGAAGGGCGAGCGCGTGATGCTTGATGAGAAGACGGTTGCTCATAACACGCGTGCGCTGAAGTCTCAATTGAAAAAAATCCTCGGTAACGCTTCTTTTAAAATGGTTGACAACGCCGACTGGCTTATGAGCGCGAAACTTATTCCGTTTCTCCGCGACGTCGGCAAGCACTTTACTGTCAATGACCTCATCAAACGTGAGGTTATTAAAAAGCGCCTCAATGCGCCGGATGAAAGCATTTCATTCACCGAGTTCTCCTACGCGCTCCTCCAAGGTCTCGACTATCTGACGCTCAATGAGAAATATAACGTCGACCTCCAGATTGGCGGCTCCGACCAGTGGACGAACCTCCTCTCCGGCGTGGACCTTATCCATAAGAAACTCGGCAAAGATGTGTACGCGTTTACGGCACCACTGGTTACCGATGCGACTGGCAAAAAATTCGGCAAAAGCGAGGGCAATGCGATATGGCTCGACCCGAAAAAGACATCGCCGTTCAGTTTCTACCAATTCTGGCTCAATCTCCCCGATGCGGGCATTGAGCATTATTTGAAGGTGTATACGTTCTTATCGCTTCTCGAGATTGGTGCGCTCATAGAACTGCATACGCGCAATCCGGGCGAACGCCAGGCGCAAGAAACGCTCGCGCGTCTCGTGACCGAGACCGTACACGGACCAGCAGCAACGGCACAGGCAGCTGCAACAACCGATGCTCTCTTTGGCGACACTCCGTTTAATGAACTCTCGCGCGACGCGCTTCAGGTCGCGCTCGCCGAGGCGCCGTCGGTCATTCTTGCGAAAAAGGATATCGCAGACGGTTCTCCGCTCGCGGAAGCGCTCGTCGCGGGCGGTATGGCCTCTTCTAAGAGCGATGCGCGCCGCCTCATCAAAGGTAAGGGCATCTCGTTGTCGGGCCAGACCATCACAAACCCCGACCAGAAAGTGTATAACGGCGACTTCTCAAACGGCTACGCACTCGTACGCAAAGGCAAGCAGGGTGTCCTCATCCTCGTTTTGAAATAAGGCAACTTTCAGTTATAGTAGCGCGATGCGTCGGTAGGTAAGTGGTCAAAACAGCTTGGCTGTAAACCAAGTGGCTTTATGCCTTCGGAGGTTCGAATCCTCCCCGGCGCACATGGATTTTCTGTATCGCTATTTGCTTAAACCGATACTTTTTAGGATGAACCCCGATACGGTGCATGAAGCATTCATTGCACTCGGCGAGACGGCAGGACGGTTTTCGATAATGCGGGGTCTCTTCAGCTTTTTATACAACTACCGCGGTCCCGATATCAGCACAATCGTAGACGGTATGATATATCATACCCCCGTTCTGCTTTCTGCCGGATTTGACGCGGACGGACGGCTCATGCGGATACTATCCTCGCTCGCCTTCGGCGGGGAAGAAATTGGCTCAACGACCGCACACCCCTGCGAGGGCAATCCGTTCCCGCGGATGACGCGCCTTATCCGCAACAAAAGTTTGGTGGTCTATAAGGGGCTCCGCAACAGGGGCGTGGACGCGCTTATCAAACGGCTCAAAGGCACTCCGCGCTTTCCAAATTTTGTCATTGGCATCTCCATCGCGCGCACGAATGAACAAGCGGCGTCCACCGATATCGAGGCAGGCATCCGCGACTACGCCGCGTCGTTCAAAAAACTCAACGAGGCGAATATCGGCAACTACTACACCATCAATATTTCCTGCCCGAATTCGTACACAGGCGAGACCTTTATTGAACCCACACATCTCGCACAGCTCCTGCCACGCCTGCGCGAGATACCCTGCGAGAAGCCCATCTACTTGAAGATGCCCATCAATGTCACATGGGAGATTTTCGCCGAACTGCTGGCTATCGCCGACAAGAATGCGGTACAGGGCGTCATTATCGGCAACCTTAATAAGGACTACAGCCACCTTACATTTCCAGAGGATGCTCCGGAGCAGTTTCGCGGCGGGCTCTCTGGCGCGCCGACCTTCGCACTCTCAAACGAACTTATTCGTAAAACGCGTGCGAAGTATGGGAGACGCTTCACCATCATCGGCACCGGCGGCATCTTCACGCCCGACGATGCGATGGAGAAGTTTGCCGCCGGCGCTGACCTCATCCAGCTCGTCTCCGGTATGGTCTGGAACGGTCCTGGGCTGATGAAAGAAATTTGTAAGCGCTACGCGACAGAAAAAGGTGTGGTATCGTAAGCGGATGAGCGATTCAAGACCAGTTCTCGTCTCCGGCGTGAAGCCGACTGGCGACCTGCATATCGGCAACTATTTCGGCGCGATGCGCCAGTTCGTCGAGCTGACCAAAGAAGACAAATATCGTGCTTTTATTTTCGTAGTTGATTACCACGCTCTCAATACGATGCAGAACGCCGAGGAGATGAAGCGACGTACTCGTGAAGTTGTAATGGCTTATCTCGCTATTGGTCTTGATCCTGAAAAGGTCACTTTTTTCAAACAATCCGACATTCCTGCGCACACCGAGCTCTGTTGGATATTCGATACCATCACCACGATGCCGTACTTGATGCGCGCACACGCCTTCAAAGACGCCGAAGCCAAAAATAAAGAGCTCAATGTCGGCACGTTTAATTATCCGATGCTGATGGCGGCCGACATCCTGCTCTATGATGCGGCTATCGTGCCGGTGGGCGCCGACCAGAAACAGCACATAGAAATAGCGCGCGACACGGCAGAAAAGTTTAATCGTGTATTCAAAACGGAAGTTTTTAAACTCCCCGAGCCCTACATCTTGCCCGACGTCGCCATGGTGCCCGGCACCGACGGCCAGAAGATGAGCAAGAGTTATGACAATATCATTCCGCTCTTCGGCTCTCGCGACGAACTCGCGAAGGCGGTGATGGGCATCGTTACTGACTCAAGCGGCATGCGCCCCGAAAATGTGTACGCTATCCATAAGCTTGTTCGCAGTGAATCGGAGCTTGGTATGATATATCATACCAGCAAAGGAAATTACAAAGCGCTGAAGGAAATGCTGATTGAGGACTTGGATACTTATTTCGCCCCCATACGCGCGAAGTATGAAGAGCTCCGACAAGATTCAAGCATCGTAGACGAAGTGCTCGCAAAGGGCCGGCACGAAGCCCGCGCCATTGCCGAAGCGAAGATGGAACAGGTGCGCAAAGCGATTGGTGTAGCATAAAGATATGGAACGAACGCTTATCGGGGAACTGAAGAAGCATATCGGCGAGACGGTGTCGATATCGGGCTGGGTGGACGTCCGTCGCGACCAAGGGAAGATGGTCTTTTTAGGGATTCGGGACAGGAGTGGAAATATTACTTCTGGTACTGAAGGAAGACGTCCTGGTCCCGCAATATATGTTTCTGATACACGCGGTACCGTGCAGGCTGTCATTTTGCCTGGGAGTCCATATATAGAGACAGGAAAAAGGATACGCCCAGAATATGTCGTTGAAATTGAAGGGGTTGTTCAAGAACGACCGGAGAAGAATAGGACTCCAAATGTACTGAATGGAAATATAGAACTCCAAATAGAAAAAATAAAAATATTAAACGAGGCGGACCCGATGCCATTTGACATCTCCGGAGATACGAGCGGTATTGATGAAAGCGTCCGCGCCGAGTACCGTTACCTCGACCTGCGCTCGAAACGGATGCAGAAGAATATGCGCGTACGGAGCGAGTTCATCCAACGCTGTCGCGAGTATCTTTTCAAACATGACTTTACCGAGATTGAGACACCTTTGCTTACGGAATCGACACCCGAGGGTTCGCGCGACTTCGTCGTGCCCTCGCGCCTTAACCCCGGCAAGTTTTATGCACTCCCGCAATCGCCCCAGCAGTACAAACAACTTCTGATGACCGCCGGATTTGAGCGGTACTTCCAGATAGCGCGCGCAGTGCGAGATGAAGACCTGCGCGCAGACCGCGGCTTTGAACACACGCAAGTGGATATCGAGATGTCATTCGTGACGATGGAGGACGTGATGGCGGCGGTTGAAGATATGGTGACAACGGTGGTTGAAGCGATGGGCTATACCATCAAGCAGAAGCCCTTCCCACGCATCTCCTACAAAGAGGCGATAGAAAAATACGACGCGGATAAATTTGACCTGCGCACCGACGAAGATAAGGAGAAGGGCATTCTTGCCTATGCGTGGGTGGTGAACTTCCCATTTTTTGAAAAAACTGATGGGGGCAAGTGGACATTTACCCACAACCCGTTTTCTATGCCTCTTCCTGAACATCTTGACTGGCTTCTGAAAGGCGAACATATCGACGAGATACTGACGACGCAATATGACCTCGTCTGCAACGGCTTTGAATCAGCCGGCGGCTCTATCCGCGCGCACAAGCCGGAAATCCTCGAGGCAGTGTACAAAGTCATGGGGTTTTCGGCTGGAGACCTTCAAGAACGCATCGGACATATGCTAAAGGCGTTCCGCTACGGCACGCCGCCACACGGCGGCATCGCGCTCGGCGTAGAACGCAATATCATGAATCTCACCGGCGAAACCATGCTCCGAGAAGTGCAGGCGTTCCCGATGACGCGCGGCGGCCAGACGGCGGTGATGCATGCGCCGAAACCATTGACCGATACACAACTCAAAGAGCTTGGCCTCAAGATCGATACGAAATAAGCGATGAAGATCGTACTCAAAAAAGGGAAGATGGAGAATGCGCCGAAAGGATTTGCGCGCATCCGAATTACTGAAGAACCGAAAGGCACGAAACGCCTCGTAAAAGAGAAGGGAATTGAAACGCTTGAACTCGGTTCGGGAAAGTACGCGGACATGAACCGGAGGAAATTCATTCTGCTCTGCCGAACGATAGTGGGCGCGGCAAAAAAGAACAAAAACAAGAAAATCGCGGTTCCGTTTGATGACACGGTAAAACTTTTCAAAAATCTCAAAGGAATCGCTCCGGAAGAGCTTGCACAGCTCGCGGTCGAGAATTTTGAAATGGCGAACTTTGATTTCAACATTTTCAAGACCAAGCCGAAAGAAGGCTTTGATGTCATTGAAGAAATAAGTGTGTACGGGAAGTCTTCGTTGCGGATTGAAAAAGCGGTAAAAAAAGGTCAGGAAATTGGTAGGGCGGTGAACGCCTGCCGTCTACTCGCAAACACACCCGGAGGCGATATGACCCCGACTCTGCTCGCCAAAGCCGCCAAGGCGGCGATGAAGGGTTTATCGGTCAAGGTGACTGTGCTCGGCGCGAAAGAAATGAAGAAGCTCGGCATGGGCGCTATTCTTGGTGTCGCGAAGGGTTCAACCGAGAAGCCAACGTTTACCGTTCTTGAATATAAAAGAGGAAAGGGAAGACCAATTGTCCTCGCCGGCAAGGGCGTTACGTTTGACAGCGGCGGGCTCAACCTCAAATCCTCAAGCGGCATGTATGAAATGCATATGGATATGTCGGGAGCTGCTGCGGTCATTCATGCGGTGGCGCTCGCTGCGCGATTGAAATTGAAGCAACACGTCATTGGCCTCATTCCCGCAGTTGAAAATATGCCGGGCAATAGCGCCTATCGCCCGGGCGATGTCCTAAAATCGCTTTCGGGTAAGACAATTGAGGTACTCGACACCGATGCCGAGGGCCGGCTCATCCTCGCGGATGCGCTCACGTATGCGAAACGATTCAAACCATCCGTCGTGCTCGATGTCGCGACATTGACCGGAGCGGCAATCTCGGCGCTCGGGTTCCACGCGAGCGCGCTCCTTACACGCGATGACGCTCTTGCAGAACAAATTTCTCGCGCGGGCGAAGCGTCGGGCGATTATGTGTGGCGGCTTCCGCTTTGGGACGAATACGAAGACCGTGTGAAAGGAGAATTCGCTGATATTAAGAACGTCCCTGGCGGCTCAACGAGCCGTCAGGGAGGCGCGATAGATGGCGGAATGTTCCTCTGGCAGTTCGCCAAGGAGCTCGACTGCCCATGGGCGCATCTCGATATTGCGCCGCGTATGACTTCTGCGCCGGGCGACGAGCTCGCAAAAGGCGCCGCCGGAACGCCAGTGCGGCTTCTCGTTCGTTTCATTGAACACTATGCCGTTTAACATAAAAACAGACGCATACGAGGGGCCGTTTGAAATCCTGCTTGACCTCATTGAGGCACGCAAACTTCTCGTCAACGACCTCGCGCTTGCGAATATCACTGAAGAGTATATTCAACATGTGCGCGCACAAACCGCATTTCCGGTTGAAGAGACGGCGAACTTCATCCAGATCGCCGCGACGCTTCTGCTCATCAAATCAAAATCGCTCATTCCCGACCTCGCGTTGACCGAAGATGAGAACATGGATGTCGAGGACCTGAAGCGGCGCCTCGCCGCCTATGAAAAAGTGCGCGAGGCCGCGCGCGAGCTCTCACGTATTTTCGGGAAAAAAATGATGTTGCCGGCGGGGGAGCGCGCGCCTGAAGTCATTTTCGCGCCTTCGCGCGACCTCTCGGCTGCCGCTCTCGCCGAGGCGCTTGTAGGCGCGCTAAAGCGCGCCCTCGCGGCGCGCGAAGTGGTTGAAGAATTGCCCGAAGCGCGCGTGAAGCCGCTTGTCACTATTGAAGAAATGATGGACCAGCTCGCGAAGCGCGTTCAGAGCGCGCTCACGCTTTCATTCAACGAATTTTCCAAGGGGACAAAAGACCCCTCGACTTCGCTCGGGGCAAGCCGAATAGAGGTCATCGTCTCCTTCCTCGCGCTTTTGGAACTCGTGAAGCAGGGCGCGGTCGCCGCCGAGCAACACACTACTTATGGCGACATCCGCATCAGCCACACCGCTACCGCCTCCGTCCCGCACTATGGTTAGAGATTGGTGGCAGAGAGGAAGGGGATTTGACCTTTGGTCCATTCCCCATTTTCTCTTCGGCATTCTTATGGCGTTTGTATCGCCGTTGACGGGCATATCGTTTTTTTCTGCACTCATATTGACTATCGCACTCGCCATTTTGTGGGAGGCATTTGAAAAAATCATTCATGTAAGAGAGTCTGTTCAGAACATACTGTGGGACATCACGTTGTCTATTGTGGCATTTGTTGTTACCTCATTCATCCTCCTCACCTATCCACCTCATCCTGACGACCTCTTTGTCGTCGCAGCCGTCGTTTTGATTCTCTTTGCATTTACGAATATTTCCGGCTGGCTCGCGTATCGCCGCCGCAACCGCGATTTCATGCATTAAACGGTGCCTCTGGCACGGCATCCCCAAGGGGAGGCGTTGCCGAAGAGGAGGGTCGCAGGCTATGATAGAGGGAATGCTTACGCCGCCTGCCGCCGCTCACGCGCTCCTCTTCGCCTCCGGCGTTCCACTTGAAAAAAAACAGCTCTCAAAGCTTCTCGATATCAAGGCCCCCGAACTGAAGCTCGTGCTGAAAGCGCTGACCGATTCGCTCAAAGGGAGCGGAATACTGCTTGTTGAAACCGACACCGAGGTGGAACTACGCACCACTCCTGAAGCGAGCGTTATCGTGAAAAAGCTCCGCGAGAACGAGCTCTCTCGCGACCTGGGGAAGGCGAGTTTGGAAACACTCGCCGTCATTGCGTACCAGACGGGCCTTCGCCACGCCGAAGCGGCTGGCTCCGGCCACGCGGAGGCGGGAGCGACCCGCGGCGAAATAGATTGGGTGCGCGGTGTCAATTCTTCGGCCTCGCTCCGCACACTCCTTATGCGCGGGCTTATAGAAGGAAAGGAAGACGAGCGCGATAAGCGTCGCGTTCGCTACAGCATGACGACCGAAGCCCTCGCACATCTGGGCATCGCGAATAGAGAAAACCTTCCGCGTGCCGCAGAACTTTCGGCCACCACGCGCGAAGTTATTGCCCCGACGTCAGAAGTCGGGGCTCCGACCGCAAGCGTCGGAGAAGAGATATGAATTCTGAAGAACTCCAGAAGCTCGCACAACATTCTCGCTCCCAACGCGAGACGGGAATTGCGCTGGTCATCGCTTCAGGCCTTCTTGCGCTCTTTCTCTTTCTGCCCGTGGCATCACCACAAACATCATCCGCAGCAATTACGATTGCAACGCCGACGATACCGAATGTGTTTACACAAATTGCTATTGAAGCGAAAGCCGCCATCGTTTATGACCTCGCAACCGGAGAAACGCTCTACAATAAGAACGCCGATGCACAGCTCCCGCTCGCCTCGCTCACGAAATTGCTTACCATCTATGCCGCACTCACTCAACTCTCTCCGAATACACCTATCACTATTCCTGCAAGCGCTATTAATCTTGACGGACCGCATGCTTTTTCCGTCGGACAGACGTTCTCACTCGCTGACCTCGCTCGCCTCACACTGACTGCCTCACTCAACGATGGCGCCGTCGCGATTGCACGCGCAACTGCGGAACGCCAGAATCGCTCACAGAACGACATGCTCGCGGCCGCCGCGGCCGCGCTTGGTCTTTCCCAAACCTATGCGGTAAACGGCAGCGGCTTGGATATAAACGCCGCAGTGGCCGGCGGGTATGGCTCCTCGCGCGACCTCGCCGTCTTGGCGGGGGCGCTCGCCGAACAAGCGCCGAGCATTGCGCAGGCGACAACCCAGAGTTCAGCGCAAGCTGTTTCAGAGAGCGGAATATCCTTCTCCGTGGAAAATACCGACCCAATGACCGACGCTATTCCGCATCTTCTCCTCTCGAAAACCGGCTACACCGACCTTGCGGGAGGAAATCTCGTCCTTGTCTTTGACGTGGGTATCAAGCATCCGATTGCCGTCGTCGTTCTTGGTTCTTCCATGAAGGCTCGCTTCACTGACGGCACCGCATTGGTTGCCGCCACACTTGCACACTTTGCAGGTGTCGCGTCTTTATGATAGCAAGCAGTATTATCAAAGTATTCATTCCCGCAACGGCAGCCTTCGCTATAGGAATTTTGTTCGCTCCACTCCTCACGCACTATCTCTATAAACATCGCGTGTGGAAGAAGATTACGGGGAAGACGGCTCTCGACGGCACGCCGGCAGTCGAATTTGAGAAGCTTCGTATGACGACCCATACCGGCACCGAGACAAAAACACCCCGTATGGGCGGTATCCTTATCTGGGCGACTGTGCTTTTTGTGACGCTCGCACTCTGGCTGCTTGCACAATTCGTGCCGACGCCGCTGACGCAAAAGCTCGATTTCTTGAGCCGCAGCCAGACGTGGATACCGCTCTTTGCACTTATGACCGGCGCACTCATCGGTTTTGTCAATGACCTGTTTGACATTCACCCGTCGGGCGAGCGGGGGATACGGCTCCGCACGCGGCTCTTCCTTGTCACGCTTATTTCAGGCTTCATCGGCTGGTGGTTCTATGTGAAGCTCGGAGTGTCTGCTATCGGTATTCCGGGCGACGGAACACTATTTCTCGGTGCGCTCATCGTTCCTCTTTTCATAGTGGTATCCATAGGGCTCTACGCGGGCGGGGTCATTGACGGCATAGACGGGCTTGCCGGCGGCGTCTTCAGTACCGTCTTCATGGCGTATGCGGGCATCGCCTATTTCCAGAATCAAATCAATCTCGCGGCGTTCTCGGCGACCTTGACCGGCGCCATACTCGCATTCCTCTGGTTCAATATTCCGCCCGCCCGCTTCTGGATGACTGAAACGGGGACCATGGGCCTGACCATGACACTTGCCGTCATCGCGTTTATGACTGATACCCCCGGTGGGGGATACGGCATCGCGGCGCTCCCTATTATCGCCTTCCCGCTTGTGGTCACGGTTCTTTCAAATATCATTCAGGTCGCCTCAAAGAAAATTCGCGGGAAAAAAATATTTCGCATCGCCCCGCTCCACCACCATTTTGAAGCGATTGGCTGGCCCTCCTACAAAGTCACGATGCGCTACTGGATTATTTCAATCGTCTGCGCCATTCTCGGTATGACCGTCGCCCTTCTTAATTATTAAATGACTATGAAGTTCATTTCCGGCGACCGTATATTCTTCACGCTGGTGCTCGGTATCATGCTCGCTGGCCTTGCTATCTTTTCTTCCGCTACGCTGGGCCTTCTTGCGCGCGAGAGCAGCTCCATATCGCGGAATATCCTACTGCAAACGGGGCTTGGACTCGGACTCGGATTTCTGGCGCTCATGGCTGCGCGCGCCTTCTCACTCGCTTGGATAAAACGTCTGGCGCCGTATATCTATACGCTGACGCTCATCCTCACTGCGCTTGTCTTCGTTCCCGGCATCGGGCTCAATGCGGGTGGCGCAACCCGTTGGATTAGTCTCGGCTTCACGACCGTGCAGCCATCAGAATTCTTGAAAATCGGCTTCGTTCTGGCGCTCGCCTGGTGGCTTGCTCCGAGGGCGCGCCAGCTCACGAATCCGAAAAAGGGACTTTTTCCCTTCATCGCTATTCTGACACTGCCGAGTATCCTCCTGTTTGCCCAGCCGAATACTTCGACGATGATTCTCATTCTTGCGACCGGTGCGGTAATGTACTTTGCCGCCGGAGCACCGTGGCGAGACTTCAGCATTCTCGCGTTCATCGCCGCCATTACCCTTGGCGCGATTATTCTCGCACGACCGTATGTGCTTGAACGTTTCAAGACATTCGTCGACCCTTCGGCGAATTCTTTGACGAGCGGCTACCAGATCCAGCAATCGCTCATCGCTATCGGAAGCGGCGGCCTCCTCGGGAGAGGATTTGGCCAGAGTGTGGGGAAGTTTAATTATTTGCCCGAGCCCGATGGCGACTCTGTTTTCGCGGTTTTCGCAGAAGAAACCGGATTTGTGGGTGCGACGATTTTACTCCTGCTCTTCGTCGCGCTCGCCGCACGCGGCATCGTCATCGCAGGAAATTCACCCAACCTCTTCGGTGGGCTTATCGTGCTCGGCTTCTCCTTCATTATTATTTTCCAAGCTTTTATCAATATCTGCGCAATGCTCGGCATCATTCCGCTCACTGGCTTACCCTTGCCCTTCATCTCTCACGGCGGCACCGCGCTTATGACAACTCTCCTTATGTGCGGTCTCATCCTCAACGTCGCCGCTCATAAAAAATCTGCATAATCACTAGCGAACAGTTAACGTCCGCATCTGATAGGTATCCACGATAAGAGACGACCGCACCTTATTGTGGATAGTGAATAATATGGAGATATTTTGACCGGATACGAAAAACCGCCAAAGACTTGCTTTGACGGTTTTTCGCTTGTTTACCCTTGCGGGGAGGGCCGAAGCCACTTGTAAGTTGAGTATAGCCAACCTACTTAAAATATCAATAAGCGTTTGTGGATAGCCTTTAATTTGGATAGTGTCTTCCAAAAATAAACGGAGCGACTGCTCGCTCCGTGAATCGTCCTCCTTGCTGACCTTATCCACCTGCCAATCTATGGATGAGTATGGAGAGTATGATTAGTACTCCCGATACCGCAAAGATTATCCTTAGAATGGCACTCATTGCCTCCCAGAAGTTGATTTTAACGATCTGTGCCTTACGATACTTGTTCTGCTCTTGATTGAGCAGGTCCTTGTTTCCGAGAAACATCCTGAGATGACTCTCAAATGTCCGCTGTCGTATGAAAGCGGGCATGAAGAGAATTGCCGCTAGCATCATTGCCCATAGCGATACATCGAACATGAGTTTCATTGTTCTTCTCCAGTGG
>ERZ1292625.3818-Hain-H41-01um-R1-3818-length-11770-cov-25_pt1 | contig 11770 bp, 8 predicted proteins | sample MGYA00564400_ERZ1292625 | MGnify/ENA primary metagenome ERZ1292625 (study PRJEB36523, sample SAMEA6512639) | groundwater metagenome | collected 2019-01-08 | study: AquaDiva: Metagenomics assemblies of 32 groundwater samples
TTCTCAGCGTCTCAGCGCCTCAGCGGTGGATTTTTAGTTTTTACGACTTCATCATGATTTATATTCCTCCATTTTGACTTTTGCATTTTGCACTTTGCATTTTGCATTCGTCAGACTTCGCGCCGACCCGTCGACCTGGCATATTTGGTTCCGGCTTGCCCCGCTTTAGAGGCATCCGCCTCTAACGGGGCTTGTCCGGGTTAGGATGAATTGGTGAACGGGCGGAATTCAGATGCGCTGCTTTTCCACGGACCTCAGAAACGCGCATACAACGGCGGGGTCGAACTGGGTGCCCGCGCAGCGCTTGATCTCTTCGACAGCTTCAGACTTATGTCGCCGCTCCCGATAGGGCCGGTTTGAAGTAATGGCGTCGTAGGAATCGGCCACAGCGAGTATGCGCGCGATCAGGGGTATGGCTTCTCCCTCGAGGCCGTCGGGCGATCCCGCGCCGTCCCACCGCTCGTGATGGTGTTTGATCCCCGGCAGGATGCTTTCGAAGGTGGTGATGTGTTCCAGGATCCGGGCGCCCTTGAGGGTATGGAGGCGGATGATATCATACTCCTGTTCGTCGATGGCGCCCTGCTTGTCCAGGAGCGTCTCGGAAATTCCGATTTTCCCGACATCGTGGAGGAGACCGCAGGTCCTGATGTCTTCCAGAAATAAAGCATCCATCCCGAGCTCCCGGGCGACGGCCACGGCGTATTTCGTCACGCGCTCCGAATGGCCGGCGGTCCATGCCGATTTGGCGTCGAGGGCGGCGGCGAAGGAACGGACGATGCTTACGAAGAGGTTCTCGAGGTTCTTATAGAGCCGGGCGTTTTCCAGGGCAATGGCCGACTGGCTGGCGATGGTCGTGAGGAGCTTGAGGTCGTTCGAAAAGAATTCCCCGCCGTCGAGTTTATCGCTCGCGCAGATAACGCCCACGGTCTTGCCTTTTACCGTGAGCGGCGCGGCCATGATCGAGGTCCGGGTATGGGGCAGGGCAACGTGTTCGGGATGGCTCATGACATCGCATACGATGAGCGGCTTGCGCGTTTCGATGACATGCCAGGGGATGCCCTGGCCCTGCTTGAGCCGGAAGGGTTTCGCGGCGTCTGCGCCGTAGCCGCTCCCGCTGCAGGCGGTCATGGCCAGTTCCCCTGTTTCGGGCTCGATGAGCATAATGCTCACGTTGGCCACGTCGAGGGTGTCGCGCACTTCGTGGACGATCTTTTCGCAGAGAACCTCGGTATGGATCTCGGCCCCGAGGGTTTCGGAAAAATGATGAATGGCGGAAAGTTCCTCGTAGGTGTCGGCGAGTTCCTGGACCGTCACGCTCAGTTCCCGTTCAACGGCATGCAGCCTCTGTGCGAGGCCGGATTCATGATTCAGCGACATGCTCCTGTACTGACTCCCCTCCGGTAGTGCCTGTCGATTTATACCAGATGCATGAAAAAAAAGCAACCGTTCTTGCCGCAACGTTCTTGCCGCAGCCGCTCAGGCACGCCCGCCGCCGGACGGCTGAGTGCATTCTTCCACGAGGCGCAGGATCCTGCGGGGGCTGAAAGGCTTGGTGATGTAGTATGTGGCGCCCGCGTCCCGCCCTTTTTTTTCATCCAGCTCCTGGCCTTTCGCCGTGAGCATGATGATGGGCGTCCCGGCATGCTCCGGGTTCGTACGGATCGCTTTGCAGGCGTCGATCCCGTTCATTTCCGGCATCATCCAGTCCATGATGATCAGGTCGGGCCGCTCGGACATGGCGAGGCCGACGGCTTCTTTCCCGTTCACCGCGCTCACCACCGAAATGCCGGCATTCCGGAGCTTGTCTCTCAGCATGCGGATGACGAAGGGCTCGTCATCGACGATCAACACTTTGGTCATGGCGCCTCCGAATACAAAAATTTTCCCGCAGAGTTCGCAGCGGCCGCTGAAGAAGATATGCGTGCGGGACGTTGCGATCTTTTACGACCTCACGCACCGATGCTCCCATTCCCCGATTCATTGTTTCTTTTTTTCATTTCGTCTTCCGCCAGGGGCAGGGTCACGGTGAACGTACTCCCCTTGGCAGGCGCGCTCTGTACGTCGATGGAGCCGCCGTGGGATTTTACGATCTCGAGCACCAGGGGCAGGCCGAGCCCCGTGCCCTTCACCCGCCGCGCGTGGGGCTTGGAGCGATAGAACTTCTTGAATATATGCGGCAGGTCCTGTTCCGGAATGCCCCAGCCCGTGTCTTCAAAGGTGAGCGCCAGGGCGTCGTCCCGCCGGGCGCCATGGATCGTCACCGACGCGCCGTCGTCACTGTAGCAGAGAGCGTTGTTCAGCAGGTTGAACACGACCTGGTGCAGTTTCTCCCGGTCGGCGGAGACCGGGGGCAGGCCGGAAGGCCCTTGCCACGTGACGGTGATGTTTTTGGCGGCGATCCTCCCTTTTAGGAGGTTGATGCAGTTCTCGACGACGGGCTGCACCGTGACGGCCTGTTTTCTGATTTCCTGGCGCCCGCTCTCGATCCGTGCGATGTCAAGGAGTTCCTCCACCATGGACGCAAGCCGCTGGCCTTCGGTGTGGATGGTCTCCAGATACTCCTGGGCGGCCTTGTCCTCCCTGATCTCGCCGTCCATTAGCATCTCCGTCATGCCGACGATGGCGGAGAGGGGGGTCCGGAGCTCGTGTGACACGGTGCGGACAAAGTCCGTCTTCATGCGGTCGATCTCCTTTGCCCGCGTAATGTCGCGGAACACGTTGACCCGGCCGGTCTCCTCTCCGGAAGCGTCCCTGATGGGCGCTGAAGTGAGGGCCGTGGGCAGTTTTTCTCCCCCGGCGGTCGGGCAGAGAACATGGAGCGCCTCTCCCCCGTTGTTTCCCCGCCGCATGACGCACCGGTCCCGGCACAGGCGTTCGCCCTGCTCGTCCTCGTGAGCAAGGACCTCCCTGCAGGTCCTGCCGACGACGTCGCAGGCGCGGAACCCGGTGATCTCCTCGGCGGCGCGGTTCCAGTACGTGATGCGGAGGTCGCGGTCCGTCGTGTACACCCCTTCGGTAATGCTCGACAGGATGGCCTCGGCGCGGTTCTTTTCGAGGTCCACCAGGCCGGTGAGGCGGGAACGCTCGCGGTTGTAGAATTTGATGTTCTCGATGGCCACACCCACGATGTGGCCGACGGATTCCAGGAATTCCAGTTCACTGCCCGTGAAGAGGTGCTCCTCGGCCGAGAGCATGCAGAGGATCCCCTGGACCCTGTCCTTGGACTTGAGGGGCAGGCAGAGATATCCTTTCATGCCCGTCTCTTGCACGGCATGGCGGAAGATCCGCGGGTCCCGGGAAACGTTGGAGACGGCCACGGTGTCGCCGGTGATGACCACCAGCCCCGGAAGGTCCTCGCCGAACTTGAAGGACTGCATCCTGGCCACGAACTGTTCCGGCACGCCCACATGGCCGGCGCACGTGAGCTCCCGTGCCTCGTGGTCGGCGATGTAGATGCCGCCGGCATCCATGCCGGTGATGGCTATCGCCTCTTTCACGGTGTTCCGCAGGATCTCGATGAGGTCCAGGGAGTGGCTCGTGATGGCGGCGATGGTATTGAGGGCGTAGAGCTCCTTGTTCTTCTGGACGATGTCGTCCTCGAGCTCTTTCCTCATAGAGATGTCCTTGAACACTCCGATCTCGCCCGCGGCCCGTCCGTTCTCCATGATGGGGCTGCAGCTGATGAGCACGGGAATGTTGTTGCCCCGCCTGCAGACGATGGACAGCTCGTACACATCGGCAAAGCCCCGCTCCCGCTTTTCCCTCATCTGGAGGTCGAAGACGGGAAGGTTGGCGTTGTCGAAAAACTCCCGTGCGTCCCTGCCCACGACCTCGTCCTTCCGGTGGCCGAACAGCTTGGTAAAGGCGGGGTTGACGTCGAATATCCGGTTCCCGGCGTCCAGGACCCACATCGGGTCGAGCATTTTCTCGATATAGCGCTCTTTTCTCCCGAGCTCATCATTCCGCTTCTGGAGCGAGTCGGCCATGGCGTTGAAGGCGCGGGAGAGCGCGGCGAACTCATCGTTGCCCTGGACGGGAAGGCGGTAATGGAGATTGCCGCTGCCGATGTGTCTGACGCCTTCGGTGAGCTTGCGCAGGGGACGGAGAAGCAGCCCCGATGCAAAGAGCGCCGCTGCGGCGGCGATGAAACTCCCGTAGAGGGCGAAGGAGGCGATCTCCTTCCGGAGGCGCTCTTTCATGCCGTCATGGAACGTCCGCGCGTGTTCAGCGTAGGCGGGCTCGAGCTTCGTCCAAACGTTCACATCCTTATCCAGGTGCGACGAGGCCATGAGGACCAGCCTGGCGCCGAAGAAAAGGGCGGGGACCACCGAGAGCGCCATGAAGAGGACCAGGATTTTTGCGGCAAGCCTTTTTGGGGAGCGGATCTTCATCGGATGAACATGACCCCCAGGACAAATAAGGTGATGATGACGATCCAGCCGAGGAACGCCGCGAGGAGCGGCCTCGGGCCGAGGTTTTTATGAATGCCGAAGAGATTACCCACCATGATGCTGGCAAGCATGGCGAGAACGAGGGGGTCGAGGGCCGTATGGCCGAGGGAGAGGAGATGGGAAGCGGCCGCGATGGCAACCACCAGCCCGAGGCCCGGCAGAACAGAGAATGCCTTCTGAGACAAACTGTTCAGCATGTGCTCCTCGTTCGGTTTTCTTGGTATCGACTCAGGTAAGCCGCAATTCGCGACATTCCTGTTCGCCTTGTTGCTTTACCCTATGCCCGATTTTATTCATTCGACAGGGAGAAGTCAATCCTTTTCCGCTCCCTGTCCACCCGGTCCACGCGTACGCGAATACCGTCGCCGATGCGGTATACCCGTTTCCGCCGCTCGCCCCGGAGGCAGTGCTGCTTTTCAATGTAATGGTAATAGTCGTCGGTGAGCATGGAGACGTGGACCATGCCTTCGATGAAGAGCTCTTTTAACTGCACGAAGAAGCCGAACTGGGCCACGCCCGTGATGATGCCGTCGAAGGACTCTCCGAGCTTGTCTTCCATGAAACGGAGCTTGAGCATGGCGACCACGTCCCGCTCAGCCTCCATGGCCGTACGCTCCCGCTGCGAGCAGTGGACCGCCATGTCCGGCAGGGCCCCGGCGAGCTGCCCGGTCTCTTCGGCGCTTTTGTACTTTCCCCGGAGCGCCCCCTTCACGATCCGGTGCACGATGAGGTCGGGGTAGCGGCGGATAGGGGAGGTGAAGTGGGCATACCGCTCCGCGGCCAGCCCGAAGTGGCCGACGTTTTCCTCGGAATACCGGGCCTGCTTCATGGTGCGCAGCACCACGGTGTTCACGAGGACCTCCTCGGTCGTGCCCTTCGCCCGGGAGAGCGCCTTCCGGAGATGGGCCGGCTTCAGCTTCTTTCCCCCGGACAGGGTGATGCCCAGGGTCGCGAGGAATTCCGCCAGGTCCGCAACCTTCTCCTCCGCCGGTTCCTCGTGGATGCGGTAGATGAGGGGGAGGTCCAGGTCTTCGAGATGGCCGGCCACGGTCTCGTTGGCGGCAAGCATGAACTCCTCGACGATCTGGTGGGCCTTGTTCCGTTCGGCCCTGATGATGTCGGCCATATTTCCCTGGAGGTCGAGGACGATCTCCGGTTCCGGCAGGTCGAAGTCGATGCTTCCGCGTTTCGCCCGTTTGGCGCGAAGGATCTCCATGAGCTCTTCCATGAGCTCGAATTCTTTCAGGAGCGGGGCATACCGTTTTATCTGCGCCCGGTCCTTGTCAACGATGATCTCGCGCACCGCGGTATAGGTCATGCGCTCGTTGCTGTTGATCACGCTTTCGTAGATGTCATGCCGCATGAGCTCGCCCGTTGGCGACAGGTCCATCTCCGCGGTGAGGGTAAGGCGGTCCACCTTCGGGTTCAGGCTGCAAATGCCGTTGGAGAGCTGCTCGGGGAGCATGGGGATGGCCCGGTCCGGAAGATAGACGCTGGTCCCGCGTTTGTAGGCCTCTTCGTCGAGAAAGGTCCCCTCCCGGACGTAGTGGGCGACGTCGGCAATGTGGACCCAGAGGCGGTATCCGCCCTTTATTGCTTCGATCGAAACAGCATCATCGAAGTCCCGGGCCTTTTCGCCGTCGATGGTCACCGTGGGCAGGTCCCGCAGGTCTTTCCTGCCCCGCCGCATGGCCGGGCCGACTTCCTGCTGCACCCCGGACGCCTCTCCGATGACGGGAGGGGGAAAGTCCGTGGGCAGCGCATATTCCTCGATGATGAGCTCCGATTCGATGCCGGGGTCGCCCGGCCTCCCGATGACCTTGACGATCTTCCCTTCAGGCGGCCTGCCCCGCAGGGGGTAGGCGATGATCTCGGCGGAAACAAGGTCCCCTTTTTGCGCGCCGCCGGCGTTCTCGGGGCTGATGATCGTGTCCTGGGTGATCCGGGCATTCGACGAAGCGACGAAGCCGTGGCCGGCCGTGCGGCCTTCCGGCAGCTCGTAGGTCCCGACGATCCTTGTGTTCGCACGCTCGAGGATTCTGATGATCACGCCTTCCCGTTTGCCCTCGGCCCCCTTCTTCTTTACCGGCGGAGAGACGCGCACCACCACTTTGTCGCGGTCCATGGCGTCAAGCCGGCCTCCGAAGGGGACGTAGATGTCGGAAACGCCTTTTTTCTCGGGGAGGACAAAGCCGTAGCCTGCCGCGTGGGCCTGGAAGATGCCTGTTTCGAGGTTCATCTTTTCCGGAGCGCCGAAGCGGTTCCCCCGTGTTTTGATGAGTTCGCCTTCGATGACGAGTTCGGCGAGGATGAGCTTTAGCTTCCTGCGGTCTTCGGACTTCAACCGGAGCTGGCGCATGATCTCAGGGATGAGCAGGGGCCTGCCGGCCCGCGCCCGCATGAATGAGAGGATGTCTTTATTAGTAGTGGTCATATTTGGTTAGTGAACACGAATGAGACGAATTACACGAATAAATAAATTAACCGCCACGTCGCGAAGGACGCCAAGGAAATCTTGATGCATTCGTAATAAGTCAAAATCCACCGCCGAGACGCGGAGACGCAGAGAAAAAGATATTTAAGATGAATAGGTTTCCTCCGCGCCCTCTGCGGCTCTGCGGTTAAATCCGACTTATTACGAGATTGTCAATCGTGAATTTATTAGATCAATAAAGCCGGAACTCCGCGTTTTCGCATTTATACTTTCACCAGTTTTCCCGTTGCCTCGGCAATGACGGTCAGTCCTTTTTCCACCTTCGCCTCTCCGAGGATCAGGCGCCGGTCAATATTCCGCAGCCTCCCCGTGACGAGCAGCTCTTCACCCGGCGCGGCCGGTGACCTGAACTTCACCGTCATTTCTGCGGTCACGGCCGGAAGCCCGAGACTGAAGGCGAGCTTTGCCATGGCCTCGTCCAGCAGTGCCGAGATGATGCCGCCGTGGACGATGCCCTCGTATCCCTGGTGCGCCGCGGCAGGCGTGAAGCGGCCTGAGATGGATTTGGCGTCCCTGTCGATCTCGAAGGCCACCCGGAGCCCGGCCTCGTTCTTGCTCCCGCAGACATAGCAGAGCTGATTATCGCTAAGGTCTTTCATGGGTTTGTTTAGGATCAGACCACGAAGTCACACCCTGCACTCGCGTTGCCACTCGTAACCGCTGGGTGCAGGCTAAGACACAAGGAAAGCAATGCAAAAATCAAATTTCAAAATGCTAATTGCAAAATGACGGTATGGCCTTCGGCCATGGTTTCTATTCCTTCATTTTGACTTTTGCATTTTGCACTCTGCATTTTGCATTCGCCGGACTTCGTGTCTTCGTGGTGAAAAATTCTTGAGCTTGTATCTCTTGAGCGATGTCAGTATAATATAAAAAATGTTGTTTTACAATCAAATAACGCTCACCCCGGAGGAGCTCAAAAGCCGCGGCATTCTCGACGCGCCGCAGGCGCTCAGGAACCTGGAGCTCATCAGGTCCCGGCTCGGGACCGAGGCCTTCTCTTCGCTCCTTCCCCCGCTGCTTGCCGCGGTCTCCCGCGCCGGGGACCCCGACATGGCGCTGAACAACGCGGAGCGCTTCGTTGGCGCCCTGGAAGACGTTTCTCCTTTCCTGTCCCTCTGCCGCGACAGGCCGGAGGGCCTCCTTTCCCTCACGACCATGTTCGGCGGGAGCAGGTTTCTCTCGACCTATCTGGCCTCTATTGCCGATGAAAGCCTGACGCTCCTTGCCGATCCTGCCTATCTCTCAAGGGCTGCGGGCAAGAAACTTCTCTCAGAACAGCTCTGCTCACTCATGGAGGGCGTGCAGAGCGAGCAGGACCTCTTCAGCACGCTCCGGAAGTTCCGCAGGCGGCAGATGCTCAGGATCGGCCTGCGCGACCTCATGGGCAAGGCGGACCTGCAGGAGACCGTGGGCGAGCTCTCGGACCTGGCAGAGGTCTGCCTCCAGGCGGCCTATGAATATGTCAATGCCGACCTTCAAAAGAAGTTCGGCAGGCCCCTGGTGCGGGGGGAGGATGGGCCAGCAGTGCCCGCGGGGTTCGCTATCATCGCCATGGGCAAGCTCGGCGGCAGGGAGCTGAACTTCAGCTCCGACATCGACCTCATGTACGTCTATACCGCCGACGGCGAGACGGAGGGCGCTCAAACTCCGGAAGGCGCGGCAATGAACCGGATAACGAACCACCAGTATTTCGTGAAGTTTGCGGAGAAGCTCACCGCGGCCATCGGCCAAAGCACGGAGGACGGCTTTGTGTTCCGCGTCGACCTCAGGCTCCGGCCCGAAGGACAGCGCGGCCCGCTGGCGCAGAGCCTGGGCGGATACGAGATCTACTACGAGTCCTGGGGCCAGACCTGGGAACGGTCCGCCCTGCTCAAAGCGCGGCCCGTGGCCGGGGACGAGGCAGCAGGCAGGGAGTTCATGGACCGCATCGCGCCCTTCGTGTACCGCAAGTACCTGGACTTCAGCGCCATTGCCGAGGTCCGCGAGATGAAGCAGAAGATCAACAAGGACGTGCAGCAGAAGGGCAAGACCTTTCGCGACGTGAAGCTCGGCCACGGCGGCATCCGCGAGATCGAGTTCCTCATCCAGGCGCTCCAGCTCATCTACTCCGGCCGCGACCGGGCGCTCCGGGAGAAGAATTCCCTCAAGGCCCTGCATATGCTCTCCCAGAAGGGACTGCTCACCTACCAGGAAATGGCCGAGCTTTCCCGCGCCTATGTGTTCCTCCGCATCGTGGAGCACCGCATCCAGATCCTCGACGACCTCCAGACGCAGACCCTTCCCGCGGGAGAGCATGAGCTGCGCAGCCTTGCCCGGCGCACGGGCTATCTCGATCCGGGAAAAGAGGCCGAGGCCCTGCTCCGGGACTATACCGGGCACACGCGCAAGGTCAGGGGCATTTACGACAACCTCTTCAGCAGTACGGTTGAGCCTGAGCCGGAACAGGCGCTCAGGGAGTATGCCCTTCTCCTGGACCCCGAAACGGGCGAGGAGGAAGCGGTCATGGTGCTCGCCCAATACGGGTTCCGGGACCCCTCCAAGGCCTATCGGAACCTGTTGTTCCTGCGCGAAGGGCCGGCCTTCGTGCACCAGACGCCGCGGAGCCGCAAGCTCTTTACCGAGCTCTTTCCCGTCCTGTTCAAGGAGGTCCTCTACTCTCCTGATCCCGACATGGCGCTGAACCATCTGGAGTCCTTTCTCGCGGCCCAGGGCTCGTGGGACGCGTTCCAGTCCCTGGTCCGGCAGGACCTGCTGGCCGTGAAGAGCCTCATCGCCATTTTTTCCAACAGCCAGTATTTCTCGCGCATGCTGGTGCAGGGTCCCGGGCTTCTGCAAGACCTCCTGGAAGCGAACAGGGAATCGGGGCTTGGCACGGCCGCAGTGCTGGGGAAAAAGCTGGCCGCGGCCCTTGCCGAAGCCGAAGGCATCACCGACAGGCTCGACGCGCTCCGGAGATTCAAACATCGCGAAGAGATGCGCATCGGCATGGCCGACCTTCTTTCCGCCGTCCCCCTGCCCGCGGTATGGCACAGCCTGTCGCGTCTTGCCGAAGCCTGCCTGAAGGGGGCGCTCGAGCTCGCGGCAGCGGAGACGGCCAGGCGCTTCGGCATCGCGGCTTCAACGAGCGGCCTTGCCGTCATCGGGGCAGGCAAGCTCGGAGGCCGGGAACTGACGTACGGCTCCGACCTGGATATCCTCTTCGTCTTCTCCGAAGAGCATTCCGGCGCGCCGCCCGCGGGGACCACGGTGTTCGAATATTTCAGCAAAGTCGCCGAGAAGACCATTTCCTACCTCACCACCATGACACGGGAAGGCTTCGCGTACCGCGTAGACACGAGGCTCAGGCCCACCGGCTCCAAGGGGCCTCTCGTTCAGAGCATTACGGCGTTCAGGAATTACTTCTCCGCCCAGGCGGAGACGTGGGAACGGCAGTCACTGGTGAATTCACGCGTTGTCGCCGGAGACGAGGCCGTGGGCAGGGCGTTCACCTCCACCATCGAGGAGCTCGTCTTTCGCCGGGACGACAAGGCGGCCCTTGCGGGCGATATCCGCGCCATGAGAAAGAGAATGGAAGATGAGCTGGGAAAGGAAGACGCGGCGCACTACAACGTCAAGCAGGGAGCAGGCGGCCTCGTGGACATCGAGTTCCTGGCCCAGTTCCTCCAACTCGTACACGGGACGGAACAGCGATGGCTCAGGGCGCCGGGCACGTACAACGCGCTCCGGGCGCTCAGGAAAAAGAAGCTTCTTGATGACGGGGACTATCGCGCGCTCATGGATGCCTACCTGTTCATGCGCCTTCTCGAAAGCCGGATGCGCATCGTCACGAACCAGGCAACGAACCAGTTGATGAGAGACCCGGTAAAGCTCCACCCCCTCGCCCGCCGCATGGGCTACCAGGACGACGCGCCCGTTGCAGGCCGGAAGCTCCTCGCGGATTATGAGCGGATGCGGGAAGAGGTAAGGGGAGTGTTCGAGAGGGTGGTGAGGGGGTAATTCCCATTTTCCCTTGCCCTAAGAGTATTGACAACGGTATAACCTTGTGTTATACATGAACCATGAAAACGGCGATATCCATACCCGACGAAATATTTAAAGAGGTCAATAAGATCGCGAAAGAGCATCATTATTCGAGAAGTGAAGTGTTTGTCATCGCGGTCAGGGAATATCTGAAAAAGCTCAGGTCCAAGAAACTTCTGGACGCATTGAATGAAGCGTATTCCATTGCAGAATCATCCGAGGATTACAAGGTCAGGGAAAAGGGCAAAAAGCGATACGGCAGGACAGTGCTGGCTGTAGTTCACAGTATCTGAATCATATCTGAAACATTCCTAGTTTTAAGTTCCTGCTTGCATTCATCCCGGTTGACTCAAAAATATCTGGTGACTGATTATTTTCTTGACAACAGATGCTGGTCTTCGCTATACTCCCTTTCCAAACAGTAGCACCCGGTAAGTTTTCGTTTCCCGCCTTATAAAAAGCTGACGATACACACAACATATTTTTGTGCGAACCATTTAACGCTGCATCCAGCAATGGCCGCACAATCGCCCTGTGGTATGCTTTCTCCTGTTTGAATCCTGTTTCGTGAACTTTAAATTCTTTTATCGGGGGGGCCCCATGATGCCCAGGCACAGATTCAAAACATTCGCATTTATCTTCCTCGCCCTGTTCTCCTCTATTGCGCCGTCCTTTGCAGCAACCGATCCAGACCTTGTCGGCCTCTGGCACATGGACAATAACTGGACGGACGCGTCGGGGAATGGGAACAATGGCACCCCGTATAACGGTGTGACGTTCAGCGCAAGCGCGCGGGTTGGCA
>ERZ1292625.3819-Hain-H41-01um-R1-3819-length-11768-cov-10_pt1 | contig 11768 bp, 10 predicted proteins | sample MGYA00564400_ERZ1292625 | MGnify/ENA primary metagenome ERZ1292625 (study PRJEB36523, sample SAMEA6512639) | groundwater metagenome | collected 2019-01-08 | study: AquaDiva: Metagenomics assemblies of 32 groundwater samples
TTGGCGCGGTCGTTTTCCGTTAAATACTGCTTGCGCAAGCGGACGGACTTCGGCGTGATTTCCAAATACTCGTCGTCCCCAATTATTTCCATTCCGCGCTCAATCGTGAGTTCAAATATCGGGACGAGCGTGAGCGCCTCGTCCATGCCCGAAGAGCGCACGTTCGACTGGTTTTTGCCCTTCGTCGGATTCGCACTCATCTCTTCGCCCTTGGCGGTGTTGCCGATGACCATTCCCTCGTACACCTCCGTCGCCGGCTTGATGTAGAGCTGGCCGCGGTCCTGGAGATACCAGAGCGCGTAGCCGAGCGACTTCCCCGCTGCCATTGATATCATTGAGCCAACTTGACGCTTCTTAATCTCGCCCGCGTACGGCTTGAAGCCGAGCACGCGCGAAGAAAGAATGCCCTCGCCTTTTGTATCAATAATAAACATGTTTTTGTAGCCCAAGAGTCCGCGTGTCGGACCGACAAGCGTGATGCGCATCATGTTCCCGTGTTGAGTCATGTTCTGCAGCACGAACGCGCGCTGGCCGAGTTTCTCAATGATGGCGCCCTGGAATTCAGACGGCGTATCAATAACAACTTCTTCAAATGGTTCGAGCTTCACACCACCTTCTTCGCGGATGATGACGTGCGGCTGGGACACCTGGAGCTCGTAGCCCTCGCGGCGCATATTTTCAAGCAAGACCGCGATGTGAAGCTCGCCGCGACCGGACACGTGGAAGCTATTATCTCCGCCGGAGGCGGATCCGCCTTCGGCGGAAAAATCGATTTTCAGACCAACGTTGACTTCAAGCTCCTTCATGAGACGGTCGCGGAGCTGACGGCTCGTGACGAACTTCCCTTCCTTTCCCGCAAAAGGCGAATTATTGATAAGAAAGTTGAGCGCGATGGTCGGCTCGTCCACCGCGATGGCTGGCAATGGTGTCACTGACTCGTCGGTCGTCACGGTCTCGCCGATATAGATGTCAGGCAGGCCGGCGATGAGCGCAATGTCCCCGGCGCTTGCTTCAGCTACTTCAGCACGCTCGAGCCCTTTGAAGGTGAAGACCTTCGTGGTGCGGCCAGTGCGCGTTTCACCATTCGGCTTTTTTATAAAAACGTTTTGATTCGGACGGACGGTCCCTTCGTAGATACGACCGACTGCGAGCCGGCCCATGAAGTTGTCGTACGCGAGATTAAATGGCTGAAGCATCAGCGGTGCATTCGCATCAGCAGTAGCATTGGCGGCCGGTACCTTCTCAAGAATAGTATCCAAGAGCGGCGAGAGATCTTTTTCGGCGCCCATCAGCAAATCGTCTGGGTTTAATGACGCGCGCCCATCGCGCCCGATTGCGTACACAACGGGAAAATCGCTTTGCTCATCCGAGGCGCCGAGTTCCAAAAATAGTTCAAGTACCTGGTCGTGAGAACGTGCCGGATTGGCGGCTGGCTTGTCTATTTTATTAAGCACCACGATCGGTCGTAAGCCGAGCTCTAATGATTTCTTCAATACGAAACGGGTCTGCGGCATCGGTCCCTCCTGTGCGTCGACGATGAGCAAGACCGAATCAATGGAGCGCAGCACGCGCTCCACTTCAGAGCCGAAGTCCGCGTGCCCGGGCGTGTCCACGATGTTTATTTTCGTCCCTTTGTATTCAACCGCCGCGTTCTTGGCATAAATAGTGATGCCGCGCTCTTGTTCAAGCGCGTTGGTGTCCATCGTCGTGCCCTCCTTCGCCGCGCCTGTTTGTTTCAGAATAGCGTCAGTGAGCGCCGTCTTCCCGTGGTCGACGTGGGCAATGATGGCGATGTTTCTAATTTCCATAGAAATAAAAATAGCCGCATGGGCTGTTTTTTTAGTATACCACAAAATACAGTACACTGTATGGAATGCGGACGAAGAAACGGGAGAGGAGAACGCACCTTAGTTCCCGCCGGTGAGTAGATTGATTATGTGTCCCACTCGAAGCCGCGGCCGAAGTGGCCCCACGTGCAGGTGTCGGTATAGCGTACCGTGTCGAGCTTGAGTGCTTCTCGTATGCCACGCGGCGTGAGGTCGTAGCCGGTAATCTCTTCCTCAATGCCGTCCACAACGACGACCGCCATGACCGGCTCCGCCTTGCCGATGGCGTACGCGAGTTTTGTGTGAACGGTACTTGCTTTGCGCTCCTTCAAGAGTTGCACGGCGACCCGTCGGGCCATATACGCGGCCGAACGGTCTACTTTTGTGCAATCCTTGCCCGAAAACGAACCGCCGCCAATATTCACTTCCGGACCGTAATTATCAATGATCAATTTGCGCCCGGAGACGCCGGTGTCTGCGTCGAAACCTCCCTGCACCCACTCCCCCGCCGGATTAATCAGATATTCTTGTGCGGAGATGATGCTTTGCACGAGTGACAGGAGCTCGGCATTCTTCGTATTCTGGAAACTCGCGACGACCACGGTCACCGCGTCGTTGTCGATTGTCACCTGCGTCTTCCCGTCATAGGGATACACTGCGTAAATCTTCTGACACAGGTTCCGCGCCAATTCGTATTCAAGCGGCATCAGCGATTCGGTCTCGCTCGTCGCATACCCTTTCATGATGCCTTGGTCGCCGGCGCCGCCGGTGTCGACGCCGCGCCCAATTTCTCTGCTTTGGAGCGCGATATTTTCAATGACTTTGTAGTTTTCGCCGACGATACCTTGCACGAGCGCAGTGATATCTGGTTTTGTCGCTGAAGTAACCTCGCCATTTATCGTGATGAGATTATGCCCGCCCATGACTTCTATTGCCACGCGGCTCTGCTTGTCGCCCGCGAGATATGCGTCGAGAATGCTGTCGGCGATGAAGTCGCACCGCTTGTCCGGGTGTCCCGGGGTCACAAACTCTGCTGTTTTTATCATAGAGATACATTATTCCTATAATCACAAGAAAAAGATGTATGAGTATCTTTCCCGAGCGGGTTGGAGTTGGCACACTGCTGAATTCGCTTTCGCGTACTCAAGTGTTGCCGGCAGGTCATTGAGCCAAATCTCTCACTGCCTCTTGATACAACTATTTGCAAGTTGTAGCCCAATACTACCACAACCGCCGCGCTTCGCGCGGCGGTTGTTCAACTTGTTTGGTGATGAATCCTTTCATATATCGGTAGTATACACTGTACGCTATATCATCATGAAGAGAAAAAAATGGTTGTGGTACGCAGGCATAGGGATAATCGGCGCCAGCGTATTCTCCCTGCTCTACACGCAACTCACGGCGTATGCGCCTCTCGCCACTACACAGCAAAGAAAGAACACCATATATCCGACTCAATATTCGGACACCCATATCACGAAAAATGCTATGGCGACCGACCAGCGATTCAAGGACCTCGCGGTATTCGATAAGGAAAACTTCTTGGCTAGCGCCGCCGCCTCGCTGCAGACGAATAAGCCGGTGCAGGGGGCGACGCAACCGGAGAAAGGCACCTGGCTCTGGACGCCGACCCTCGACCTGACGCCGGCATATTGGAATGCTCTCATAGCCGGCGCGAAGAAGAACGGCATCCAGACCATCTATCTCTCTATCGATTCGTATCTGGACATTTATGTGATGCCCGACGGTCCGGAAAAAAAGAAGAAGAAAAAGGCCTTTGATGGCGTCCTGGAGCGCTTCATCGCGGCGGCGCACAAGAACGGCATGGCCGTGGATGCCGAGGCGGGCTGGAGGAATTGGGCGGAGCCGGGAAATGAGTATAAGGCATTCGCCATCGTGGATTATGTGCTCGAATTCAATGCCACACACGCTACGAAATTGCGCGGATTTCAATACGATATCGAGCCCTACCTGCTCTCGTCATACCAGACGGACAAAAAGACAGTCCTGCGCAACTTCATCGACTTGGTGAACAAGACGGTCACGCGGCTCGATAAGAGCGACCTGGCATTCTCGGTCGTCATTCCGGATTTTTATGACGGCACGGGCGGGGAGACGCCGCGATTCTTGTATGGATGGAACTACCGCCATACGCTCTTGCATCTGCTCGAGGTGCTTGAGCGGCGGCCTGGTAGCGCGCTCCTCGTGATGGCCTATCGCAACCGGAGCGAAGGGACCGACGGGTCCATCGACATCTCCCAAGACGAGATACGGACAGCGAACGCGTATCAGACAAAGGTAATTGTGGCCCAGGAAACGGGAGACGTCTCGCCGCCATCCCTCACCTTCTACAACACCTCGTTGTCGTCCCTCAACACGGAGATACAAAACATACAGGAGACGTTCGCCGATAATGAAAGTTATAACGGCATCGCCGTCCACTACATAAACGCCCTGCTAGAGCTCGAGTAACCCGAAAATAGGGACGTACAAAGTCTCTCAGCTAGAAAACGAAAAGGATGGCTAGGTCAAAAGATGCGATAAGAGAAAGAACGCAAAGATGACCGTCACGGTGATGCAGGCGAAGGAGAATACGGTCGTCAAGAAGAGCTTGGTCGCTTCGGGTTGTTTGCCCTCTAAGAGGAGCAGAGCCGGCTGATAGACGAAGAGGAAGCCCATAATGGCGGCTGAGAGGACGAAGAGCGAGAGAAATATCACCGGCGCCATCATCCCGAGCTCATTGTCTGTAATGAGTTTAGGTGAGTTGAAGATGAGTGTCACGAGGATGCTGATATACCCGGTCGCGAGGAGCGCGTTACTGAAGGGGTTCTTGCTCATACGTATGTAAACTTGCGTGCGTAAACCTAAGTTACTTTGTTCACTCGGCGCGCCACGCCGATGGATAAGTTGAATAAACCAACTTTTTAACGTAAAGTCTCTTTGTATTGCCAGATCGTCTAATGGTAGGACCTATGACTCTGAATCATAGTATCTTGGTTCGAATCCAAGTCTGGCAGCCCGAATGAAACTAATATCGTTTTCTGAAAAATTCGCCCGCGCGGCGCAGAGCGCCGCGTATGGTGGAGAAGGGATTTCAGCCACTTCCTGATGGGAGAGGTGCAGGTTCGAGCCGAACATTTTTTGGAGGGGGTATTCTCCGAATGGGCTACTTCAGCCAGTGCTGAAGCCTCTTTGACCCGTATTTAGACGAGTTAGAAAAAGAAGGCAAGCTCACCCAGCGACCGAGCAAGAGCGAGGAAGTACTGAGACCATCAGGCCGAATGTGCACGGCGTCATCGGCCAAGGCGTCTTCTACACCCTCAAATAGCGATTAACTCACCCCGTTGAGTTATTCGCCCAGAGCATGGCTCGCCTGTGCGGTAGAATCTAGGTATGCCTCCAGAAGAAACTCTTGATACATGTATTTCGTATACATACTGAAATGTAAAGATGGGTCCCTCTATACTGGCATCACCACAGATGTCGAACGGCGTTTTATAGAACATAGGAGCGGTATCGGCGGGCACTACACGAAAGCCAAAAAAGTTGTGCGAATTGCATATACAGAGCAACATCCCGATAGGTCTTCAGCTTCAAAACGAGAATCCGAAATAAAGGGCTGGTGCCGAGAGAAGAAATTAACCTTGCTCAAATAAAGTCCTTAGAAGTAAACGAAACATCGCCCCGCTAAAAGCGGGGCGATGTTTCGTGCGAACGATTCTTTTTTTAAAGACCCGAAATGTCGTTGGCGGCCGCAGAAGCGTCCGCATCGAGCGCCGCAGAAGTGTCCGGGATTTGGCTGAAATCGGCCGAAATATCCGCGGTGGTATCGCCGCCGGTAAGCGTCGGAATCTGCGTCTGCTCAACGGCCGAGGTCTCCGTGCCCGCGGTCGGTGCTTGCCTCCCGTAGAAGTACCACAGAGCGGCTACGACAACGACGACTACGCCGATGATGTACCATCTGTTGTTCAAGGAACCTTGATCCATATTTTGATAATCCATAGTAGTTTGTTTAGGAATTATTGATTTGACGTGGTCGGCGCGGTTGTATTCTCCTCGTCGTCGTCTACTTTGGGAACCTGACTCAGTGCTTGTAAGGCGCTCTGCACCGCTCCCCGCGCGGTCTTCATCGGACCGTCGCGCAGCGCGAAGAGGTCCTGGAACAGCGTTTTGTGGAGTTCTTGGAACGCTGTCCTGATGCCTTTCATGAGCTCTTCCTGGCCGCTCGCAGGCGAAGTCGCCGTCGTAGCGGGAATGGTCGCAGTGTCGAGCGCATAGGTCTTCGCCGCCTGCGCGACCACTGCGGCTCGGGCGCTCTCAATCGCGGTGCCCGCCGATTGGATGGCCGCATCGGCGGCAGTTACGTCCTTCCCAGCGCCCGCAGCAACGCTCGCCCGGTCACGCATTTTCTGCACAATCTCATCGTAGCGGTCTAAGAGCTTCAAGAAATGGTCGGTCCATGTTGTGTTCAGGTTTTCAAACTTCTTCGCTATTTTCTCCGCCAATTGCTGCTTCTTTTTGTCCTGAATATCTGCAAGGCGCTGTGCGGTCTTCTCTTTTTGCGCCTGTACGCGCACCTTCGCCTCTTCGCGCTTCGCCTCTACGCGTATTTTCGTCTCCTCGCGCGCGGTCTCCATCTTCTTCTTCGCCTCTTCGCGCTTCGCTTCTACGCGTATTTTCGTCTCCTCGCGCGCGGCCTCCACCTTCTTCTTCGCCTCTTCGCGTGTAGCTTCCACGCGCACCTTTGCCTCCGCGCGCACGTTATTCACCTCCACGCGCGGTGCGGCATTCGTCGACTCGTCCTCGGCGAACGCAACGCTTGCCGAAAGCAAAAGTGCGGAAGCGCCGACAATGCTCATGATTCTAAATGTACGCATACATTACAATATTTTTAATTGATAAATATCAACGTTCTAACAAGGACAATTATACCACTATTTCTTGCGCTTGCGGGAAATGGCGGCGCGGATGAATTCGGTAAACAAGGGGTGCGGAGAGAGCGGGCGCGCTTGAAACTCGGGATGGAACTGCGTGCCGAGCATGAATGGATGTGTTTTCCGCGGGAGTTCCGCTATCTCCATCAACACCTTGTCGGGCGAGGTGCCCGAGAAGACGAGGCCAGCGGCCTCGAGTTGTTTTATGTATGCGGGATTGATTTCGTAACGATGGCGATGGCGCTCTTCAACCAATTCTTTTTTATACGCGGCGCGCGCGAGCGTTCCCTTCTTCAGATAACACGGATAGACGCCGAGGCGCATCGTGCCTCCGTATTTATTATCGGCGAGATGCTTCTTCTGCTCCAACATCACATCAACGACCGGGTCGGCAGTACTCTTCTTAATCTCGGTCGTATCCGCATCTTTCAATCCGAGCACATGACGCGCGTATTCAATGACCATCAACTGCATGCCGTAACAGAGACCGAAATAAGGAATCTTTTTCTCGCGCGCGAATCGTATCGCTTTTATCTTCCCTTCGATGCCGGTCTCGCCGAAACCGCCGGGGACGATGATGCCGTGGAATTTCTTCAACACGGCAAGAGATTTCGCACCGCCCTTCTCTATGTCTTTAGAATTCACCCATATAATCTTCGCCTGGCGATTCAGCTTGGCGGCGGAGAACTTGATTGCCTCGATGACCGAGAGATAGGCGTCGGCGAGCACGAAGTCGCCCGTATCGAAATATTTCCCGACAATCGCGACGCTGACTTCAAGCATCTTTTTGTTTGTCGCCGCCTTCACAAACTTCTTCCACACGTTAAGACTCGCTTTACGTTTTTCGGGGAGATGCAGCGCATCAAGAAGCATATCGCCCAAATGGTCCTTCTCAAAATTCAACGGCGCCTCATAAATGCTCCCAATATCAGGCGCGGAGATGACATGCTCCTTGCGGATATTGCACCAAACGGCGAGTTTCTCCTTGCGCTTCTCGTCAAGCGAATGCGTGGAGCGCGCGATGAGAAAGTCCGGTTGCACGCCATAGGAGTTTAAGTCGCGCACCGCCGTCTGTGTGGGTTTGGTCTTCATTTCGCCGATGGTGCCGGGCACCGGCAGATACGACACCATCACGAACAGCACATCCTCTGGATGCTTCATCTTCATCACCCGCGCCGCTTCAATAAAGAGCGCGTTCTGGAAGTCGCCGATGGTGCCGCCGATCTCGATAACCGAAATGCGGCTGCCGTTGTAGTCGGCCGCGGCTTCCATACGTTTTATGATTTCATCGCGCACGTGCGGTATCGCTTCAACAAACTTACCGTGGTACCCGAGCGCACGCTCGCGCGCGATAACCGACTGATACACCATGCCGCTCGTCATGTAATCTTCGTTGGAGAGATCACGGTTCAGAAAGCGTTCATAGTTACCCATATCCTGGTCCACTTCGAGCCCGCTACGCAATACGAACACCTCGCCATGCTCGGTCGGATTCATCGTACCCGCGTCAACATTCAGATACGGGTCGACTTTCACCAGATTTACCGGATACCCTTTCTGCTGGAGAAGGAGTCCGATGGAGCTTGTGACGACACCCTTTCCGACGCCGCTCATCACTCCGCCAAGGACGAATATATATTTGTGACCCTCTTTTGCCATATTAAATCTCGAGATACCTACGGATAGCGAGCACCGAAGCGACCGCGCCAAGGATGATGCCCGAGAGCATGAGTATGAAGAAGACCGTGCCGAAATGACTGCCGTAGTAACTCGCAACGCTGAAGCCGCTAAACCAATCCGCAGTCTTCACCCCCGCATACCAGGTCGCCGGCCACAAGAGAAGCAGGACAAGCGCCGCTGAGATGACACCGGTGATGATACCGGTAACGATGAAAGGCCCCTGGATGTACGCATTACTTGCCCCCACGAGCCGCATGACGGCAATTTCGTCCTTGGCAGTATAGATAGCGAGACGGACCGTCGCGAAGGCGATGAGGATTGACGCAATCGCGAAGAGGATGACGACTGCGAAACCGATCTCGCGCGTCGCCCGTATCGCGAGCGAGAGACGGTCGATGGTCTCCTTAACGTCCTTATTTTTGACATAGTTGATGTGATCGACTATCGACGCTCCGCCGGCCGAGAGCGTTGGCGAGGCCTCGAGGAAGTTCACGATGCTCTCATATTCGGAAAGATCTTTCGCCCGCACGGCGAGCGAGGCGCCGAACGGATTACCGCCGACCTCTTCAAGAGCTTGGAGCGTGAGTTGATCGTCGGCCTTTCGAGTACGGAATGCCTCGAGTGTATCAGCGGCCGAGGTATAGGCGACGTCCGCCACTTGGGGGAGCTTCTCGACCTGTTCCTTGACGGAGAGAATCTCGCTCTCGCTCGCCGTGGTGACGAAGTAGACGGACACATCAACCTTTTCTTTAATCGTGTTCAGCGTGAACGTGAGGAGCGCGGAGAGGAAAATCAAAGACGCAATGATGGCGAGCGTCACGGTCATGATGAGTACGGTCGCTGCCGAGACCGCGCCGCCGCGCATAAAATTCTTTGCGCCGCTCACGAACATTCGCTTGATAGTCATCCAGGTCATACCTACAGTATATACTTTCCATCCGCATCGTCGCGCACCAGGCGGCCGCGGTCGATAGTCACAACCCGTTTGCCGATAGCGTCGACCACGCCCTTATTGTGCGTCGTAATGATGATGGTCGTCCCAAGCTCGTTTATCTTCTTGAGTATCTCCACAACCTCGTAGGTATTGATGGGGTCGAGGTTGCCGGTCGGCTCGTCGGCGACGATGAGGTCCGGTTGGTTGATGATGGCGCGGCCGATGGCGATGCGCTGTTTCTCGCCGCCCGAGAGCTGGTCGGGAAAATGTTTCGCTTTATCGCCGAGATTCACGAGCTCAAGAATATAGGGCACGTCGCTCGCAATCTCGTCGTCGGTGCGGCCCGCCGCCTCCATCGCGAAGGCGATGTTCTCGTAGGCGGTCTTGTTCGGGATGAGGCGGAAGTCCTGAAAGACCATACCGATTCTGCGGCGATAATGATGGAGCGCCGAGCTCGGCAGGTCGTTGACATCAATTGATTCAAAAAAAACGTTGCCCGCGGTGGGGCGCTCTTCGGCGAGAAGGAGTTTCAGCAAGGTCGTCTTGCCCGCGCCCGAATGGCCGACGATGGAGACGAATTCTTTGGGGGCGACGGAGAGCGTAATTTCTTCGACTGCCGCTGTGTCGCCGTACCGCTTCGTCACCTTGTCGAAATAAATCATTGTCACTCTCTATTGTACCCTAGTTCATTCCCTCCCGTCCAGAAAATGACCAATCTCGCCTAAACGAGCTGGGGATAAGAATAGAAAAATTAACTGCCATATAGTTCATGGTGGGTTCCGATGTCGATGAGTCGCACTGCCGATGCTTCAACCTCCTCATACAGCACACTGATGTCACCGGTTATCGAAAAACTCCGATAACCGAGTAATACGCCGTGCAAGGCGTGATCGCGAAGTAAATAATGCCGTCGGTCGGCAATGAAAATCGCTTGGCGTTCACGGACGCGTTCCTTCAAGACAGGCGAAAGTCGCTTGAAATTTCGCACAAAACGACGAGCGTAGAATATCCTCACTTTCTATATTTTATCGCATCAAGTTGCGGAGATACCGGTCTGATTCTTCCAATGTGAAAGGACCAACTACATTCTTCCCCTTATCAGCATCGGCGCTGATTTTCTTGATGCGCGCGATTGCTTTCGCGGTTGCACGAAGTTCAGGGTGCGGCAATTCAAGTTCGCCCTCAACATATGCTTGTGTCGCGGCGTTCAGAAAGTCGGTAAGAGTGATGCGGTCACGCTTGGCACGCTTCGCGGCCGCGTTCTTCACTGCGATCGGGATATTGAATATAACTTTGGTGGTGTTCATATATACACAGTATATACAAGCTTTCTGAATGTGCAAGAGTTTATTCCCTTTTATTCGCGGCGGCGTCAATAAAGCCGTCGAGGTCGCCTTCAAGCACCTTGTCCGGACTCGCCGATTCGTGGCTCGTACGGTGGTCCTTGACCATTTTGTAGGGGTGGAGGACGTAGGAGCGAATCTGGCTCCCCCATTCGTTCGCGGTCGTGGCGGCGATGGAACGGCCCTTCGCAAGGGCCTCGCGTGCGGCTTCTTTTTTTGCATAAATTTTTGCTTTGAGGAGTTCGAGCGCCTTTTCGCGATTGGCGAGTTGGCTGCGCTCGCTAGAAATGTGCACCGAGAGGTTGGTCGGCTTGTGGAGAATGCGCACCGCCGTTTCGCGCTTGTTCACATTCTGACCGCCCGCGCCTCCGGCGCGGGCGAATTGTATTTCAAGGTCGTCCGGCTTGAGCTCCACCTTGTCGGTCGGAACCAGAGTCGGCAACACCTCCACGAGCGCGAAAGAGGTCTGCCTTTTCGCGTTGGCATTGAAGGGCGATTGGCGCACGAGGCGATGCACGCCAGCTTCGTGTTTCAGGCGTCCGTAAACTCCAGACCCAGAAATTTCTAGCACCAAGTTTCGGTATCCGCCGTGGTCGTTCTCGTTGGCGTGAAGCTCACGTACGCGCCACCCTCTTTTGGCGGCGTAACCTTCATACATCCGGCGGAGCATACGGGCAAAGTCCTCGGCATCGTCGCCGCCCGCGCCCGCCAGTATCGCGAGCGTCGCATTCCCCGAATCATGCGGGTCTCCTTCGCCGCCTTCTTTCAGATTTTGATATTCCTGCACCAGCTCTTGCGCCGCGCTCTTGTCCGCCCAGAAATCGGGCGACGCCATCATCGCTTCGAGTTCGGTTAATCGCTTCTCGTTTTCTTTCATGAGCCGAAGGTCGGGATTGAACCGACGACCTAGGGTTTACGATACCCTCGCTCTACCAACTGAGCTACTCCGGCAATTTATCATTTTTACCACAGAATCCCTTGTTGAAAAAGTGGTTCAGGACAAAATTTGACAGAATCTTACTATGGTCTATAATAGGGTCTGCTTGTCCCT
>ERZ1292625.3820-Hain-H41-01um-R1-3820-length-11768-cov-7_pt1 | contig 11768 bp, 29 predicted proteins | sample MGYA00564400_ERZ1292625 | MGnify/ENA primary metagenome ERZ1292625 (study PRJEB36523, sample SAMEA6512639) | groundwater metagenome | collected 2019-01-08 | study: AquaDiva: Metagenomics assemblies of 32 groundwater samples
CCGAGAATTGAACTCGGGTCCGAACCAGAACGGCGAGAACATGCCTTCGGGCGCCGCGATGATCAAGCCCGTTGTGGATCGCAGGATAGCCGCTGGCGCCGTTGTGGATCGTGAAGACGGGGGTCGCTCAACGCCATTCTCAAAGCTTCCTTTCGGGCGCTCTCCCGGCCCGAGCGGACGCTAAAATATGCCTTTTAATTTGTCCATATGAAAGTTATTGCCCGCATGTCGCCGTTCGCACGGCGCGTCAGGCGCACAAAAACCCCGCTATGGAGGGACGTTTCAGCGATTTACCCGCCCATCGCGGTCGTGTGGGCCGCTGGAAGGTCCAGCATGCCGGTTCTGTCAGTCCACCGAACGCAAAGCGACACGGGGACCTTCAGGAGCATCCCGATGGCTAGAAGGTCGTCATACTTCCGGCGGGACAGCATGTAGGTCGGGAAGGCGCCAGAGGCGTTCTTGCGGACCTTGATCTCTATCAGCCGCAGGGGTTTCCGAAGCTGGACCAGAAGGACGTCGCAGACGGAGCCGACGCCGAACCTGATTGTCGCGGCGCCAAACCTCGCGGAGAGCCTGTCGATCACCGCAGTCTCACGCTCTCGATCGGCGGAGGTTTCGTAGAGCGGGCGGCGGCCCAGCGGCGGGCTGTTCGCTAGTTGCGTCATGGGGACTCCGTCAGGTTGTCGACGCAGGATGGCACGCGGGGAACTTTTTGCACATCAGGAACGCCATGCTACCGTCCCGCTTCCTGACAACCGGAGACGCCTCCCATGCACGTGATCATCGCGCTACTCGTCGTCATCGTCCTGCTGCTGATTTTCGGCCCGTGGCTGCTCGCCGCGCTCGGCATCCTGTTCCTCGCGCTCCTCGCGGCGATCGTCTGGCTGTTCAAGTGGGTGGTCATCCCCCTGCTCCTCGTCTGCCTCGCGCTCGCCGGGGTGGCGTTGGTCGGCTTCCTCGGCCTGCTGCTCTATGGCGCCATTCAGGCTCAGATCGCCAAGCGCAAGGGGTAGGGGGGTGGCGGAGGAGCCGTCCTACTACACCGACAACCCTTTCCAGATCCTTCGCCAGAAGCGCCACGAGGCGGATGAGCGGCGACGCGCGGCTTTCGAGGCCAAGTACGGCCCCACGCGCATTCTCGGTGTCCGCCCGCCCGCAGGACGCGACCTGAAGGACCGCTGGGAAATGGCGTTGCGCCACCGCGACAATTTGCGGCGCCTGTCGGTCCGCCTGCTGATCGCGCAGGACAACCGCTGCTACCTCTGCGGAGACCCGTTCGGCGCCACCCGACCGGCCACGCGGGACCACGTCTTCCCGCAGGCGCTCGGCGGACGCGACCGCCACAACATCCTCATGGCCCACCAGCCGTGCAACAATGCCAAGGGGGAGCGGGCGCCCACGCGGGACGAACTGGCCTACCTCCGCGCGGTCAATGTCGCGATGGCGAATGATGAGGTGGCCCCGCGGGTCTTTAGGTGCGCGGCGGAGTGACGATGCGGCGGCGGTTCCGTCCGAAGCGCAGCGCGTCCGCCACGCCGCGGGATGCTCGACAATCCCGCCGCCGCTACGTCCCGTCCGAGTGACCCCAGACCAAAAAGACGGCCCCCATCCGAGAAACCCCAGACGGCGGCGCCTGACGGATAGCACGGCGCTAATTGCCGGGAAATCAGGTAATTCCCGTGGCCGCGGGGTGGCCATCCGGTGGTGCTGAAACAGGCCATCGGGAACGCGCATCCGTTGACACATAAGGGATTGAGGCTGGCCATCGGCGGTGCGCAACCAGACCCGAAAATCTGCCCGATCTGTCAACCGGACGCGGCGTGTCCCGTTTTGCCTCGGCATTTGAGGGCGGCGCCCCACGGTCTGTTGACTTATATGTCAACGTGAACGCCTGCCGCTCCGCACGCCGCCGCGGGATCTCCGACCTGCATAGAGAGTCGCCGTTTCGTATGCAGGTCGGCGCCATCATGTTCGATTTTCGCCGGTTTCCTAACAGGTCAGCCCGGCTCGCTCACCAGCACGGCGGGCTCGTCGCCCAGCTTGGTGACTTCCGCCAGCGCGGCCATCCACGCGGCCCGCAGGTCCGACGCCACCCCACCGAGCCCATGCGCCCAAGAGATATAGAGGGCGTTCCCACGCAGCCGATCGGGCCGCACGTTCCGTGCCAGCAGGAAGGTGACCCACGAGCCGTTGGGAAACAGAATGCCGTTGGACCCACGCCGGTCCACCGAGCCCTTCACGCGCTCAAGGATCGTCCCGCGGATCTGGTCCGCCACCACGCCGCTCACCACCACGATGACAATATGCGCGCTCGCCACCCGCTCGGCGCCATCCAGCACGCGCTCCAGCGCACCCGCGGGGCTAAGGACTATCTCAGGCATCAGGACGCCTCCAAGGTCAGGAAACGCCACCATAAATCCCCTCCCCGCACGCCACAACCCCGCGCCATATTCGCGTTTTCCGCCGCCTTCAGGCCGATTGACGCACCAGCAACGCCCCCCAGCCCAGACTATTAAGGCGCAGCCTTCGACGGTTTTTCAGCATCGGTCACGCAACACAGATAACCATTCGCCCCCCCCCGCCTCGCATCAAGCAGCAGGGCAAAAAATTACTCCGGCTGAGATGAAAAAATCTGGAGAAAGTTTAGCGGGGAGGGGCACCTGCATCCTTATGCTGGGGTATCCCCTAATTTTCTTGAGGCGCCCGGCTCCCTATGTTCATATGAGTCATCGGGAGGCGAACGGCGCCGCCCGGATTTAGGAACCTGACGCCATGCCTCTCATTCTCGAAATCATCCGCACCGCGTTCGAAGGAAGCGACGTGGCTGGCGTGCAAGCGTTTTGCATTTTCATGGTCGCGGCGCCGGTGTTCGCGATAGGCTCAGGCGTGGCGCTGCAAATCGCAGACGTTATCGCTATCCGGCGCCGCGCCGCTACCCGCCGCGCCGCTCGCCTCGCTAATCGGGAGGCCTGACGCCATGCCTTGCAGCGCCACACAACGCCCGGACTACGGCCACCGCCGCGACTATGCCAAGCGTGACCTTTACACGCGCGACCATGCGGGCGCCGTTCGCTACCTTGGCACGACGACATGGGCGCAATCCTCCTTCGAGGCGCGAGTCGAGTATTGCCGGGGTCACGCCACCCTGACGCTTGACGACGTATGGTCGCGCCTGAATGAGCGCGCCTGACGCTCTGTCCTGATAGGCTCTAAGCGCGTGCGGCGCCTCCCGCACACCGAAACGGAACCTGACTCCATGTCCGATATTTGGGAAGACGAGGCCGCGCGCCAGCGTGACGAGGCCGCGCGAGAGGACGCAGACTCCGAATTGCAGACGCGGAAGGAAGCGAAGCGCGCGGCGGAATTTGCCAAGGGTGTTCGCCTTGGGTTTCATGACGCGGAAGGGGAGCCTATAGGCGCCAGTGAAGACGACGACGACGAGACGGAAGACGACGACGATTGACCCTAAGCGAGTGCGGCGCCTTCCGCACCTGACAGACGGAACCTGACTCCTATGTCCAATTCTCACGACTACCGCGATGACGCGACTCCCTCCCGCTTCAAGCCCGGCGCCATTGTGTGGGTGCACCCTGCTACCGATACCTTCATGCGTGGCGACGTGACCGGCGTTGTCGCCAGTACTGGCCGCAAATGGGTGCACGTGCGAATGACGCGCTCCGGGCGCATGATGCGTATCGCGGCGCCCTTGCTGGCACCCGATCATGATCATTGGGCGCCCTAGCCTTGATCGGCTCCCTTGCTATGGCGAGGGAGCTAGTGAAGGCTAACCTTCGCCGGGCGGCGCCGGATGCGCCGCGATATGGGAACCTGACTCCTATGTGCTACTCAATCTCAGACTTCCGGCGGGATATTCGCCAGCCCTACGCGTGGCCGGGCATGTATCCCTGCTATTTCATCACGTCAGACGGCGGCGCGCTTTCGTTCAGGGCCGCGCGGGAACGGCGCCGCGAGATACTGGAGTCCATCCGTGATGACTCGCGTGACGGCTGGCGAGTGATCGGCATTGACGTGAATTGGGAAGACTCCTTCCTGACGTGCGACCACACCGGCGAGCGTATCGAGTCGGCTTATGGGGAGGACTCTGACAATGCGTGACCTGTTGAGCTATGCCGAAACTGCTTTGCGCCGGACGCGCAAGCGCCTTGCGCATGCCGTGAGGGAGGAGATGGAATGCGATTCCCCTCGTGCGCTCGCCCGTCTACGGCGCCAGCGTCGCGCCGCTACCCGGCGGGAGAATGAAGCGCGTTGGACGCTCGAAGCTCTTTCCATGGGTGACGCATGAGCGGCGCCCCTGTTTTCAAGACCAAGGCGGGGCGCCTGACGCCATACGCTCTAGCGTGCGGGTATATAGAGACGCGCCCGCTTAAGGGCTTCCGTGACGCTTCCGTGACCTTGTGGCGTGAATGCGACGCGCTACACGTCAGGGCGCACGATCACGCCAACCATGAACGTCTCTTTTGGGAGTCGTGCGTCGAAACGCTAGGCGAAGCCCGGCGCCTGTTTGACCGCGCGGAATATGTCGCGGCGGACTGGAAAGGTTCCGCGCTGGTAGCGGATGATGGAAGCGTATACCTGCCCGAACAGGTGGACTCATGACTGGCGTTTATCTCTATCGCGGCGTCGTCATATTCCGCGCCACGGCGCCCGGCTGGCGGCTTCGCTATACCGCGCGAGGCGGCTTCGCGGCTGACACTCTGGCGGGAATCAAGCGGCTTATCCGGGATGCGCAATCGTGACCGGGCGCCCCATGCCATGCGGAACCGTCAACGGCTATTCGGCGAGTCCGGCTATGTTCCGGCGCCGCCCGTTTACCTTTGACGGAACCGTCAAGGGACTCACGTTGGCGGCTCTATCCGTTGGCGCTGGCGGCGCCATGGTATCCGCTAACTTTGGCGGTGGCTGGCGAGATTATCGAATCGAACCGGCGCCGCACGATAGCCGCGCGGGCGGCTTTTGGGCGGTGAGGGCGTGACGGTCGCGGCGGGAGTCTTCCTCGCCGGTGTCGGCGCCCTGTTGACGCTCGCCGCTATCACGGCGCCCGGCTGGCGAGAGCGCGTCACGCTAGGCGCGCTCGCACTGGCGGGCATCATGGCGGGGATTGCCATACTGGCGGCCTGATCTGGCGGCGCCGCACTCTCTATATATAGGGGCGTGCGGCGCCCGTCCGTCACCGGCCTTATTTAGGCGCCGCAAAGCCGCTTGTCCGATAGGCGTTAGCACGCCATGGGGAATAGTGTTTGCCCGCTAGCACGGGCGCGCAATCTGTTTCCGCCTCGCCCCTCAGCACGCCCCATAGGATCGTTTTACCGGCGCCGTAGCCGTTCGCGCTCGGAAAGTATTCCGTCCAGCGGGCGCCCGTTCCCGCTAGCACGCGGGCCAATATCGTTTGATCTGCTACGCGGGCAAAATCGCCATACAGGCGCCCGTCGTCGCCTATGTTGAGGCCGCGATGGTTCCTCCCGACTAGCTTAACCGGCGCCGCCACGTCGCCAGTGCGCGCCTTGATCTTAGGCGCCGCCGCTACCGGTCCCGGTTCCGCAAACGCGTCGGAAGTCTCGACAGGGGCGCCAGTATCAAGCGACTCCATACGCGCGAGTATCTTGCCGGGGAGCGCGATATCTTCCAGCGCCTCATAAGCCGTCAACGTCCGGCGGGAGAGTCCAAACAGGTCCGCGCACGCCTCCCCTGTCAAACCCTTCTCACGGCGCCACGCCTTCAAAAAGGCGCCGCCCTTAACCTGATTTACCATTGCGCAAACCCTCCGAAACGATTGCGCAAAACGCGCAAACCGATTGCGCAAACCTATCCCAAATTGCGCAAATTGCCCAAACCGTTTTGCGCAATTGCGCAATCCCGGAAGCCCAGTTTTGACCCAGTTTCTAATCCCTACTGGATCGGTAGAATTAGCCGCAAACCCTTGCTGCGCCTACCCTTCCCGCTCCCGCCCCTGAGAAGCTGCTTGCGATGGGGTTTGGCTTTTTGGTTTGTGCTTGAGGGGTGTTGAGGGTTTATCTGTTAGGGGGTGGTGGGGGTTGCGTGTTGCGTGCGGCTTTATGGCGTAAGGGTTTGCGCTTTTTTGGGGGCGTCGACGGTATGGCGCGAGCGGGTAGGGTGTTGAGGTTATAGGGATGGGCGGGGGCGTGGCGTAGGGGCCGATCTGGGCGGCGCCCGGCCTCCCCTGATACTGGGCGAGCTAGCGCCCTTCCTGCCCTGTAGCGCGCCCTAACCGGCATTTTCTGGCGCCGGGCGACCCCTTACGGCGCAACCTGTTGCGCATCCTGACGCATCTTTTTTCTTACCGTATGTCGTTTTTCTCTGGACATGGATACCCATACCGTGACTAATGGGGACAACGGAAGTCGAGACGGCTTCCGGCTCTGACCTGACCCGGAGACGACACGATGCACACCGACAAGAGCGACAACCTGTCAATGAGTTGGGGGCGCGACTACGCGTCGCCGCTACATGGGCGATATGAATACGTCATTTTCCGTGGCGAGGAAGTCGCCTTGCGGGAGGGCGGCTTCAAGTCCAGCGCCAGCGCCAAGCGCGCCGGGATCAAGGCCGCGCAAAGCCTTCCGGGCTTCGATCAATGAGCGCGATCAACGAATACCGGGCCCGCAATTTCGACCCGCTGGCGAAGGCCGCGGCGGAACGCGAGGCGACCCGGCGGAATGAGTATTTCGGCGCCAAGGGCGCAACCGGGCCTTGGCGCGTCGAGTATCGCGACGACTACAACGACTCGTGCGTCTCAGGGCGCTACGTCGTCACGGCGCGGGAGGCCTGATCGTGGCCAATCCAACGAAATTCAGCCGCCCTGTCCAGAATCCCGCCCTGTTAAGCCGGGCGTTCGCCAAGGGTCGCGAAGCGGACCGACAGGCCTTCATTGACGAGCAAGGCGCGCGAGGGTTTCGCGTTCTAGTCACCCAAAGGTTTAACGGTCGCGACATGAAAACGCGCCAGCCGATCAAGGTTTGGGTCGTTCACGTCTACGCCAAGGCGGAGTCCTGATCGTGGCGCAAGCTCTCTTTACGCCTGCGATCTGGCGGGGCGGATGCGGCGAGCCGGATAGATGGGCGGTCTACTCGCCCGCGTGCCGAACCTTCTATTTCCCTGCCCGGTATGGGCGCCAAGCGGCGGAAAACCTCGCCCGCGTGATGAACAAGGAGTCTCGGCTATGATGACACTGGACCAAACCGGCGCCCCGGACCATGTGCGCGAGGCTTTCCGCCTTGCGGTCCTGACGGCTCTTGACGCTATGGCAAGCCGCGCCCTGAGGGTTACGGGCGTTCACTCGCCCGGCGCCAGTGACGACGACTTGCCGGGCCTGTTTCGCGCCATTGACGCGCAAGCGGACCGGCTGGCGGTGCGGTATGGCGTGCGCTGGGATTTCGAGGGATGACCGTTCTAGCCTGTCTCCCGGACTATCTGGCGGAATATGAGCCGCGCGGGCGCCTGTTGACCATTGCGCGACGCTCTGACGGGCATTGCGTGGCGTTCACCGGTCCGAAGGTCGCGGGAGACTTCCGCGACTGCATCCGGACGCACGGCGCTGCCCATACCGTGGCCCGTTTCATCGCATGGGCGCGCGACGACTGGCGCCCCCTCTACAAACCCGCCGGGCTCGCCCGGCTTATCGCGGCGCATCTGCCGCAAGCTCTGGAGTCCTGACAATGGCCGACGACTTCACACAATGGGGCTTTGAGACTTCACCCTTTGGGGAGCTACGCCTTCGCGGGGATACCGTGATCAGGGGGCCGCGCCTTGGCGTCTACATGGTCCACAACGTCGGCAACGGCCCGGCGTCTACCATGAGCGGCTTTGACGCCCCCACGGCGCCGGAAGCGGTCGCGGTGGCGAACGCCCTAGACGCGGCGGACTCCATTGTCGCCAGCGTCACCGACTCCGCCTTCGCCCTGATCGGCGAGGCGATGGGCTGGCGCTCTGGCGACTTCGCCCCCTATCAGGTCGCGGCTATTCGGTCGAGCGCCGCCGCCCTTGTGGCGCAAATCATAAGCGAGGCGGTGCGCAATCGCCTCGCCTATGGGGAGGGCTGACGCATGACCAGAGCGCGCACGCCGACGCCCCCCAAGATCACCGGACGGGACGCGAAATTGCTTTCCTCGATAAACTGGCTCGCGGTGGCGAACCTGCGAGCGAGACAGGGCGACAAGCTGGCGGCGCGGGAGTGTTTGCGCCTCGCTCGCCTCATGAGGCTTAACGGGCGCCGCGCCTGTTGCCCCCGCCTTCCCTGACCCCTTCCCTTTCCTATGGAGTCCTTACACATGGCCTTTTCCCTGACGTTTGAGACCGAAAACACGGCGTTTGACGGCGCCGAGGCGACGGAAACCTGCCGCATCCTGCGCTATGTCGCGGAATGGCTGGAGGAGGGAACCCTTGCCGGGCCGGTGCGTGACTGCAACGGGAACACGGTCGGCGCCTATGCGCTGAGCGCGCCGGGCGGCGCCCCTCGCGGCGTCCCTGTCGTCCTGACGCGGGATGAATTGGAGATTGTCCGCGTTGCGCTCACGGATCGCGAAGGCGCCGTTTCCCGCGCCGGGTCTCCCGGTGACCCTGTAGCGGTCGAAGCGGTCGGCGCCGTGATCCTGACCCGCCAAAAGATCAACGCCGCCCTGTGGCCCCGCTGACATGCCCGCCACTTTCTGGACCGTGAGCGCCATTGACGGCGTTTTCCCGACGATCAACGCGGCGCGGGACGCATGGAAGGCGGCGGGATCGCCCCGCTATCGAGGCTCCAGCGTTTGGGCGTCTCAACACACCCGCGAGGGTATGACTACCCTTCGGACTATCACACTGGCGCTGTAGCGCCTTCCCTGCCCCTTCTAGCGCCGTCCGGCGCCCATCGGAGACCTGACACCATGAAAGACCCCACGACGATCAAATTTGACACCCTGACGGCTGCGCTTGTCCTGTTGCGCGAGGCTGGCGGCGAGGATCAGACGGCGCGCATTCTGGACGCGGTGCGGACCGTGCGGCGGCTGGAAGCGCTAGAAAAGCGCCTTCGCGTGGTCGCGGTCGCTGAGTGCAACGGGTATTATGGCCCGGAACGCCTCAGGGGCGCGCCGCCCGCGTGGGGAGACGCCGAACAAGCCGACGCGGACGCCCGGACGGCGAAACTGGCGGCGAAGGCGGAAGCCGTCGCGCACCCCTACGGCGTCAAGCTCAAGATCGGCGGCGACCCGCGCGGCTCACAACTGCGCCTCATGACGCCGCTTTCCGGGCGTTACAACACGTGGGGCGGCGCCGAGTCCGGGTGGGCGTTGTGATCGCCCCCGCGAAGGTCGAGCGGGTCACGCTGCGGAGGTTTGACAGGTGAGCGCCCTTAACCGTCCAGACAATTTCGCCGGGCGCGTCAACTATGCCGCCCAAGTCATCGCAGCCGGGCGCCGGACGAGTCGCGCCTTCGATAACTGTTTCGAAAACGGCGACGGGGACGCGGTGGCCGCCGCCATCCTTCGGCGGGCTGAGAGAAACCAGAAAATCGCCGATAACTGGCCGCGCTACCTTTCCCGCCAGACTGCCCAAGAGGCGGCGGAAAAGCTGGCGGGGCGGGACCTGACCGCCGAATCCGCCCGTTTGCGCGCGGAAAGCGCCGCCGCTTGGGCGGAGATGCTGAGCCGCGCCCATGACAAGGAGTCCAACGATGAAAACTGATCTTCACGACCTCGCCGACGCGCTTTCGCGTGGCGACGCTGGCGACATATCGGCGGCCCTTGGCCTACCCGGCGCCCCTACGTTGGCCGACAAGCTGCGCGCCCTGATCCGCGAGGGGCTGACGCATGCCGCCGCCGTCTATGTCTTCGGCGAGGATCAAGCGGCGAGCGAGCCGGGCCTGAGCGCCTATATCGACCGCGCCCGCGCCACGGGGACCGATGAACTAGAGTTTGACCCGGCGCCCTTCGTCTCCCCCGGCGGCGACCCCGGCGCATGGGTCACGGCGTGGGTGTGGGTGTCTGACGAGCGGGCCGGAGTCGATGATGTCGACTATTCGGACGGCGACGGCGCGCCGGTGTGCGTCTGGTATTCTGACGCGGCGGGCGGCTGGCGATGGGATACCGGCGAGGACTCCGGCGGCTTTGATCGCATCGGCCCGCGCGGCCCCTTCGGCTCCAAGGGTGACGCGCAACAGGACGCCGCCGACACATTCGGAGTCGTCGTCTTTTTCGACGGCATGCCGGACCATTACGACGGCGACCCGCCCGCGAAGTCAGGGGGCGCCGCCGATGCGTGACGCCACATTTCCGCGCCTCGTCCATGAGGCCCGCCGGGCATACTGGGAAACCTCGCCCGGCGTCTATCAGGCCAGCATGACGCCCGACGCGCCCCCGAAGGGGACGGGCGGATATCACAACCTCGCGGCCCTATGTCGTCTCAAGGGCGACGCGCCGCCAACTCGGAGCGCCTGACATGATCGCCACCCTGACACCGAACGGCAAAGCGGCGAGCGCCTTGGGGCTTTATGCCTTCGCGAACGCCAGCGGGGCGCCGGAAGCCCACCGGGCCGCGTCTCACGCCCTAGCGGGCGCCCTTGAGGCCCTGATGCTCGCGCAAGCGGAGGTTCAAGCCGTCCGGCGCCATATGGTCGCCAGAACGCCACGGAAGGCGAAGGAGGCCGCCGTTATGGACCTGTCCCGCCCCCTCAAGGTGGCGCCACGGAACCGGACGACAGGCGCCTTTACGGTCCGCTTCGCCGATGGGAGCGCAACCTTCGTTTCCGGCGTGGTGAGCGATGCGCGCGACCCGGCGACCAAATGGATCGCCGCCGCGCAAGCCGCCGATCGACTCCGACGCATCCGGGATCGCCGCGCCTATCTGGCCGAACTGGTGCAAGACGGCGCCCCGGCTGGCCTTTGGACGATCAACGCGGGTATCCGGCAAGAGACCCCGGCATTCTGGCGAGGGCTGTTTTCTCGCCCGCTGGCGGCCTTGGCGTCCCTGACTGACGAGGACACCGGCGAGACCTTCGACGCCGCCAGCGCCGCGCTTTTCGGCCTTGGCGACCCCGATGAACTGGCGAAGGCGGCTGACGCGATGCGTCGACCGTTTCGCCTCATGGAAAGGACGGCCTGACAATGACGCCCAAACAGCTTCGCGCCACGACGCACGCCGTGGTCATCATCCGGTGCATCTGGACCCGTGGCGCCGACCAAAAAGCCGCACTCGCCGAACTGGACCGACGCCGACTGTGGCTTTCCCCTGATCAGAAGATCGCGGCGGGCCTGTCATGAGCGGCGTGAACGATCAGGCTTTCCGCGAGGATGGCCGCTGGTTGAACGTCCACTATGAGTGCGAGCGGCACGGCGACTGGTCGTGCGAATGGTCGTGCGAGTGCGACGACGATTGCCCGACCTGCGGCGCCACCTGCCGCGCCGTCGACTCCGATGACCTGACGGCGGACGTTATCGCCGAATATCCCTATCTGTCGCCCTTCGCCAAGCTGGAGACCTGACAATGCCCGATGAACAACCCGATCCGCCGTATCTGCTGCGCTTCCCACGCGAGCACTGGGAGAGCGTGAAGCGCGCCTACCAAGACGGTTTCGAGGACGGCATAAACAGCCGGGACGACGACGAGCAAGAGGGCGACGAATGACCCTCCAGCACGCAATCCCAATGGTCCGCGTGCCCGCCGCTCTGGTGGCCGCGCTCCCCGATCTGGAGCGCGAGTTGTCGCAACTCCGTCGCGTGGTGGCCGGTGGGTTCACCACGCCGGAGAAGGTGCGCGAG
>ERZ1292625.2620-Hain-H41-01um-R1-2620-length-16192-cov-4_pt1 | contig 11764 bp, 19 predicted proteins | sample MGYA00564400_ERZ1292625 | MGnify/ENA primary metagenome ERZ1292625 (study PRJEB36523, sample SAMEA6512639) | groundwater metagenome | collected 2019-01-08 | study: AquaDiva: Metagenomics assemblies of 32 groundwater samples
TTTATTATTTCAATGCAACAGTTAATGATTCTGTAAACAGACAGGTGAATCTCTCAACAAGAAACGTAACACTTGACCGCATATTCCCCAATGCCAATATTTCAATAGTTTCAACAGTACAAGGATCACAAACAGTTAAATTTAACCACACTGCGAATGATACCAATACACTCACATGCAAATATAATGTTGCAAACTCAACGGGGGGCATTGATGTCTCAAATACTAGTGCAACATGCAGTGAAAATAACACCCAGTTCACTGTATCAACAACTGGAGCAAGTTACAATATTACTTTCTTTGCAAATGATGGAGTCAATGAAAACTCAAGTGTTCAGCCATTTACTGTTCAAGCAGATGGAGGAGGCGGTGGAGGAGGAGGAGGAGGTGGAGGAACACCACAACCGCCACCGCAAACATACCGCATAGCCATTGTAAGCCACCCTAATACCACGACAACAAACGATACTCAGCGTTCAATACTATTTTCACGCATATTTGAAGCCTGCGGAAGCGATCCAGATATCATAGGAAAATGCCTGCTTATGCCAGATAACCGTTCACAGCTATTAGAAATACTCGCCGCACAAGGACTGAATATTTCTAATTCTGAATTAACATTATGGCTTGATTTTTTTAATAGAAGATTGTTTGATGAAGTGTCGCTTAATGCAAAAACCGCACAAGTATACAGTCTTTTCACGGGTGTTCTGCCTGACGTTAAGTTTAATATCATATCAAACTTAAGAGATAAGTTTTTCTTGGCGTTTAAAAATACTGCTTCTTATAGTGCAGTATCAAATAAGATACTTGCTTCATGTATTGTTGAAGAAGGTGATATGGGATTTTCTTGTGAAAAAACATCAAATACGACAGCAACTATCAGTTATGTTATCCCAAAAAATGCGTCTTACACATTTAGAAATGTAAATGCCTTAGTTTCTTTTACTGACTCAAAAGATAATAATGTTATTATCAGGGTGAACTTAAGAATTATACGCCCGACGGCGTTATTCTGGGCTATTGTTTCTTTAATAGCCTTAATTGTAGCAGTTATAACAATTGAACCACTTAGAAAAGGTTTTTTAAGAGAATCAAAAAAAATATTAAGAAATTTTAGGATAATATGAAAAAAAGAAAAAAAGAAAAATTTAACAGGTTAGTTCTAAAGCTGAATTGATTACACTTGATGAGGTTGATATTTCACTTGCTTGATTGTCTATAGTTTCAAACCTAAGTAGTTGATATTGTGTTCCAGTATCATCACAAACACATACAATTCCAGCTTCAGTTGGTTTCCATAACGAAGGATTCTCTCCTCCTGCTTTCCACCCTCCTGGTAGATTTGGCAATACTAATGCTGATGAAGTTCCACACCATGTTTTTGACCCTGTAGTGCAAGTGCCTGATAATAATCCTGTCGCACCATTATATCCATACCCAGTTAATGCTGATCCACATGTTGAGGTATATGCAACTGCTGTTCCAGAATAAGGAAGATCGGTCGTTCTAAACCTAACTGCTGATACTGGTGGTGGACTTGCTCCACCACTCCCTATAGAAACATCTATTGTTCCTGAATAGATTTGATAGGTACAAACGTCTGTTCCATCTGTTGCATTTGGTGCTGAACAGCTTGTTGCATTATTATTATAATAATCCTTTGTACATGCTATTGCTCCACCACATGTTCCACATGCTTCAACAAGTGTTCTACTTGATGTACAGTAACGAAGATTAGTGTTTGGTGCTGAACTGCACTGATTGACTAATGTTCCGTCTGAACACGCATTAAGTATGCACTGTTCAACATTACTTGGATTTTGCACATATCCTACTGGACATCCGCACACTGATGCTTTATCTATTAAAGAACCAGCAACATAAGGTATTTGTGCGCTTTCCTGTAATTGACCTGGCTGACAGTATTTCGGTTTATTTGGTGAACATTCCCCCCATGGTGTTGCATCTGAACAAGTATCTTTTTCTTTAAGAATACTGACTGTTGCAGTTGGTGTTGGTGTTACAGTAACATCAACTCCTTGAGCGTTCTTAAATGTTGCTCCAATAGTCATCTGAAATGTTGTTTGACCATAAGGAATACTTGCGTCAGTAAAATCTAAAACTACTTGTTGGCTATTTGTCTGCCCTTGAGTCAAAGTAAATGATTTTGTCATTTGTTCTCCTATTTTGGTGTTATACAATCCTGGGATTCCTGAAATGCTGTTAACATTAATAGATGGAACATTTCCGCTTGCTGTTAAGGTACTTTTTATAGTAACATATCTCGCTCCTATTGTCGGTGATTCCCCTTGAAAGGTAACTATTGCAAACGCTGGCGCCACTGTTGAACTAAGACGATTTCCCAATGCGTCAGAGACGTAGGCATCTAATCCCAATCCTCCTTGAGATGTTGAAGGCGAGACTTTTTGCTGTTCTTCTGTTTTTATCTCTGTTTTCTCTTCAACTCCTTTCCCCTGAAAAAGGAAAAGGACTAAAACTAAAGTTATAACTACTCCTATAATTATATTTCTATTTGTATTTTTAGCCATTTTTCCTCCTTTCACTGTTTATGACTTGTTTAACAAGTCACCTCGTTCGCTGAATTTATTGAGCCTGATGAGGTAGATATTAACGAGGCATCTGGATCTCCAGAGTCATACACTTTTTGTGACGCACCAACTTGTATATAAATATTTTCTGGACTACTTAATCGTGTACAAATGGTATACCCTTCTTTTGTTGCTCCTACGGCTGTATATCCGTTTGTTGTACAAGTGTTTGTTGACGTTCCAGAGTATCCATACGCAGTTAAAGATGATCCGCACGTTGCAGAATATGCTACTGCTCCATTTGTATATGCTGTGTTTGTTGTTCTAAACTTAACTGACAAAGGCATAATACATGACTGAGCCTCTGCGGGTTTAGTTGTTGTTGTTCCACATGCATTCGCATCAGTACAGGTTCTTGATTGAGAACTGCTGACACATGCACTCCATGCTGAACAACTCCATGATTCTGTACATCCTGGATTTATTATTGGACTTATTTCAGATGATGAGTTAACACTAACTTGAAAGTTACCTGAAGGGTTTGGATCAACTTTTACGCTGACACATCCACTCACATTGCTTGATTTTCTCAATGCAGGAATTGCCTCTGATTCTACATTAACACAAAATTCTTGAGTCTTTGTTTCATACGGTTCAACATCTATCAAACCAGTTATCCAACTTGCTGTTGCTCCAGAAGGAACTGTCAACGGAGCGGTAGGTACTGCCTGATTTATCTCAACAGGAGACGAGCTTTTTATTTTTAAGGTAAGAGGCACTGTGTCCGTATTAGTGACGCTCACTTTTAACGTGATATATTTTACTCCTTCAACACCTCCAATGACTGAAAATGCCCTTGCAAAAGATAATTGATTACCGTTTGCATCAAAATATCCGTTTACGTCTACTAAAGAATCTTGACTTGGGTCTGTGATTTCTTGTTTTTCCTCTGGTTGATTCATAAAGTAAAAAAGCCCAACTATAGCTATGATACCTATGATGATCACTACATTTTTATTGGTCATTGATATTACCTCCTTTCATATTATTGCAGCGTAATCGTATGTTCAAATACTTTTACTTCTCCTCCAGTTATTTCGTTGTTTTTATATAATCTCAGATCGAGATTTGTTGTTTTAAGACAATCAGAAGGTATAGTATAGGTATTTTCCTCAACATTCTGATTTGTTGTGTCTGAAAAAACATTTTTGTAACCGCCATTATTTGTTATACAATATCCAAATAATCCTTCTCCTTGTTCGGTAAGATCATATAAATCATACTTTACTTGCAGGGTTCCTGTAATTGTTCCTGTTTTTACTGGATAACTTATTTTTTTTAGTTCTGTTAGTCCTGACGGAAGATTTCCTGTCTGAGTGTTTGTGTCTATATCACTTTCTTCCGATGAAGGATATGCAAAAAATAAGTATAATGCAACAGCAGCTATTATTCCTATAATAATCCAAGTAGTAGTATTATCTTTTTTATCGTTTAATAAATCCATGTTTTCCTCCTTTCATTTCTGATTTTTTAAAACTAAAAAGAGCCATTAAGAAAACTCCTGCTAATAGTAATTTATGTCTTGCCCAATAAAATGAAAATGATGCTATGCCTGAAAGGAATGAGAGGGTTGATCCTACATCTCCTTGACAGACTATACAATTTGGAAGACCACAAAGTTGTCCTATGCACATTTTATAATCCTCCCAACGTCATACCTTTAGGTCTGACTTCTTTGAAATTTAAATATAAGATACCGACGATTAACACACCGAGTATAAACATTATTATGTATTGTATATTTTTTATACTTGCGTCTGCGGCGTTGAGTGCGGCTTGACCTGAAGCATCGGTATTTTCAAGAGCGATAACACCTTGTTGGAAAAAAAGCTCTGTTTTTTGAACAGCATCTTGAAAATATGCTCCTTCGTCTGCACCTAATGGAGTTATTGCACTTATTGGGCGAGCAACATATTTACTAAAAGTATCAAAAGCTTTTCCTTGAGTAAACTGATATGCTAAAAATCCCATAAATAATGTTAAAATAAGAAGTACTCCAAAAGTTATATAGTTTAACATTGTTCTTCTGTCTTTATATCTTAGTTTTTTTAACCATAAAAAGACCAGAACTATAACAAACAAGAACATTATACCAAAATAAGTTATAACCGCTGGTGTTGGAATTATAAATATACTTTGAAATGATGCATCATACCCAGTATCACCTTCACGAGTAAGCTCTAGTATAAAACTATTAAATTTACCGTCTAGTTCTTCATTTAAGTACGCATTATCTGAAGCCATCGCATCGATAAACATTTGTTTGCACGCCTGAAAGTCGCTCACTTTGACAAGATTTTCAAAGTCAGTTTGTGGATATTTTTTTTCTATCCATACATCTAATTTTTGTTCTGCGAATGGATGAACAATGACGTTTGGCAACTTGGTGATTGTGATAGTCTTCGGCACCATTGTGTTATGAGAAACTATATCTGCTCCTTGTTGATGGATACAAGCACCGACAGCGCACGCCATAAGTTCTGGAGGTGCATTCTTGATTAGATTTTTACAGAGTGGGGGGTTATGAGTTACTTTATAACGAATAAATTTAGTATAATACCAAAAAACAGAAACATCAGAAAGCATATCTCCTGCTAAACAATAACCTTTATTTTCGTTGCATGCTTTGTATAATGGAGAATCACTTGGTTTTTTTAACGCTTCTAAAACCGTTTGATAATGGGTGTTTGGAAAAAATGCGGATATTTGAGATGTTACTAAAAGTAGGCTCACAAATAAGAATAGTAAATATTTTTTCATAATCCTGAAATACTATTACCGACCTCCGACTTTTTTCTCTGTGACATGAAATAGATTATAACAAGGAGAATAACTACACCTGCTCCAAGGATGATTAATCCATAATTGAATATATTTGATTCAGTTGTAGACTTACATGTTCTGTTATCACAGATTTCTCCAGGATCACATCCACTGTTGTCAACACACTGTCCAAACCCAGAACCGCCTTTTTGTACATTAATAGGATCGATGTCTTCTGATTCTGATATAAAGGGTGGTTTTGAGCTAAATATATGAAAAGAATGTGTTGTTTCTATTTGGAAATTATAAGTGAATGAATAACTGCCCCCAGACCCCTGAATTATTGTGCTAGGTAATGTTTCTGTTTTTTGACCCTGTTTATCAAGTGTTAAAACATTTGTTGTCTCAATAAGATTACCGAGAGGATCTTTTGTGGTGAAATAAATAGTGTATGATCCAGGTTCTAATTGAGATGGGATAGTTCCTGCGTTAGTTATTTCTACCTTAATTTTTCCTGGAAGAAGATCTTCTTTGTATGATTCTTGTCCGTTAAGTCCGTTATCACTTTCCACATAAGCGTCTGCGTAAAGAGGCACTGAGCTTTCTGATGCAGTTGTTGTAAATATATATTCATAGATTTGGTACTTTCCAAGATCATCTGAATACCCTCTAAAGGTTGTTGGATTTGGTAGGGGAGTACTCCCTTGTTTTACAGTTAATCTTGTTAACGCTGGATTAATTGGATAAGCAACTCCGCTTTCGCTTACTTTCAGAAGAACTTCAACTTGATACCCTGAAGTTGGCAAAAATCTATCATCTGCATGATTAAAATATCTAATCTCTAAGTCAAGTGGCTCGTCTACTTTAAATGTTTTTTCTATATTAGGAGTTACTTTTTTATCTCCTAAATACGTCATTTCTACAACGACTTTGTAATCTCCTCTCGGAAGCTTATTAAATGTACATTTTTCTTCTTTAGATGTAGATGAGAGAGAGACTAATCTTGTTTGTTCTGTTCCAGAAACTTTCTCCCCATTATTCGTATTGATTATATAAATTTTTGTACTAACACTTGGTACGGTAGACGCAGTTGTTCTGAATTTTGCTCTAAATTCTATTGGTTCGCTTGGTTTATACCCTGATGTTTCTGAATTATCAAGATAAAATTTCTCGTCTGAATGTTCTATAGGAGTAGTGCATCGTGCGCCATTCTGTGAATCGATTGTACAGACTGAACCTGATCCAGAAATTGAATCGCATGTTACAGGAAGGTTTAATTGATTAGAAGTACTGTTGCATATTTTTATTGAAAAGTCTCCAGAGCATTGATTTTTAGGTACATCATTTTCCACACATACGTCTATTATTCTCCTAGAGTTATAAATAACCCTATTTGCGTCTCCCCCCAACATATCAACTATTTCACCGCCAGTAATTGTTACTTGGTTTGTTTTTATGCCGAAGCCCTGATTTTGATTATTGTAGTCAACTGATGTTAATACAGTATTTCCTTTTTTAAGCTGTCCAGTACAGGAATATTGATTTGATTCACCTTCACATACTTCATAAATACCACACACGCCTCCAATTAGAGGTGTTGGGTCTGTTGCAGTTATTGGATAACTACAAGAAACGCTTGAAGAATATCTTCTATAAGTAGTTCCAGAAATAAGAATAAATATACATCGGTTATTAGTGCAGGCACTTGATGATGGTGCAGTAGTGTAATAAGCTGTTGGATTGCCAGACAAGTTTATAGGATTTTGAGGCACAAAATTATTTTGATAAGTCCCATATTCACAATAAACCTGTAAATCTTGTGCAGAAGTTAAAGGATTGTCTAGAGCTATCCATCCAGAGGCATAATCCCCATTATCAGTTCTAGAAATAACAACTGGAACTCCTTGAGAATCTTTTAATGTACAATCCATCTCCCCAGTAACAAAACATGTTACATTATTTCCTGTTGGACAAACGTATGAATTTTGTCTCACTCCACTTTCAATAGGTACTTCAATAAGACCAAAGGGCTTAGTATCTCCGTCATCTCCACTATTAAAATACCACAGTCCTAAAACTACAAGTATTATCACAATTGCAATGGTTTTTGTATTATTCTTTTTTCTTGCCATTTTTGATTAACGCAATTTGCAAACTTTATTTCGCAACGCTTTAATATTTCGAGCGGATACTTCTTGTGCTTCGGCTATTCTCATAAAGCCCAAAGCACGAAATTGCGAAGCTTCTTTAATCTCTCGCTTCTCTATATTTTTCAGCTTTCCACACGTCAATCCACGTTCTCTCAACGTTTCAACAATATCTTCTCCTTCTTCAGCCATATTTTTTACCTCCTGTTTTTTGTTTAAAATGTTTCATGTTATTTATCCTCAAAGAGTATTAATATAATCTCCCTTTGACCTCCAAATACTCCGCCTCTATCTTCAAAATCTTCACTAAGGAATCCGTATCTTATTTGATATTCAAACGTTTTATATCCTTGTTTTGAGTAAGTTAATGCCATTTTTGGATGGAATCCCCCATTAATTATTATTTGAGGATTTGGAATTATATAAGAACCGTCGCTGTTTGTTTTTGTGTGAGCGAATATCCCATTAAAATCCTGATTTGATAGCTCAACATTTACCTCTTTAAGAGGCATCATATCTTTATTCATAACTTTTCCGTATATTTTATCTGGCTTACTTTCGTCTTTATGATACGTGTCGGAAACAATTTTTCCGACGAGCCCTCCAAAAGGACTAATAGCAATGAATAGTATACCTATTATCACAAGCACCAAAACTATTCCCGCTACTGTCGGATTTTGTTTATATCTTTTCATTGTAACTCCTTGCTGATGAAATATTTTGAGGTAATATAGAGTATTATTGAATGCATACTAATATTTAATAGATGCCATTGTAGAGAATAATCTCCGCTGAAATAATATCTTATTTCGAGGATACCGACGATTATTGCAGTGAAATATAATAATTTATTTTTTAATTTTTGTTTTGATAAAAAATAAACTGCGAGATATCCAAGAATTACTGTTCCAATAAATTTTCCGAGCATATATCCGAGAAGCGGCGCATTTGAATTGTATATCACGTTTCCCCCTTTGGCAGATATCTCAAGATAATCAAAATAATAATGGACAAATCCGTCGACAAGTGTAAAAACGAGCGCAGCTAAGACTAATGAATACAGTAATTTAGTTGTTTTATTTTTTACCATTTTATGCTACACTGAATTGTGTTGCAACAATCCCCGTATTTAATGATGAATGTGCGCCTGTTGACGCTGAAACACTTCCCCTCCATTTGTTTATATAACAAAACGCGAGGGCAACTACAAATGCACTTAAGAAAGCAGCTTGTATGCTCAGTATAGGATCAATCGCTATCTCCCCAGCATACTGTTTTATATGATAGAGCGAAAAAACTAATGATGATAAGAATGCACTCCAAAAAAAAGACAGTCCTATAACAACGAATAATACTCCAAAGAACACCGTTCTAAAAGCAACTTCTTCGACTATCGGAGCAGCAACTGAAATAACAGCATATTGCCCTGCGAATGCCAATGGCTCTGGGAATGCTGCTGAAGCAGGCAATGAAGGACCGACTAAAGAAAGCCCAGGGATATTACTTAAAACAAAAAACATAATTATTCCTATACCTAAACCAAACACAAAATCAACAAACCAGTCTTTCTCAAACGAAAATAGTTTTCTTTCTGGTTTAGCTTTTGGAATTTTATCCCAAAAAATAACGATTAAAAAAGAAAAAAAACTTAATGCTAAAAATAATATGCCTGCCTGATAGGTTACGTTAAACACTAAGAAGATTAAATATAAAGCGGAAACTATGATAAATGTTATCAGTCTTCTCTTCTCGTCTTTTTTTAAATTTGCCGTCATTGATCTATTAACTCCTTTATAACTCTCTTTGAATTTGATGTCGATGCTGATGCGATGACATATTTATCAGTTGTAATAATGCTTGTTTCTATGTTTCCTTCTGTGACTGTTCGTATCTCAACACCTTTGTAAATTTCTGTGTCAAATCCTTTATCAAATATTTCCTCATTTATTTTAGAAGATACTCCTTTTGTCTTTTCTATGACAATAAATAGAGAACCGCTCGCTGTTTGCTGTCCTGATGCAATAGCAAATAATGAAAGAGGTTTATCGGATAATTTTAGTGAAATACACTGCAAAACATTCACAGATTCTCCTTCACTTATTTCTGTCTCGATTTTACAGGAAAAACCAGAATCTTCTGCAAAATTTTGGAATCCTTCTATACTTGAAGGATTTTTTTCTTTTTCTGTATCTTTATTTATAAAATATAATCCTATAAGAACGATTGCCACTGCTCCAATTATTAGATAATTCCTTTTCTGTTTCTTTGTTAATTTTTTCATCTTTTCTTACTCCATAACTGAATCAGATACATTGCTTCTGAGATTATAGCGACTAATGATCCGATTATACCAATGGTGTTTACCCATGTATTTTGTACACTCACAATTGTTAAGAGAGTATACACTGCGATTCCTAAAATTCCAAATGCCAATATATCATTTACTTTTATCATTGGTTTTTTCTCCCTTTAAAAAAATAAGACTCAATGAAGTAGCCGATTGAAGCGCCACCGATTAATAAACTATAACCAAATAAAGCTCTACCAACCCCGATGCTAAAAAATAATGAATCAATTAATGTTGATAAAGATCCAGTTGTACCTGGGGGGGCAGAACCTAGAAAGCTAAAATCTTTGAATAAAAAAACATAAATTATGACTATCGATAATAATCCAATCCAAGCCCCCTTGCTTCTAATTATCTTTTGAAAAAAGCTTTGTTTTGCCATTGTCTATTGGTTTTTTAATACTCCCATTTGATTGAGAAGTAATGTCATGACGAGAGAGAAGAGAATACTTGTTACAATTATTTGCGAGTTGTCTATCTTAACACCGATGAACCAAGCGTATACAAGATTAGTCAATACGTCTATTATTAATAATATTGCAAATGTTTTGATTAATTTTTTGTTCATGTTTTAAAAAAATAAAGAATCGTCAAAATTCCAAAACCTCCTATAAGCATTTGTGTTGATGTATCAATCGATAATTCTCCGACGAAAAAATTATATATGGGAGATATTAAAAACCAAGTAAATAAAGCTAAAAGCAGATAAATTGCTCTATTCTTTATTTCTTTCTTTGTAATTTTATTTTTTGTTCTCATCATATTTTATTCTTTGATAAGATTGACAGTTATCTTCCTTAACCCTCCAGTAAAATCTATTTCATGAGTACAACTTTTGTATCTTTGTTTTTGAAAAACGAGAATTCCCTTGCCAACGTGAGCATTTTGAATAGAATAGGACCCTCCAGGTTTTGAATAAGATGTTTGAACATCTGTACCAAATTGATTCCATATAATAGTTACGTCACCTATATTTGGTAGTCCCTTTTCTCCAATAAATCCGTCTATAATATTTTCAGAGAAAACCTTTGTTGTATCAGAATAGATTTCACATGAAGGAGTCGTATCATTTTCTCCAGTATCTTCTCCGTTTTTATTGTCTTTACTTTCTCCAGAATTAAACAAAAAAAATGAACCTATAAGTATGGCTATGATCAAGACTACAAAAAGACTATTGTTCTGTTTTTTTTTGTGTTTCATTATTCTTTAATACACAAACAATGTAATGTTCCTCCAACTTTTAGATCTCCTTCTGCTGTTGTTTCACAGTTTAAATCGATATTATCAAGACCTTTTTGATCTCTATATACATACCACCTATCTAAACATGCATCCTTTGGTTGAAATTGATTTGAGGTGTATTTATGAGGTCCATCGTAGTTAAAAACTACTTCTTCTTTATTCATATACCAATAACCTACGATTACAAGCAGAGCTATTCCACCAACCAAAAGCCAGTTAATTTTTTTCTTTCCTTTTTTTGCCATTTTTCCTCCCTTACAGTAAATCTGAAATTAGTCCTCCATATTCTTTAATGAGAATGAAAGCACCTAACCCGACGAGTACTAATCCAACGATGATTTTTGCAGTTTGTTTTGCAACATTTATCGTTGATGAAGCAAAATCTCCTATAGTGTTACCTATTCCACAAAGAGGATTTAGCCAACTTGCTCCGTTAGGTAACTTATATCCGAAGATATAGCATTCCTTGTCTTCAGTCTGTTGTGCTTCGGTTGATACAGTAAATAAGACGAGTAATCCTACAATTAACAATATTACTCCTAACCATGTTATCGGTGAGATCTTACTATTTTTCATACGATAAACCTCTTGACGGGCAGTCCTATCCACCCATCTTTATCTTTTATTTTTAAGATAAATTTTATATCAAAACT
>ERZ1292625.3821-Hain-H41-01um-R1-3821-length-11762-cov-4_pt1 | contig 11762 bp, 9 predicted proteins | sample MGYA00564400_ERZ1292625 | MGnify/ENA primary metagenome ERZ1292625 (study PRJEB36523, sample SAMEA6512639) | groundwater metagenome | collected 2019-01-08 | study: AquaDiva: Metagenomics assemblies of 32 groundwater samples
TGGCCGTTCTATTCACAGGCGTTCAAGGACCATGTCAATGCGCGCGATGATATGAAGGCTATGAAGAAAGACACCTATAATTACGGGCCGTTCCTCATGCTCCGGGAAATAGCGCTCTATGTCCTTCTCGGATCGCTCATCTTCCTCATACTGCCGCTCGTGCTGTTCAATCTGAAGGGCTTTACGGCGCTTCCGAACAAAATGGGGAGCATCATCTATTTCGCCTGCGTGGGCATCGGCTTCATGCTCACCGAGATAGTGCTCATGCAGAAGTACATGCTGGTGCTCGGCCATCCGGTGTATTCGTTCTCGGTGGTGCTCGCGTCGCTCCTCATCGCCACCGGCATCGGGAGTTTCGTTTCTGAGCGGATACACAAGCCCTTTATCGCGGTGCTTATCGGGTTCAGCGGCATCGTCGTCATGACCGGGATCGGCCTTCTCTGCATGAAATTCTTCACGGGGAGCATCATCGATCTTGCCTTCTGGCAGCGCTCGGCGATAGTCGCTCTCCTCACGTCGCTCTCCGGCGTGTTCATGGGATTCATGATACCCTCGGGCATTCGCTCCGTATCGAGCGTTGCGGCATCGATACCGTGGCTCTGGTCGATAAACAGCGTATTCTCCACGGTGGCCGGCTTCATCGCCGTCTATGTGTCCATACAGTTCGGCTTCACCGCCGTACTCGTTCTGAGCATGCTCTGCTACGCCATCGGAGTGTTCTTTTTCGTGTTTCGTATATCACCGCGGGAGAATATGCTATGAACGAACCAAGACGCCTCACCGCCGTATACGCCGGTGTGTTCACCGTATCGCTTGCCGTGCTCGCGTACGAAGTGATAATCAACCGCATGTTCGCGCTCATGTTCTGGTATCATTTCGCGTTCATGATAGTGTCGGTGGCGCTCTTCGGCATCGGCGTCGGTTCGCTCCTCGTGTTCTTCCTCAACCGCTTCCTCAAGGAAAAGCCCGGCATCGTTCTCGCGGCGGCCACGCTTCTGCTCGCGGCGATGTTCCCGATAGCGCTCCTCCTCGTGAACGGCATACCCCTCGAAATGGAAATGCTCGGGTCGAAAACGGCGGCGGATGCCCTCGTGCATCGGCAGTACTTCATTCAGTTCTTCATCCTGCTCTCGCTGCCGTTCGTGGTCGCCGGGTTCGTCTTTTCGTATCTCTTCACGAATTTCCGTGAGCGGATAAACCGCATCTATTTCTTCGACCTCGTCGGCGGCGGTCTCGGCGCCCTCGCGGCGCTGCTCCTGTTCCCCAATCGCGGGCCGCTCATGTCCGCGTTCATTCTCGCTGTCGTGCTCATACTCGCCGCGGCGTTCTTTGCCTGGCATGATATCAAATGGCTCGCCTTCATCGTGCCGGCGGCGGCGATACCGCTCCTCTGCGCACTGCTCCTCCCTGTCGTGAACGCGAGCGAGGTGCGCGTGAGCAAGGGGAAGCGCGACCTCAAGCAGTTCGAAGCGAAGAAATTCTCGCGCTGGGATAATTTTGCGTATGTGGCGATGCATGAGCGTTACGGGCATCTCCTTATCACCGCGGATTATTCATGCTATACCGATCTCTTCCGCATACCGAAACGCAATGACTACAGGAAATACAGCGGCGAAGGCCTCATCTTCGATCATTTCTATCCCTATGTGGTCATGTCCAAGCCGTCGAACGTCGGCATCGTCGGCGTGGGCGGCGGCAAGGATGTGCTCATGGCGCTCCATGCCGGTGCGAAGGAGATATACGGTGCGGAGTTCAACGGCACGGTCTTTGATATTTTCGCGAAGGAATACGCTGATTATGTCGGCGGCATCTCGCAGCGTTCCAACGTTCACCTCTCGCGCGACGAGGGGAGATTCTTCATACGTTCATCGCCGAGGGCGTATGATGTCCTCGTATTCGATAATGCGGTGGCGCAGACCGCCGTGTCATCCGGCGCCTTTACTATAGCCGAAAGCTATCTCTACACGGCCGAGGCCTTCGTCGATTATCTCTCGCATCTATCTCCCGGCGGCGTCATCTATTTCAGCAACCCCCTTCCCGACGCCACACGCTTCATCCCAGTCATACGCGAGGCCTTCAGGCGTATGGGGCTCGCCGATGAGGCCGAACGCCTGATATTCGTTTCCGACAACAGGTCGAAGGCGTACCGCAAATGCAAAGTGCTCGTCAAGCGCACGCCGTTCACCGAGAAGGAAGTCGCTGCGCTCGAAGCGTTCGTCGCCTCGATGGGGCATGATGTGCTCCATGCGCCGCGCCGCGAGAACGGGAAGAACGATGTGACGCGGCTGGTGACGACGAAGGACCTTCTGCGCGCGTACGCGACAGCGAAATCCGAGCTTCGCCCGCCGACGGACGACTGGCCGTTCTTCACCCAGCGCGTGAAGCCCGCCCAGAAGGAATACACCTGGGAGAACCATGCGGTCAATAATTTCTATCCGGAACCGTTCCTGATGCTCCGCGAAGCGGCGAAAAACGTGCTCATCGGCGCGCTCGTCTTTCTCCTCTTCCCGCTTGTCGTGCTCAATCTCAAGGGGCTTCGCGCGCTCAAGAACAAGGCGGGGAGCATCTTCTATTTCGCAGCGCTCGGTCTTGCGTTCATGTTCGTGGAGATAGTGCTCATGCAGAAATATATGCTCATCCTCGGACATCCCGTGTTCTCGTTCTCGGTGGTGCTGTCAGCGCTCCTCGTCAGTTCCGGCATCGGGAGCCTCGTCTCCGAACGGTTCAGGAACCCGTTCACGGCGATACGCATCGCGGTACTTGCTGTCGCCGTTGCGCTCGGCATATCGTTCGCCGTCATACATTTTTTCTCCGACGGCATCATTCAGCTCGCCTTCCCCATGCGGGTGATCATCGTTGCACTTCTTACGTCTATGGCCGGCGTCTTCATGGGATTCCTCATGCCCTCGGGGATACGCGCGGTTTCCGCCGTTGAGGAATCGATACCATGGCTCTGGTCGATCAACAGCGTGTTCTCCACCGTCGCGGGTTTCGTATCGATATACATCTCGATATTGTACGGCTTTACCGCGGTGCTCGCGGCAAGCGTGGTCATCTATATCCTTGCGGCGGTATTCTTCACGTTCTCGCTCAAGTTCCGCGCGGGATGATCTCCGGGGGCGCATGAAAGACGGTGAAAACATAGAGGTCTTGCAGGAACTTTTCCAGGCATCCCCGAAGCTCGATCTTGAACGCATCGGCCCCGTGGTCGTCATGTCCGATCTCCATCTGGGCAATGGAAAGCGCTCGGACGATTTTCGGTCGAATTCCGAGATCGTATTGTGCTCATTGCAGTTTTATCTGAAACATGGGTACACCCTTGTCCTCAACGGCGATATCGAGGATCTCTACCGATTCGAGGAACGCGATATTCTCCGGACATGGACCGAATTCTATCGGCTGCTTGATTCATTCCACGCGGCCGGAAAACTGTACAAACTTTTCGGCAATCACGATATGGAGCTCAAATACGCAGGGAAATCCGCGTTTCCTCTCGGCGAGAGCCTTCGTTTGAGCCATACCCAGGGGGAGATATTCATATTGCACGGGCATCAGATGACCAAGTACCACCGGACCTATAATCCGATAGCGGCTTTTTTTCTGCGGTATGTGGCGACGCCGCTCGGCATTAAAAGCATCTCGGTCGCAGAGAACAATCCGAAGCGTTTTCAGGTCGAGAAGCACGTGTACGCGTTCGCCCAGCAGGAGCGCATCCTCACTATCATCGGGCATACCCATCGCCCCCTGTTCGAATCGATGTCGAAGATCGATTCGCTGCGCTTTGAGATAGAGATGCTCTGCCGGGAATATCCGAAAATGCCCGAGGAGAAACGGAAAAGGGTCGCCGCTCGAATCACCGCTATCAAACAGGATATGATCGATGCCATGGCGAGACGAAAACAGCGCGGGGAATCGATCGTGAGCCTCTACCATGAGAACATGCTGGTGCCCTGCCTTTTCAATCCGGGTACACCCATCGGCAAACGGGGCAGCACGTGCCTTGAACTCGATGCCGAACGGATTCGCCTCGTCTCCTGGCATCGAGGGGAACCTCTTGAACGGCGGTTTCGCCCCCGCAGGAAAAAAAGGAAGGCCGGCATTGAATTCATGTCCTGTGCCCGGCAGGTGTTGAAAGAAGAAGCGTTGTCCTATATTTTTTCCCGGATAACCCTTCTCGGCGGATAATGCAGAAAAGCGGTTGATGACAGGCACTGCCGTCCGCGATCAGAACAGGAGTCTCGCCGCTTCGGCGGCCACCGCGAGTATCGGCTGCGGATACACCCCGAATGCGAGAATAGCGGCGAAAAGGATCAAGCCGAGTCCCCACGATATCGGTCCGGTCTTCAGTTTCGGCTTGACATCCCCCTCGGACGCATAGGCGATGCGGACTATGTTCAGATAATAGTAAATACCGATGGCGGTGTTGAGCACGGTAAGTATTACGAGCCAGAGAAGTCCTTTCTGGAATGCCGCTGTGAGCACGAGGAATTTCCCCATGAAGCCGACGAACGGCGGTATGCCGGCAAGACCGAACAGCCCCGCTGCGAGGAGCGCCGCAAGGAGCGGGGAGCGTTTTGCAAGACCGGCGATATCGTCTATCGAAACATTCTCGCCGGATACGGACACTTTATCAATGACAAGGAACACCGCGATGGTCATGACGGCATAGCCGGCAAGATAGAATATGGCGAAGGAAAACCCGTCCTGGCCCATGGTCGCCACGCCGACGAGAAGATACCCCGCATGCGCAACACCGGAAAACCCGATGAGTCGTTTTATATCTTTCTGCATTATCGCGGAGAGATTTCCCACGAGCATGGATGCCGCCGCGATGATCGCGATAATCGTCACCATGAGACCGCCGCCGGAGACGGCGAAGGCGCTTACACGGAGGAGTACCGCGAGCGCGCCGAGCTTGGGCACTGCGGCGATGAATGCCGCTGTTTCATTGGATGCGCCTTGATATACATCGGCTATCCAGAAGTGAAAGGGCACCGCCGCCAGTTTGAAGAGCAGCCCCGAGAGTACGAGTCCGACGGCAGCAATGACGATGGGTTCCGGTCCCGCTTCCTTAAGATGTGCCAGTATCGCATACAGTGACGTCGAGCCGGTAAGCCCGAAGAGATAGCTCACGCCGAAGAGCATGATACCCGTCGATGCGATGCCGAACATCACATATTTGACGGCGGCTTCCATATGACTGCGTATATCGCCTGCTTCGCTGCGGAGCGGCACGAGAAGATACATCGTGCAGGAAGCGAGTTCGAGTGCGACGAAAAGCGTAATGAACTCGACGCTGCTCACAAGGAAGAGAAGTCCGATCGTCGATACGGTGTAAAGGAAATACCATTCCGGGCGGACATTATCATCGATGCCGCGGAGACTGCGTCCGAGATAGAGCACGGCAGCGGCAGCGGAGAGTATGATGAACTTCATGAGCTGCGAAAAAATATCGACATGATAGGCATCGTAAAAGAACGATCCATGCGCACGAAGTGTGATCGCAGAGGCGACTGCACCGAGGATGAGTACCACCCGCGTTGTGTTGCGGGCGACGGCATCCTGCCGTTTGCCGAGCGTTGCGATAAAGAGTGCGAGCGCACCGACGGCCAGTATCGCTTCGGGTGCGAGAGGCGTGTATGCCGACAAATTCATGAATGACTCCTTTACCAAGGCAGTAACGCCTTTACGCCCGCGGCAGCTGATGCTGTCTGCACCTGACCAACGAGATGCGCAACGCTTACATGCATCGCATTGAGGAACGGCTTGGGCGCAAGTCCCAGCCAGAACACGAACACAAGCGGTACACTAAGCGTGATGATCTCTCGTACGGAAATATCTTTCAGCGTCGAATGATCCGGATTGGCTGTACCGCCCCATATCGTCTTCTGCAGGAAGCGGAGCATGTACGCCGCGGAAAAAAGCGCACCTGGAATCGCCGCTGCCATCACCCACGGCGAAATGGCGAACGCACCGGTAAGCACAAGGAACTCGCCGACAAAACTGTTCGTCCCGGGAAACGCCATTGCGCTTAAGCCGAAAACGGTGAGAAAGACGATGAACATCGGCATGAATTTTCCGATGCCGGCCATGGCGGAAAGTTCGCGTGTGTGGAGACGCTCATAGACGATGCCCACTGCGAGAAAAAGAGCACCGGTGGTAATACCGTGGTTTATCATTTGAAGTATCGCGCCTTCGAGCCCGTTGACGGAAAGAGCGAATATACCGAGCGTTACGAATCCCATGTGGCCGACGCTCGAATAGGCGACAAGCTTTTTCACATCTGATTGTGCGAATGCGGTAAGCCCGCCGCACATGATCGATATTATCGAAAGGAGAATGAGCCACGGCATGAGCACTGTTGCCGCGAGCGGCGTCATCGGCAGACAGAATCGCAGAAAGCCGTAACCGCCCATCTTGAGGAGAATACCTGCCAATATCACGCTGCCCGCCGTGGGTGCTTCCACGTGTGCGGCAGGGAGCCATGTATGGAACGGGAACATCGGCACCTTGATCGCGAAGGCGAACGCGCAGGCGAGGAAGACCATCAGCTGGAAACTGAAGCCGAACGGCTGACCCATGAGCAACGGTAGGGAGAACGTATGCGGTTCGCTCATGAAATAAAGCGCGATGATGGCCGCGAGGAGCAGAACAGAACCGACGAGCGTGTATATGAAGAACTTTATCGACGCATATATCCTCCGCGGACCGCCCCACACCGCGATGAGAAGGAACATCGGAATGAGCATCGCTTCCCAGAAGAGGTAGAAGAGCACCGCATCGAGCGCACAGAAAACGCCTACCATAGCCATTTCCATGAGAAGGAGGCTCACATGGAATTCCTTCATGCGTTCGGTTATCGAACGCCATGAGGCGAGCACGGCAAGCGGCATGATGAACGTTGTGAGGAGTACGAGGAGCAGACTTATGCCGTCTATGCCGAGCGTATAATTGACATTGATCGCCGGTATCCATGCATGATGCTCGCCGAATTGAAAGAGGGCGGTCGATGCGTCGAAGTCATTCCAGAGCAGGATCGAAAGCGCCGCAGTAACGACCGTTATCGCGAGCGTCCACCAGCGCACTGCGCGTAGAGGGAGCACGAGCGCGATGAGAGCCGCCGCCGCCGGCAGAAAGATGATGATGCTCAGGAGAGGATGGGAGAGATGGTTCAATTTCAGGAATTCCACGACTACACCCTCACCGGATCACAATGAATGCAAGCAATACGAGAAACACTGCGAGGAGCACGGCGAGCATCAGCAGCCCCGTCTGTATCTGCCCCGGCTGCAGTTTGCGGACAACATCGCCGAAGGAGCGAACTGATGCGGCTGTTCCATCCACGACCCCGTCGATTATCTTCGCATCGAAGACGGATGCGGTACGCGCGGTCAGCGACATCAGGAAAAAACCGACAGCGCGATACGCTTCATTCACCATGGTGTCAAACCGCTGAGCGGGTTTTTCCGCAAGCCAGAGAAAAATGCGGCCGCCGTTGCGGTAGAACCAGTCGAGGTCCACGCTTGTCGTCGCATGCGGCTCAAGGATCTTCAGGCAGATGAAAAATCCGAGCGCAGTGAACGCGAGTATCTGCATCGTCTCTGCGATGTGATATCCCGTATACGGATGAAAGTCCATCGCGAACGGGAGGAGACGATAGAGCGCGTCGGGGAAGCATCCGATGCCGATGCAGAGTGCCGCCGTTATCGCCATTGCAAGGTTCATGTTCCACGGTGCGTCTTTCGCTTTCTCGCGGATGTCGGATGTGCAATTGTCCTTTCCGAACCAGATGAAGTACGGCACTTTCAATCCGGTGTGAAGGAATGTTCCCGCCGAAGCGACGAGGAGGAGCATCCCCGCCCACAGGCGATGATCCTCGAAACTTGCGGCGACTATTATCGATTTGCTCACGAAGCCGCTGAAAAGCGGGAACGCAGAGATCGATAATCCCCCGATGAGCGTGAACAAAAATGCAAGCGGCATTTTCTTATACAGACCGCCGAGCGCGCTGAAGCGGCTTTCTCCCGTCATGTGCAGCACGGCGCCGGTTCCCATGAAGAGAAGTCCTTTGTAAAGAATATGTGCGAATGCGTGTGCGCATGCACCGTTGATCGCGAGCTCGGTGCCGAGACCGACCGCTGCGACCATGTATCCCACCTGGCTTATGATGTGATATGCAAGAAGTTTCCTGCTGTCATTCTCAAGCACGGCATAGACGACACCGTAAAGCGCCATCGCCACACCGAGTGGAAGAAGTATATCCATCCCCGACACGCTCCGTATGAGAGCGTACACGGCTGTTTTCGTCGTGAACGCGCAGAGAAATACCGAACCGGTGACGGTCGCTTCCGAGTATGCATCGGGCAGCCACGCATGAAGCGGCGGTACGGCGGCATTGAGCAGGAATCCCGCAGCGATGAGATAGGTGGAGATATCGGGATTCGCGACTGACAGGTGATCGAAGGCGAACGATCCCGTCGCTTTCCAACGGAGGAGTATGCCGGCAAGGAGCGATAATCCGCCCGCAACGTGGACGAGGAGATATCGATAGCCTGCGCCCTCGGAGCGGGCGGAACGGCGGAGCCATATGAGGAACACCGAAGAGAAGGCCATCATCTCCCAGAAGATGAAAAGCGTTATGAAATCGCCGGCGAATATCACACCGAGCGATCCGGCGACGTATATCCATGAAGCTGTATGGTGACCGTTCTCTTTCACATGAAGTCCGTACACCGTGCCGAGCAGGGCCATGATGCCCATGATAATAGCGAAGATCTGGCTCAGGCGATCGACGCGCCCGAAGATGAGATCGAGCCCGAATGTATGAAGCGTGCCGAATATGCCCGGGCCGGTGATCTGCATCGTGATTATGCGGACAAGTACAAGGAGCGGTACGATGATGAGATACGCTGTCCGAATTTTTTTCGGGATGAGCGGCAGAAGCAATGCCCCTGCGATCAGGATGAGCGAGGGATGAAGCCAGAAGCTACTTGTCATAGTAGTCCTCCCGCTTTGACACACCGATGATGCCGAGAAGTTTTGAGACAACAATTATCACAAGGCACGATACGAGACCGAATATCGCCCAGAATGCCGGGAGTTTTTCGATATCGGCATGCGTGTGCGTTCTATCGACGAGCGTGCTCAGCCCGACAAGCGCCGCGAGGAGCACGACCGAAACGATGATGACGATGCGCATATGCTTTTTCATCATATCGATGACGCGTACGATGATATTCGATGGGTCATTGCTCATTGCAGTACCGCCTTGAGGAACGGAGTGAAAATATCCGGATAGAGACCGAGTGCGAGAGAGAGCAGTGCCGTGATGGAAAGTGGTATCACCATGCGAAGGTCCGCCTCACGCAGTCCGTTCGGTGCTTCGGCCGGTTTTCCGAAAAATGCGCGCACGACGATCGGAACAAAGTACGCGGCGTTGAGCAATGTGCTGACAAGAAGAACGGCAAGCAGTATCGGCTGACCCGCCGCCATAGTGCCGATGAGAAGCTGCCATTTTACGGCGAAACCGCCGGCCGGTGGAACGCCTATCATCGAAAGCGATGCGATGGCGAACGCCGCGAACGTGAACGGCATCACGCGTCCAAGCCCGTTCAGTTCGGATATCTTCCTTCGATGGGTCGCAACGAATATCGCGCCCGCGCAGAAGAAAAGCGTTATTTTCGCGAAAGCATGGCTCGCAATCTGCAGTATGCCGCCGGATATCCCGGCAGTGGTGAGAAGCGCCGCGCCGAGTATCACATACGCGAGCTGGCTCACGGTGGAATAGGCAAGCCGCGCTTTGAGATCGTCCTTGGAGAGCGCGATCACCGATGCGGCGAGTATCGTGATAGAGACACAATATGCGGTGGGGATCCCCAAGTTGAACGCCTGCATCGTATCGGTGCCGAAGACATAGAGCATGACGCGGACGGTTGCGAACACGCCCACTTTGACGACGGCGACGGCATGGAGCAGCGCGCTCACCGGTGTGGGGGCTACCATGGCGCCGGGCAGCCAGCCGTGAAGCGGCATAAGGCCGTTCTTCGCGAAGCCGAGTATACAGAAAATGTAGAGCACCGTAACGAGAATGCGATGCGAACCTTTCGGCAGGATGCCCGTGTGTATGTTCGTGGCGAAGTCGAGAGAACCGGCGAGCATGAATACGCCGACCAGGGCGGGAAGCAGGAAGAATTTTGCGGCAGCGGTCAAATAAGCGATGTATTTTTTACCGCCCTCATATCCCTCCGTATCCTGGTGATGTGCGACGAGCGGATACGTCGTAATGCTCACGATCTCATAGAAGAGGAAAAGCGTGAACAGATTATTGGAGAAGGCGACGCCCATGGCGCCGAATATCGCAAGCGCGAAGCTCGCATGAAAACGCGTCTGTGCATGCTCTTTCAGGCCGCGCATGTAGCCGGTCGAATAGAACACGGCGAGTATCCAGAGGAATGATGCGACGAGCGCGAACATCATCGAAAGCGCGTCCGCGCGGAGCGTTACGCTCATGCCGGGGAGTATAGAGAAAACAGGAACGACGGTCATTGTGCCGCCGAGAGCAGCAGGTATAAGCGAGAGCACGGCAAGGAATGTTGCTGTCGCTGCGATGCAAGAGATGGTCTCGCGCACGTTCGGATGCTTTCGCGCGATCAGTACGCCGAGCGCTCCGGCCAACGGTGACAGTACAGCGATGGCGATTCGTATTTCAGTAGGCGGTAGTACCATGATCAGCCTTTCATGTCCTGCGTGTCCTCACCGGCGATGGATCGGAAATGACGATATACGCCGACGACGATGCTTAATCCTATTGCGGCTTCCGCAGCGGCTATGCCCATGATAAAGAGCGTGAATACCTGCCCGGCTATCGCGTCCGCGGCCCCGAATCGGCTGAACGCCATGAAGTTAAGCGATGCGCCGGCGAGTATCAGTTCGCTTGCGATGAGCATGCCGATGAAGTTCCTCCGGCGAAGCAGACCGAACAATCCTGTGACGAACAGCACCGCGCCGATGATAAGGTACACGCTCAGTTCGCTGGTAAGGGTCGTGAATGTCATGTTTTCGTTCTTCCTTCGCGCGCAACGATGATGGCGCCGAGTATCGCGGCAAGGAGAACCAGCGATATCATTTCAAAGGCGAGACTGTACGTCGACAGAAGGGCGCGTCCTATCTCTTCTACGCTTCCCATGTGTTCGGCGGTGGCGGCTCGCGGCCAGGGCACTTTTATCGCAATCATCGTGAACGCCCAGAGTATCGCGGCGGCGGCGGGGATGGCACCGATGGTCAGCAGCGTGTTCTGACGGCTTCGCTTTGCAAGCGCATCCCCCTCTGCGAGCATTATCCCGAACATTATCGTTATGCATACCGCGCCGATATAAATGAGTATCGCCATAAGCGCGAGGAAAGGGCTGTCGAGGAAATAGAAAAGTCCGCCGAGGCCGGTGAAGCAGAGCGCAAGCCCGGCGACAGCGCGTATGAGCCGCCGTGCGAGCACAGCAATGAGCGCACCGAGTATTGTGATGAGCACGAATCCCAGGAAGGCGATGGTGGCCATTACCGGGAGCGTGAACAGTATCGTTATGTTCATGACCGCCCCTTGCGTACGCGTTCAAGAAGATCGTATTGAAAATCCGCTTTGTTCGTGCTTGCCTTATTGTATTCATCGGAAAAGACGAGCGCATCGAATTTGCAGCTTTCGACGCATAAGCCGCAGAGACTGCATTGTGTGAAATCAAGATGATACGTAGCGAGCGTACGGCCCGGGC
>ERZ1292625.3822-Hain-H41-01um-R1-3822-length-11761-cov-13_pt1 | contig 11761 bp, 15 predicted proteins | sample MGYA00564400_ERZ1292625 | MGnify/ENA primary metagenome ERZ1292625 (study PRJEB36523, sample SAMEA6512639) | groundwater metagenome | collected 2019-01-08 | study: AquaDiva: Metagenomics assemblies of 32 groundwater samples
AGCAACCAAGTTATTGAAAGCAGCGCCAAAAAGCACATCCAGAAATTTCTCTCGTCACGGGTAGAGCTCCGGCGTAACTGACTAAAGGTTTTCACGTTGCATACCTCTTGGCGTCTGCCTCCTTCATGTGGTCCCAGCCGCCACAGGACGTGCATTGCACCTGAATCGAGCGCCCCTTTGAGCGCGTGACGCGGTAGCCCTGCCGCGTGAGTTTGGAGCTTCCGCAAAAGCGGCACGGGCCAAACCCCAGCAGCCGGGGGTGGTCGCGGATGTAGGGGCGGAGGCGGTAATACACTTCCTCGGTAATCCACACATCCTTGCGGCAGTGATCGTCAAGATAGTTGATAGATTCCTTGTGCCCAGCCCCCGCCCGTTTCCAGATAGCGGCTTGTATGGGGGTTTTCTGGGTGGGCACCTTGAGAAATTCAGCCACGGTCGCCAGTCGGCGGGAATGAATCCGCAGGTACTTCCGCGCCGTGCGGTAGATGTCAATGTGGATCTTGTCGGGGAGCGCGGGGAGTTTGTGCTCCAGCAACTTGGTGACAAGCATCGGTTCATCGAAGCCCTTCCCGCTGGATTGCGCCTGCCCGAAGAACGTGACCCAAACATCCGCCTCCACCATCCGCGGGTAGAACCACTTCACTAGCTGGGAGTCGTTCGAGGGGTCCTTCCGCCAGCCGGGGAAGTGGGTGATGTTCTTGACTAGCGTATTCTTTTTCGGCTCCCCGAGCCACTTCGACCCGACCGTGAGGACCGTAGCGAAGTCCCCTTGGAGCCCCGAACATTCGATGTCAAAGACAAGGACTTTCGGCTTCGCGGGGACGATGAGCTTTTGGTCGTTGGGCATATCTTCTCCATTGCTAAGTGGGCGATGCAGAGCGCGTCCCATTCGTGGTCGGTCATCCCCGCGGGGCGAGAGAGCTTTGGGCCGACACGTTCCTTCTCCCGCGGGGCAAACTCCATCACGGTATAGCCCCGGGCGATCCCCAACCCGTAGATCCCCCCGATCAATTTCAGCATGGCAAAGGCCCCCTTGCGGGGGCCGTAGTCTCCCCAGCCCTCGACGGCGAGCACCGTGGGGATCGTGGGGGAGCCGAGGAAGGCAATCACCTGGGCGAGCGCATCCAGCGGGCCGTTGACCTTAGCGTGAAGCGTCCTTTGGCAAGAGGCCGATACACCCCCTTGGGCAGTAACGATACTCGCCAGCCCGAGGTTGCGGATGCCGGGGTCAATACCTACAATCCTCATTTCTCCCCCCGCGCCAATCCCGCGTTGCGCCGGGCTTTCTCTTTCTTCAACATGGCAATACCCCAATCGCACATTTCCAGCACATAATCCTTTTTTCCTCTTGTGATAAAGTGGGAAAAAATTACGTGGTATTTTCTCCCGTACAGAGCACGGGATGAACACTCGATCACAAGCGTCCTTGGTGTAGTAATCATACCCGCAATCTCGTCTTCGGCTTGAGGGATTCTCGCTTGCGGTCATCGAGCCAGGGCTGGCACTTCTCAAGCCACTGGCACCCGCGACAAAGCCACTCTGGGCAGAGGGGGAGCGCCCGGTACTTCTTGTTCTTCTTGGCCCGCTCCAGCGCCGTCTTGCTGGCGAGCAGGTCCGCCTGAATCTGCCCAATCTCCTGCGGCGTGAGCGTGATCGTGTACCACTGGAACGTGGGCGTCGTGCGCCCAGTGGCCTTGTCTTCTAGGTTTAGGTAAAAAACGAGCAGGTCCCCCCGGCCATCCTCGCGGATTGCGCAATACGCCTTAAGTTGTTTGAGGTATGTTTCGTATGCCACGAGGAGACTGCGGGGGGAATCTGACTTGGGGCCGTAGCGCGACCGTGTGGTTTTAATTTCTAGGGGGTGGGGAGATAGCACATCTGGGCTATAGTGGATCCCGCGCCACTGGTAGGTGCCCGCATCGGTGCTAGTGGGCCGGGCGGCGTGTTTGGCTTTCTCCAGAATGGCCTCAATTACTTGGTGATGCCCCCGGCCCGCGACAAAATACCCCGCCTCCGCATCCGTCATGGGCCGGGGGTCCACAAATTTCCAGTAGGCTTTCCGGGGGTTCAGGAGATCCGAGACGTGGGTGCCCTCGGCGCGAGGCTGGGACTCCAGCCACGTTTTTGTGGTGTCCAGGAGCCAGCGTTCCAGCTTTGGGGCGCGGACGATGTTCACGCCTGCGGCTCCTGCGCGGCGGCGAGGGCGGCCCGGACCTTTTCTATGGCCGCCGTCAGGCCCCATTTTTCCCACAGATAGTCAGCACCCCACTGGGCCTTGACTTCATCTAACAACTCAACCGCCTGCTTCAACCCCTCCCGCATCGCCTCGCAGCGGGAGCGGAGGGCGTCGCGTTGGTTTTGGACATTTCTCAGTCTGTCTTCAAAATCCATCGCTCGTGTATTCATGACGTTGAGTGCGCTGCACGCTCGTTCATAGGCGTCTGCCGTGGGATATGGCTGCCGATCATGTGCAATCGCTAAGTCCCGCTCCCGCTCCGCCTCCGCCAGCCGCGCTTGGGCAGCGGCGAGGGCGCCCTTTCTAACAATCTCAAATCCGGCTTCGTCTAGGAGCGAGAGGTCAGGGGGCATCATCGCTCAGATTACCGGACAGGCTGTGTCGGCCACGCCGAGGAGTCATACCCCTTGATTGGCCCCGGATATGTGCAGTAAATCGTGTAGTACAGGGTGCAGGGATTTGACCACGGCTTGTCTGCGTCATGGTCCCCCGCTGAGTCAGAGCTACCACCGGAATTGCCTCCGCTGGAGGCACTACTGGAACCTCCACCGCTTCCACCACCCGGGCTGCCCCCGCCCGGACCGCCCCCATGACTACCACCAGCATTGCCAGAACTTCCACCGCCCTGGTTCCCCTGACTGCCTCCAACACCGCTCCCGTGGTCACCAGACTGGCCCGCGCCCCCCGACTGCCCCCCGGCGTTGCCACCGCCAGAGTTCCCGCCTTTCGCGGCCAACGCCCACCCAGCGTTAATCAGCAGCCCGCCTGTGAAAATCAGCGCGACGATAATTCGCCGCTTCGTCGTGATGCGCATGTCCCCCTCCTGTTTAGAGAACCTGCCTTACTTCCGCCCGCTTCGTTGGCTATACCCCCGCTTCCCGCTCGCGCTGGAGGAGCGCCGGCCACTGCTGGGCCGCTGGGCTGGGGGTGCGGCGCGCCGGCTCTCCCGCTTCGGCTCTGGGTCGTCCAGGGGGTTCGAGGGCTCCCGGGTGTCTTCCCGGTCCCGGGTCTCGACCCGAGTTTCCTGGTCGCGGGACTCCCGCCGGGGCTCCTGGGCACTCCCCCGCCCGCCACTCCGATCCTTACTCCCGCGGTCATCCTCGCCGTCCGGGAAATAGATGTTGAAATTGGGGGCACGGTCGTTCTTTTCAAGCCCCTTGGCGTTGTTGAACACCAGCACATTGATCTTGGCATCGTCCGGCTTGTCCTGGAGGATCTTCTCCAATTCCTCCGCGTCCAACTGCCCCGAGAACCCCGCCCCGTTCTTGAAGTCCTTTTCCCACAAGCTACCCACTCGAATCAGGCCCATGCTCGTTTCCTCCTGTTAATTGGTACGCCCCCGACCATTTAATTGTATCCTACCATGTATAAAATAACTTGTCAAGTACTATTTCAGGCTTTCCCCCAGGTGGGGCCGCTGGTGGTCTCAATATCCAATGGACATCGCAACTTACGCCCAATCAGGGCCACCATCGGGGCGGCCTGAATCGTACTCAGCGCGAGGGCGCAGATGTCCAGCACCTGCTTTGCTATCGCTTGGGTGCGGCAGTCGTGGGATACGCTGTCGTGGACCGGCCCCAGGTACACCACCTTGCGGGCGAAGACATCCCGCGCCCCTAGGCCGCACTCCCGGATGCCGCGCTGGACATAGTTGGACCACAGCTTTGCAATCATGCTCGCGGTGTGCTGGATCTCCACGTTCACCGCCTCGTTCCAAACGTGCTTGAAGCCTGGTGCTTCAATCCCATCGTTCGACAAGTGGCGGACGAACCCAGTGATGCACGCGATCTCCTGGTCCCGGGCCACCCGCCGCCGTTGCTCCCAAATGTACTCCTTCATCTCCGGGCACTTTCGCAGAAGGCCCTGGATAAAGTCGGCGCACTCGTCCTCAGTCGCCTCGATTTGAAGCTCGATGAAAAGCTGGCGCTGGAGGGTGAACGGCTGGGCGTTGTAGCTGGTGGCGAGGATGCCCTTCTTGGCGAACATGTAGTCCCGCGGGTTCTTCACCTTGTCAATGCCCCGCTTGAGGATGTCGCGCCCGAGGATCTGGTACACCTGCCCCGCCTGCTTGGGGTCGTTGAAGATTTCCAGGAGCGCCCGGCAGTTGGTGCGGTCTGCTAGGATGCGGGGCTCCAGCCCCTTCATGTCGGCTTGGACTATGACTCCCATACGGAATACCCGTGAGAAACTCGCCAAGAAACGGTCCCGGGGGGATCAATCAACTGTCACCACCTTGTAGTGAAAATACCCCGAATATCTGGGGATATATTTTGAAAATTTGGCCGACTCGAAGAATCCCGTAATGTTCTTGCGGCAGCCGTGGAAAACTTCGCGTGGACACAGCTACGCTTGTCCAGGTTATTGGTGATGTCGTTCCGCAGCCGGCGGAGATGCACCACCGCCTCCCGGAAGTCCAGGAGCGCACGGGCAAACCGCCGGTCGCGGTCATTGCGGCTTTCGTGGATCACGCGGAGCAGCACCTCTTTATCCAGGCTGGGGCCGGTCTTCCCCATCTTGGTCGGTTTCCACTTCAGCACCTTGAACGGGTACGCCGCGCCCTCCTCGTCGTCCGGGTTGAAGGTCTTGCGCCCCGTGAGGGTGCGGAGGTTGGCAAGCGCGGCCTTTTCCTTGCGGGCGTACTTGCGGATGAATTTCTCCAACGTCTGTTGGTGAACGTGCTGCCCGTCCCATGTCGCCAGGATTAGGTTGTACTCTGCCTCCATAAGAACGCCCCAGAGGGGGCGGGGCACATCCCCCCCGAACTGGCGCAGCAATCGGGCGGAGGCCACCACGTCCCCGACGTTGTAGCGGAGCAGGATGTCTTTCGGCACACTTGCGCCGAAGTCGGCGGGGCTTTCCTTCTTATACGGGCGGATGTCTGCTTCATAGTCGTTCATCCCCAACTTCGCCACAGCGAGCGTGTTAAGGCTCCGATCCGGGTCATTCTCCCAGAGCATCCGCGCCAACGTGAGGCTGTCCGCCACGCGCAGAAATTCGGGGAGCTTCACCCCGAAGCGGGCCAGCGCCCAGAGATCCTCGCGGACGTTGTGGCCGGCGATGAGCGTGGTCTTGTCCACCATATCTTGAAGCACAGAGCGCCACTCATCCACGTCCGCAGTTGCATCCGGGCGGCAGATCGTGCCCCCCCAGTTCACGCCCTGCACTTGGAGTGCGATAGAGTAGAGGGATTCCCCGGTGCCGCTATACTCCAGATCCAGAACCACTGGCGGCCCCAAGAGTGCCCGGAGTCGCGCCGGAGTCAGTGGGCTATAAGCATACCCCAAGGTATTGGCATCCGGTTTCCTCGGTTGTCCGTTTGTAACGGGCAACCGATTATACAGGACATTAAGATCCGCCACAATAATATCTTTCAGCCAAGGCTGGCCGTGGAGGGGAGCCGCTGGGTGGTAGGTGAGTGAGGCCACGGCGGGCTTGTAGGTGAGCCCAGGGATTGTCAGGTCCCGAAGGCGGTGGGGGGTCTTGCCAGCCAGGGTCAACGTCCCCAAGTCCGCGAGGGAGCGTCCGCCCCATTGCCCGACGCCCACGATTGCCGGGGCCTGGAGAGCGTTGAGGTTTTCAATCAGGAGCGGGCGGCACAACCGGACTTGCTCCATCGTTGGCTTGCCGTCGCCACCTTCCGGCCCCGGCCCAGGCCAACACTGCACTGCATTGGTGAAGGCGACGTTCGCCGTTTCCCATTTCGAGGCTGAGATCATCTGGTCCTGGAGTTCCCCAGCGGGGCCGCAGAACACCTCCTTGCGGAGATCCTCCGTGCGCCCCGGGGCTTCCCCCACAATGACGAGATCCACTTGCTGCCCCGCCTGCTCCACTGCGGGCGGGATGAACGGGTTGCGGCATCGCTTGTACAGCCCGCACTGTTGGCACTCGGGCCGGCGGGGATTACCTACGGCAAACGTCATGCAAGCCCTTCCCCCCACCAATAGGTCAACATTACCCCCACCCCGAAGACTACGGCGGTAATTTCAGAGTAGGCCCCATACGTGGCGTGCTCGTAACGGAGCAGGATAGGAGTCACTTGCCACCAGCACAGCGGGCCCAGGAAGGGTTGGGTCCATTCACACCACACGCTCAGGGTCAGTTTGTGCCGCCAGGTCTTTTCCCACATCACGGCTACCTCCCGTGTACCCGATTCCATGCAGCGTACTTGCCAATAATGTGGACTTGTTGCAACGATTCTGCCCGGAGGGAGCTGATTCGTGCCACGTCCAGCGCAAACCCCGCGAAAATAGTGAGCGCCGTTATTAGCGCGAGCACCTTAATCAATAGCAAAATCCACAGGCACGTGCTTGCGGTACTTCACCACCAGCGCGTGATCCGCAGCCACCAGAATCACGTCATACCCCAACTGCTCCGCCGCTTGGGCATGATGGTAAAGGTCCCGCAAGGACCATCCCTCATCTAGCTTAGCTTTGGGGTAATGCCACATGCCTACTGTCTGTGGAAAGGGCAGGGTAGAAAGAAACTCAACAAGTCGAGTCCATAGCGTCCGGTATTTCTTTCGGTAATTGGTTGCCATTACCATTTCCTCCTGACGATTTTACGCAGTTCGTGGATGTCCCGCGTACTCGCCTCGGCGGGGTCCGCACCCTCCTGGATGTTCCACATAATACTTCGGGCAAACGGCTCCGCCGCGAAAAACCACGGGAGGATATCTACGTGTGTCACATCTCGGTCCCACCCCCACACAATCCGCGTCGGGGCCAACTCCTGTAGTTGGATGAGTTTGTCTATAGAAAACGATTTCCCGCAGAGCGCCACGGCGCGGAAGCCCTCTTGGTACAGCCGCAGGGCGTCAAACGGCCCCTCCACCACGCACAACGTCTTCGTCCGCCCCCGGGTGGGGTCCATATGGAAGAGGGGCTTGGGCTGGCCGGTGTCCCGCGGGAATAGGTAGCGAATTGGGTTGCGGGGGCTCGTCGCCCGCCCTTGCCACCAGCCACCCTGCTCAAAGAGGATACGGTGCCCGCGCACCCAGCCGCCCCCCACCCCGGGCGGCAGCTTGCAAGGGTTCAAGCCCCGCCCCTGAAGATAGCTCGCACACGCAAAACACCCCGTAATGTCGTGGCGTCGAATTGGTACGTCTTCCGGCATTATGCTTTTTGGAATAACGTCCCCCGCTACCCCAAGCCCCGGCGGGAGGGGGCCGTTCTTCGAGGGTTTTGCCCCACAACGGAAGCAGTGGTACAGTCCATCAGTGCGAACGTGCAGGTTGCGCGTCGTATCGGGGGGGAGCCCCGCCTGGGCGCAGAAGGGACAATTGCTGGCGGTGTTACTCATGGCAATAATCTCGCCTGTATCAGCGCCCCTAAATACTCTTGCGCCTGTGAACTTTTGCTTCCTAAAACTCCGTAAGCAGCACGAGCATGGGACACAACATGTTCCGCCCCTGGCGTGATAGCAAACTGCTGGGCGGCATGTACGGTATAGTTGCCCAGGGGAGTGGACCATTCTCCTTGGGCAAGGACGCTGGGAAGTAGCGTGTGGGGACGCTCCACCCATCCCTCACACCACCAGGTTGGCTCTGCCCCAACGCTCTCCGCCGCTAACCAGCGTAACGGGGCAACTACAAATTGTTTCCAATCCATAGCTCCAGCAGCTTGTATATCCGGGCCGCGCAGCGCCGCGGCCACTTGATAAGCCAAGCGGTCACCTGAACAATATGGGCACTTACTCATACATCACCCCCGAGCGCGGATCACGCCGCACTTCGAACCGCCGTTGGGTTACCGCCTGCATGTTGCAACGCCGACAGCGCCGTTCTAGATTCCACCAAGCGTTATTGAATGGGTTACTATCTTTGTGATGAACATCTGTTTTCCGAGCCAGACACACTACGCATGGGCGATAGGGACACCGGAGCCTTGCCTGCCGATGAGCAGAATTGGCAGAATTGAGTTTTCTTATAAAGCACCCGCGAAAATTCCCTCCGGGACGGAGACGAACCCCCGCCAGCCGCAACCATTTTTGCGCAGTACTTTTATGAACACCCCACGCTTCTCCAAATTCCCGGGTGGACCAACCATGATCGTACAACACCGCCAACTCTTCTGTGTGGCGACGAAGCTGGGGTAAAATTGTTGCCATGTAGTCACTCATACATAACTCCGCTTCTGGGATCTCGTCTAACTTCAAAACGGCGATTTGTCCATTCCCTCCGCCCTGCGAGCATAAGCCGGAGGGTGTTATCGTCGTCGGGGTTCACCCCGATGCCAATGCCGATGTCCACCACCTTCGCCTTACCCACCCGAGACTCAGCGCCGCGGGTTATGTCCACATACCCCTCGTCCCCATTTTGGAGAGATGCCTGGGAGTCACACCAGATGGGCACCACGTAGCGGTGAGCGAGCATCCGCGCATACTCAAAGTTGGATGTCATGTCCCGGCGCAGGTCGCCGGACTTGTCTGGGGGAATAGCCTGCTCTAACCGATCAATCATCACCACCCACTTGCAATCCCCGTTAGTCCCCCGCACGGCAGCAATTACCCGCTCAATCTCCAACATAGAACACGTGCGGGCTGTGTAGTCCGCAACTACAAACTGCGCCCCTAAATCATCCCAGTCGCCCCGGCACTCTTCCAGCGCGGAGCGAAAGTCCTTGGGGTGGTGCCGAAGCTCCTGGATAGATACATCCTTCCAGATCCCAGTGATGCGTCGGCAGATCCCCGCATACCCCACGTCCGCCGCCGTGATGTAAAGTACGGACCACCCATTTGACAGGGCCTTGCTGGATAGGTTAAGCAGCGCCCCAGTCTTGCCCGCCTTCGGAGTTGCCAAAACCATACCGAGCTCCCGAGGGTACAGCCCGACCATTTGTTCGTTGACGCTGCGCCACGGCGTCGGAACCGGGGCGAGCCCCTCGTCGTCTGCAATAATCCAGCGGGGGTCAAACGCCCGGACATGCTCCTCCCCCGGGGCAACCTCCCGAGCGGAGGTGGCGAGGGCCGCTAGGTCAAACTTCCCCGTTTGGAGTTGCTCCCCCGCCCGGCGCATCAGCCCTTCGAGCGTGTTGCGTGTCAAAACCTCGGTGGCAAGGGACACCTGGACTTCAAGGCTCGCCGCGTGCTTCGCCGTGACTTCCCGGGTTAGGTTGCGGAGCGTCTCTCCCACTTCTCCCTCCCGGCGGAGGGCAATTTGGAGTTCGGGCAACCCCACCACCCCGCCGGGTTTCGCCTTGTGGCAGAAGGTAAGTGCCCGGGCAATCTTTTGTCCGTAGGGTGACAACAACCCCAATGACAGAGAAGACCCCCACCGCCCCCAGAATTTTGGATCTCGGAGGGCGGCGAGAATCTCCCGCTCAAATTCTTTAGTTTTCATGCGGCAAGCTTAATTCGCCCCTGGGCGTCTCGCTGGAACCCAAGTTCAGGGTTGACATACCAGTGGAGATAAAGTGTCCCGTTCGCCTCAATGGTCAAAAGTCTGGCAGAGGGAATATCCGCCCCATTTTCCATCACAGCGCGGATTACCACGCCACCATAAACGTGGTCTTCCATTATGAGGTGTACCGATTTTTGTGGGGGTGTGTAATCTGGCTTGTAAACCTTGATAATCATTTTTACCTCCCTATGGGTTTCACAATATAAGCAACCGCAGAACCCAAAGCACAATACAGACAATCACAAGCCCAAAAAACATATCAGCCGTGAGCATGCGCCCCCTCAAATTTGCGGCTCTGGATCATATTGATAGATACTCCACAGTGGCGGAGGGGCAACTTGCCAATTGTCCTCGTCCACATAAAATTCCTTGCGGCAAGAAACGCAGTACCGGAGGTCCCCGCCCCACGACTCAACGTACATCAGATTTTTGCTGGCGCAGTCAGGACACGTTACGATAGCCATTGGAAACAGTGTTCACAGTACCAGCGAAGGGTGCCAGTCGCCCCATTGAGAACACGGGTCGTGCGCTCACCACACGGGCACATGGGGGTTGGCTTCTGCTTTTGGCCCGCACCCCTTGCTCTGGCTTGAACTTTGCTTTCAACTTTTTTGATAGCCGCGGGGGCTATACCAATAACTGCTTTCTTGCCTTTAACCGGCATCGTTATTTTTCTCCTAGCTTTATTCTAACTTAACCACTCCCGCTCAAATTGCGGACAAAGTTGCTACTAAACCACACTTTCAGTTGCTCGGCTAACGCGTGGTCCGGCACTTCGCGGAGGATATTTCGCACGGTGAACCCACACCGTTTGCACCGTTTATATTGGAAGACATACCGTACATCCACGACCGGCTCACCGACTGCGCGCATCCCAGATTGACAACACGGACGGGAAAGCGTAGGGGAGACCATACGCCGAGGGTACTCGTTGCGGGGCCGCTTGGCGTCCGTGTATTCGACAATGGACGGAATCCCTTGTGGGGTGGTGTCCCATTGTCCTGTCATAATCGCACCCCCTAGTTATTCAAATGTTGCGCGAGTACCTGGGGCTGTTGCCAACCGTATAGTACGCGGCTCCAGGCAACAACAAGGAGCTGGAGCAGCGCCCCAGAAAACATGGGGCAGGTCCGTTGTTCTGCCATGTTTAGACCTCTCTGGGGCCAAGCTTGGAGAGTTTCAGGAAGGGCTCGCCGGGTTCCGTGGTCGTCACCCGCGCCACCTGTTCCTCGGTAAGCACTCCTCCAAGGGCGGCCAGGGTAGGGGTGGCAACGGTCACGTATTCCTCATAGGAGAGAAGCTTTGCCACTTTTTTGGGGAGAATGGTCTGCCGCATAGGACGGATGACGTTCGCCACAAAATTCGATCCCTCGACGGCATCCACGTTGTTTTTTAATTGGAGAACGAGCAACTGGGCGAGGGTGTCCTTGTAGAAAACTTCCAGATCTTTTCGCTGTAGGGCCAGGTCTTCCAATTCGGACATATGCTGGGCCATCAGTTTTTTCTGCGCTGGCGGGACGGGTTTTGAGTCGGTCACAATGTCACTCCTCTTTTACGGGGTTGCCCTCTCTTCTAGGAAGAGTACCACGACCACAACCGCTGGTCAAGGTAATTATCTTGCCCAATCAACGAGCTAGGTCCGGTCCCGCAAAAGCCGCCTAAGTATGGGGTCCAGGCTGGGGGTGGAGTGACGGGCGTGATCCCCCTCCAAGTCACGCGGCAAGCCCACCCCGCACTTAGGGCAAACCCCCGGGAGGGGGTGGGGGAGAATGGCGGGGCACATTGGACAGGTCATGGCCGCACCCGCGTTGCCTTCTTATCAATCTCAGCCCACGCCGCTGCGAGCCTACGCCGACTTACCCTATTCTCCTGCAAGACCCGCTGACCAATCCTCCCACTAACCACAAATTCGTTCTTTTTAATGTGACGTTGCGGCTTCATGGTTTTCCCCCCACACGCCCCGGTTTTAGCCCTTATGCGCGTTCAATCTCCGCTTTGCGGGAAAGACGCCCGGGGGAATGGGTGCGGGCGTAAGCGGCTACAATTTCCTGTGAGTCGGCGTAGGTTACATGCCGGGCCAAGTAGGTTCGCTTTCCGGGACAAGGCTCTAGGCCGTCAGGCCAGGCAGG